>Ga0209781_1000239_pt1 | contig 13811 bp, 12 predicted proteins | sample WorMetHERISLAND1_3_FD_187386 | JGI IMG/M metagenome (GOLD analysis project Ga0209781, IMG submission 187386) | Marine gutless worms symbiont microbial communities from Max Planck institute for Marine Microbiology, Germany - Olavius albidus HERON... | ecosystem: Host-associated > Annelida >...
CAGAGCTTTCACCTGTTCCTAAAGGAGTGCGAATGGCGGTTCAATGGAGGTGATCACCGGGAACTGCTTAACCAATTAAAGACATGGGTGAATTCGAGACAAAAACGTCCTTAGCTAGGACAGCCCCTTTTATTTTTCGTTTTATTTGTTTTTTATTTCTTTATTTATGTCGTATTTGAAAATTTGCCTTCCTTTTCTGCTTTTTCCAGATGTGTTCTTGGGGTTTTTGCCGGCGTTCTGGTCTGTGAGTTGCGCAGGAACCCTGGCTTCTCCGAGCCGTTTTCGGCGCTTTCAAAACCGGTTTGGACGGCCGCGGAAGCGGCGGCTGTGTTATCTTCGTACACTCATTCGATACTGCGGATGGTTTTGTGACCATGGCCGCGGCATTGGTCTTCTCGGTCGTGATCTTCCTTTTCTCGTTCGAGTTGGGCCATGTTTCAGCATTCTTAAAGCCCAGGTTATTCGTTTTCTTGGGCCTGATTTCATATTCCATCTATATGGTCCATTGGCTGATCCAAAACCTGTTCGTGATCGCCGGAAAACTGGCCGAGAAAATCTTCTCTGTTCAGGCCTTTCTGGACCCTGGCTCCCCAAAACTCGGCACCTCGACACTGCAAGGCGACCTCTTGGTCGTCGTTTATTTTTGCGTTGTCATCGGCGTCTCGTACACTACATACAGATACATCGAGAAGCCCTGCCGAGAATAAATCCGCGAGTTCGTACACCGCCGGAGTCATCTCGCCATGAACGGCCAGCGCTGATTTTCTAGATGGGGTATCTGCAGATGCGTGGGGTCGATTGTTGAAGGTATTTCTTGGCGATCTGGTACATAGCTGGGGGAAGACCGGCTTGTGGACGTTCCCGCTGAACATTGGGTACGTGACCAGTTCCGCGCAGGCGAATTTCCACGGCGCTTTGCAAACACGACTGTTCAAGGATCCGGAGAAGATGATCACGGCGATCAAGGAAGATTCGCCGGATATCGTTTGTCTATCGTACTATGTGTGGAATTCGAACCTCAACAATCGGGTGTTTGAGATCGCCAAATCGGTGCGCCCCGACACCCTGACCGTCGGCGGAGGGCCGCGGTTCACCAACATCAACGCCAATAAAGTTGGCGCCGGGCGGTTTTCCGCCGAACAGCGCCATTGCGACGTCTACGTATTGAACCAAGGAGAACGCGGTTTTCTAGAGGTGCTCGAGCGGTTCGACGCCTGTGGCCGGAATCGCCGCTCGCTCCTTGGCGCGCCCGTTGCCGGCAGCATTCTGTTTCCAGGCGGCGATGCATCCGCACTCGTCGGCCAACCCTTGGACCCGCTGAAAGACCTTGATGATATTCCGTCGCCCTACCTGTCGGGAATGTTGGATGAGTTTTTCGACGGCCCCTATGTCCCGATCATCGAAACCAACCGCTCCTGCCCTTATCGGTGCACCTTCTGCGCCTGGGGGATTGGCACACAGAAACTATCGCGCTTCAGTGATCAGCGTGTTCTTGATGAGATCCAATACATCTCCGAGCGTTGCACGAAGACTACGAACTTCTATATCGGCGATGCCAATTTCGGCATTCTGGAACGCGATTCGCATTTCGCCCAGAAGCTTCGGGACTGCCATAAGAAATACGGCTTCCCAGGGCATGTAACAGCGCAATGGAATAAGACCCGCCCGGACCGGGTTTTGGCAACGGCGAAGGTTCTGGGCGAGATCTCGGAAGTCGGCGCCTCCATGCAGTCGTTGAACCCAACGACTCTTGAGGCGATCAAGCGCAAAAACCTGCCGCTTGATTCGGTCGCGAGTATCGTCAACGAGTTGCGGGCGAGCGGAACATCCATGCCATTGTTCACCGAACTCATCCTCGGTCTGCCTGAGGAGACTAAGACGACCCATATTGACGCCAATAAGCGGATGATCGATCTCGGCGCGGAGATCTTCAATTACAATCTCCACCTTTTGCCCGGAACGGAAATGGACAGCGATGAGTCGCGTGATTCCTATTTTCGGAAAACCGGCTGGCGCCTGCACGACAATGCCTATGGAGTGTATGACGGCCGGCACGTGTTTGAAGGCCAAGAGGTCGCGCTAGAAACATCGACCATGGATATGGATGAGTTGCGCTCCTTCCGTTTCATTCATTTCCTGTTGCAGTTCATGTGGGGTCGTAAGTGGTACTTCGATTTCCTCAATCTGTTTCGACGTCATGGCATCCACCCGGTCGATGTCATCCTGCGGGTCGCGGAAATGGCTCGCGGACACTCCGGACAGGTCGGCGATCTCTATCGCGAATTCTCCGTCGATCATGACCTCGAGAGCTTCGAGACCTTCGACGAGCTTCGGGAATATTGGAGCCAGGACGCTAACTTCGAGCGCCTGAAGTCCGGCGACTATGGGAAATTGAACTACGTTTTTACGTTCAAGATTCTGTTGGGCTGCTATACTGAGTTTAATGCGCTGTTGATGGATGTTGCCCGCGATCTGACTGAACGAACTCAAGGTATCGACGGCCACGCCTTCCTTGCGCAATGTGAAGATCTTTTACGGTTCGCCGACGCGCTCCAATTTACGATCACAGAGGACCGGGAGTTGGTCGAAAACAAGGAGGTGAAATTCACCTACGACATTCTGCCGTGGAAGAAGAGCAACTATCAATCCGAACTGGTAAAGGCAGAGGGCAGGTCAGCATTCGTCTATCGGTTCTTCCTGCCCCGTGAACAAAAGCAAATGCTTGAAAAGCAGCTCAACCAATTCCAGTCTGACAACATCAACCAGGTATTGCGGCAAATGTCGGTCGACTCGAACCCGGAACAGTTCTTCTATGATGTCGAGAAGGTAGCCTGAATCGATATCAACGCCGGATATCACAATCTCTTCCAAACACCACCGAACGATCGGATAGATAGTATGACGTCTCCCCGCCAGATGAACGACGGAAACCCCGCGCGCGCGCAACGCGTTGCGGATGAGAAGATCTACGACAACGCCGATTTTTTCGATGTTCCAAAAGAGTATTTCGAACTGATATACGGAGAGATCCAAAACCGATTGGGGGCGCCTGAATCCCTGCTCGACATTGGATGCGCCAACGGCGCCTTCCTTCACCATGCCGGCCGGCTTTTTCCGGATGCGAAACGGCAAGGCCTGGAGCCAGTCGCGTTGTTGGCGGACCGCGCAGCGCAAAGCTTGCCCAATGCTGATGTGTTTCAAGGCGGGCTATTTGACGACATCCCAGGCGTTCATGCCGCACAGGCCGTAACGATGATGAGTGTCATCGGTATTTTCGACGACCCCGCACAAGTTGTCCGTAGACTTCTGAGCCTGTGCTCGCCGAATGGACTGGTCTTCTTGTTTAGCCCGTTCAACGAAGAACCCATCGACGTGATTCTCAGTTACCGGCGTTCACCGGGCGGCATCTGGGAATCTGGGTACAACCTGTTCAGCATGACCACCATGGAAGATGTCTGCTCGACGCTTGGCTTGAATTGTTCCTGGAAAGACTTTGCTCTCCAACAACCCATCGCGAAAGGTGACGACCCGATGCGGTCCTGGACCGAACCATTCCACGACAAAGAGAACTGCATCATCTACGGAACCAACACGTTCTGTACCCCGAAACGGTTGGTCATTGAACGATAGGCCTGACGAACATTGCGTATCCTGGCGGTAGTCACGGCGCGCGGCGGTTCAAAACGGGTTCCGGGAAAGAACATCCGGCCATTGGCCGGCCGGCCGCTGATCAGCTGGACGATCGACGCCGTACGTCCCTTTTCACAAGTATGCGACATTCTTGTTTCGACGGACGACCAGGCGATATACGAAGTCGCCCGTGCCGCCGGCGCTATGGTTCCGTGGTTGCGCCCGGATGAATTGTCGACCGACATCGCCCCATCTGCCCCGGTATGCATTCATGCGCTCGATTGGTACGAGGGGTCTCAAGGAGCTGTCGACGGGCTCTTGCTGTTGCAGCCGACGTCGCCGTTTCGCCGCCGGGACTCGCTGACCAGAGGGCTTGCGCTATATCACGAAATGGCGCGCCGAACCGTGATCGGCGTGTCCCCCGCCGTCTCACATCCGCAATTGTGCTTCACGGTGGACCGGATGGCGATGTCGCCTTTCATCCCGACCGACGGGACGCCGGTAAGGTCGCAAGATTTGCCACCTGCCTATGAAATCAACGGGGCGTTTTATCTGATCGCACCGGACAATCTGCGCCGATACCGATCGTTTGTACATGAAGGGTCTGTGCCTTTGATCATGGACTACCCGGAAGAGCGAATCGACATCGACACCGAGTGGGACTGGCGCATGGCGGAGGCCGCCTGCCAGGACTGGAACCCGCTCGACTGATCTAGGTCCAGTCGCAATCGACCGATGCAAATTTTGAACAAGCTATGGTCCTTCGCCCGGCTGTTTTTGCTGGCAAAAAAGGTGTGGCGGCGTCCCACGCCGGTCGACATCGTAATGATTGATCCAACGGGTCTCGATGTCCTCGAGCCCTACCTTCGGGCATGGTCAATCGATGTCATACACATCGAGGGCGACCAACTCAGTATTCCAGTGCTTTGGCAGTGTGTGGTCAAACGGAAGTTGAACGTCGCAGGGTACATCGATCAGTTCATCCAAATCACCCAGCCGAGACTGGTTCTGACGTTTCTCGACAACAATCACTATCTCTATCCCATCAGTTCGCGGCACAGTCGGACCAATACGATGTTTATCCAGAACGGATACCGAGGCTACTACTCGGACGTGTTCGAGTACCTGGCCAACAGGTCCCGTTCCGGCGACGTCTGGACAATCGACTACATGGCAACATTCGGCCCCAATGTGGGGCGGGAGTTCGCCAGACACCTCAGCGGTCGGGTGGTGCCGATTGGGAGCCTGAAGAACAATATGGTGGCGAGAACGCCGATCACCGACAAAAACGTGATTGCCGTCATCTCACAATACAGAAATACCGATTCCATTGAGCTAAACGGCCGCTGTTTCACCTTTGATGAGTACTTCCTAGCCATCGACAAAATCATCTTTTCGGTTCTCATGGACTACGTGGAAAACCACGGCAAAGAAATCGTCATCGTGCAGCGCTACAGTAATGACACCGAGAAACTCAACAAAGAGCGCGAATACTTCTCGATGTTGGCCGGTGACCGATGCCGGTTCTCGGTCCCGGAATGGCATGACAGCAGCTACATCGCCCTCGACAAAGCGGAAATCACCGTCGTGGTCGACAGCACCTTGGGCTACGAGTCCCTCGCCAGGGGCAACAAGACAGCATTCTTCAGTGCCCGGGGAACGATGCTAGACCTGGATGACCGGACCTTTGGTTGGCCTGCGGTGCTGGGCGACGACGGTCCGTTCTGGACAAACCGCCCGGATCCGGAGGCGCTGAGACGGATTATCGACCATCTATTCGAAATCGATGATCGCACCTGGTCAGATGAAGTGCGCTCTCATGCCTACGACGACATCATGATCTACGACCCGGGCAACACGAAATTGCGCGCCTTGTTCGACGATGCGCTTGCTGCGGACGGCAGCGGAAACACCGAACCTCCAGGTGGCAACGCGAGTGAGGCGCTTGCAACGCACACCGGCTGATACGGTTCCAACCAGCGGCAAACGGTGGGCAGGTTTGGCCTTGTCCTTGAACCGCAGAATGCCTAGAACCACACCCGATGCGCCAAGCCTCGCCATCGGCGGTCTTTTCCGCCGCCAAACAGGTTAGTCCGTGTGCCTCCGCGCCCCTCGCCGAACTCGATAGGAATTACATGAAGAAAGTAAAGATCATAGGTGCCGGTTCGATCGGCAACCACCTCGCGCACGCCAGCCGCTCGCTTGGCTGGTCCGTGGACCTCTGTGACATCGACCCGGCGGCACTGGAGCGCGCACGGACGTCCATCTACCCGGAGCGCTACGGCCAATGGGATTCGGAAATCCAGCTGTTTCACTGTGACGAGGCGCCGAAAGGCGGCTACGACCTGATCGTTATCGGTACGCCGCCGGACTGCCATATGGATCTGGCATGCGACGCCCTGGCGGAGAAACCCGCGGCCATGCTGGTGGAGAAGCCTCTATGTGGCCCGGATCTGCGGCGCGCTCAGGAGCTTATCGACCGTGCTGACGCGAACGGCGTCACGGTGTTCTCCGGTTACGACCATGTGGTCGGCGGCGCCAGCCAGATCATCTCCGAGGCGATCGGCGCATCAAACACGGCTCCGGTGACCATCGACGTTGAGTTCCGTGAGCACTGGCAGGGCATATTCAACGCGCACCCCTGGTTAAGCGGCCCGCAGGACACCTATCTTGGGTATTGGCAGCGGGGCGGCGGCGCCAGCGGCGAGCATTCACACGCCCTGAACCTGTGGCAGCATTTCGCCGCGGCGGCCGGCATGGGCCGTATCGTCGAAGTCTCGGCGGCCATGGACATGATCCGTGACGGCGGCGTCGAGTATGACAGGTTGTGCATGATGCACGTCGTTACGGAGAAGGGGCTGGTCGGGCGCGTTGTCCAAGACGTGGTCACCTCGCCGCCGAGGAAATGGGCCCGCATTCAGATGCCGGATGGTTATCTCGCCTGGCACTGCGGCTTCGAGCCCGGCGTTGATGCCGTGGAACGGGGCGATCATGACGGGAAGGTCGACGTCACCCGGATCTCGAAAACCCGGCCGGATGATTTTATCCAGGAACTCGAACACATCCGCGACCACCTGGAAACCGGCGCCGACTCTCCCATATCGTTGGCACGGGGAATGGACACCATGCTTGTCGTTGCGGCTGCCCATATGTCGGTGCAAAACCGCCGAGCCGTCCGGATCGACTACGGCTGCGGGTACCAGGCGGAAGCGCTGAGCTTGGCGTAAGACACCAGAGCGTAATCTAGAGGAAGGTTTGCTGCTATGAGTCGAGGTTTCGATTTTTCTGATTTGTTTGTGTTCGACGTCGCAAACAACCATCAGGGAGATGTCGCTCACGGATTGAAAATTATCGAAGGGTGCGGGGGCGAAGCAAAGAAGCAAAACGTGAAGGCGGCGATCAAGTTCCAGTTCCGCCAGCTCGATACGTTCATCCATTCTGACCATCGCGGTGGCAGTGACGCCATGCATATTGGTCGGTTCCTGTCGACCCGGCTCGAACGGGACGGCTATCAGGTCTTGCTCGACAAGGTCCGCGATCTTGGGATGTTGTCCATGTGCACGCCTTTTGATGAGGAGTCCGTCGACATCATCGAAGACATGGGTTTCGACATCATCAAGATCGCCAGTTGTTCGGCGCGTGACTGGCCGCTCATCGAAAAGGTCTCGGATGCTGGCATGCCGGTCATAGCGTCGACGGGGGGTCTGGACCTGGAGAACATCGACGATCTGGTCAGCCACTTCGAAAACCGCGGCGTCGATTTCGCCATCATGCATTGTGTAGGCATCTATCCAACCCCGGACGAGATGTGCAACCTCAATCAGATCAACGTTTTGAAGAACCGCTACCCGGACCGCATCATCGGTTGGTCAACACACGAAAATCCGGCCGATACGGTTCCCGTGCAGATCGCTGTGGCGAAGGGTGCGCGGATGTTCGAGCGGCACGTCGGCGTTGCGACCAAAGAGATCAGCCTGAATGCCTACTCATCGACGCCGGAGCAAGTCGGCGTGTGGCTCCAGGCCTACCAGAAAGCCCGCGACCTGTGCGGCGAGGAAACCCGGCCGCCGGTCCCGGCCGTCGAGCGAGAGTCCATGGACTCGTTGCGGCGCGGGGTTTTTGCCAAGAGACCGATAAAGAAGGGATCCGAGCTGACCCGCGACAACGTCTACTTCGCCATGCCGTACACCGAGGGCCAGCTGTCTAGCGGCGAATGGCGGGACGGCATTATTACCTCTGAGGCGATCAAATCAGATTCGCCGACAATGTGCGACAGCCTGACCATCCCCGACGACCCGGATGTGCTGATCCTCAAGAAGGCCGTGCATGAGGTCAAGGCCCTGCTCAATGAGGCCAATGTCGCCCTGAACAGCGAGTTCACCGTCGAGTATTCCCACCACTATGGTGTATCGCGGTTCCGGGAGGTCGGTGCCGTATTGATCAATTGCATCAACCGTGACTACTGTAAGAAGATCCTGGTGCAACTGCCCGGGCAGAAACACCCTGCCCACTTTCACAAGAAGAAAGAGGAAACCTTCCAGGTTCTTCACGGTGAACTCCTGGTCGACATCGACGGCCATGAGCGCATCCTGCACCCCGGCGAAACGCTGCTGATTCAGCCCGGCGTGTGGCACGGTTTCTCATCGAAGACGGGCGTCGTATTCGAGGAGGTCTCGACCACGGACTATCCCAACGATTCCTTCTACCGCGACAAAGAAATCAATCGTAAGGAACGGCTGGAACGTAAAACCGTCGTTGACCATTGGGGCCGGTTCCAGATGGGTTTTGCGATTTCATCGCCAACGTCGATAACTGAATGATCGACGCCATCGTCTTTGATTTCGACGGGACGCTGGTTCAGTCCAACCACATCAAGTACGAGACGTTTTTCGACGCCGCGCAACGCCACGGCGTCGCCGAGTCGCACACTCGCGCGGTCATGGATGAATTGTCCGGCGCCGACAGGAACCGGATTTTCCGTGAAATCGCCGTTGATATAGCCGTCGGCCCCGGGGCCATAGATGAGAAAGCGGCGGCAATGACGGACGAGTATACCATGAACTGCGAGGCGGCAATCAGTCTGTGCAATGAGGTCGAAGGAACGGATCGCGCGCTCAAGGAACTTGCCGGGACCGGAATCTATCTTTTCGTCAACTCGGCGACGCCTGAAACTGCTTTGGCGCGGGTGGTGGAAAAGCGAGGATGGAGCGAGTATTTCACCGCTGTTTTGGGGCGGCCGAATTCCAAGATCAAGAATCTGACGCAGCTGTTCTCTCGTTTTCCCGTCGCGCCACAAAAGACATGGGTGGTCGGCGATGGCGAAGACGATCGACAATCCGCCGCCGATGCCGGTTGTCCGTTCGTACAGGTTCTTTCCGCGCGGACCGGCGATCAAAATCGGATTCACGAAACCGCCGAGCGCTGCGTTTCGAATCTTGACGAGTTGATGGCGCTTATCCGTGACACGCCGCTTCCTGCCAAATGAACCGAAGGCCTTTGCAATGACCAAACCAGAGAAACCCCAAACCGGCGAGCTCCACGAACAAGAGTCGCGCGTCGGCACCTTCACCTTCCTCGACGATGCCGATGCCGGACAACTTTTGGAGCCCGGATTCGTCAGAAACCTCGCCCATGGGGTCGAGCTTTCCCCCCAGGATCAGGGCATTCTTGACGACATCTGCGACTCGCTCGCCAAATCGAAGACGCTGCCGTTCTCCTGGACGCCGCAAGAGGCCCATTATGTCGAGAAGCAACCGCAATCGAAATGGCTCGACTATCTGATCTACCGCTACAAGTTCACGCTGTTTCCGAAAAAGAAGATCATCGCCGATTTCCCGGTTTATCTGCTCGTTGAACCTGCGTCGACGTGCAACCTTCGTTGCGTGATGTGCTTCCAAGTGGACAAGAGCTTCACCCGGAAACCGTATATGGGTCTCATGGACATGGGGCTGTTCCGCGAAGTCATCGACGAAGCTCACGCCGGCGGCACCCAGGCCATTACCCTGGCATCACGCGGGGAGCCGACCCTCCACCCCGAGCTCGGATCGATGCTCGAGTACATGGCAGGCAAGTTCATCGAGGTCAAACTGACGACCAACGGCACGCGGCTTCCGGAAAAGCTGTGCCATCAGATACTGGAATCCGGTGCCAATATGGTCGTCTTTTCGATCGATGCGCACACCAAAGATATCTATGAGGACGTCCGGGTGCGCGGTAAGTTCGACGAGGTTCTCACCAATGTGCAGCGGTTCCACGACATCCGCGCCAAGGACTACCCCAATACCGCCCTATCGACGCGCGTATCCGGGGTACGCGTGCGCGACGCCCAGGACCCCGATGCGTTCAAGGAATTCTGGGGCAAGATCGTCGATGAGGTCGGCATGAAGGATACCATGGAGCGATGGAACACTTACGAGAACGAGATCACTCCGGACATCACCTCGCCGTGCCATTTCCTTTGGGAGCGTCTCTACATTTGGTTCGACGGAATTACCAACCCCTGTAACCCGGACTACAAGAGCACCCTGACACCGGGCAGCGTAAAGGGTCGCTCGATCCGCGACGTTTGGCACGGTCCGGAGCTGACGCGTCTTCGCGAGGCCCACTTGAACGGCAAGCGGGCGGATTACTCGCCCTGTGACCGGTGCGGTCTGTCATTTGAATAAGCCGAATGCCCGCATGGCCGGTTCGGATATCGCCGTCGGCGTGATCGGCTACCGAAATCACGCCGGCCGCCTCATCGATCTGGTCGACGACTACAGCGGCGCCCAAGTCGGTGCGGTTTACCATCCCCACACCTTGCCGCCGCACCTGAAAGGAACATCCGATTTCGAGGCGTTGTTGGCCATGGATGCGATCATGATTGCGTCGCCCAACAGCACCCACGCCGGGTATCTGAATAGACTCCACAGCGCCTACGGCGGCTACCTGTTTTGCGAAAAACCGGTGGTTACCCACCGCGACGAGTTCGAGCACCTTCGCGTCCATCCGGACCGGACGTTTTTCAACTTCAACTACCGGTTCAGCCGTTTCGCCGAGTGTGTCAGAACAAGCATCGATGACAGAACGCTGGGCACGCCGATCCAGTTTTCGGCGTGCACCACGCAGGGATTAGCGTTCAAGCCGGGATACGAGGAAACGTGGCGTGCCGACGCGGCGCGGCACCTAAACGGCATCGCCGAGACCAAAGCCATCCACCAGGTAGACCTGGCCATCGAGCTGTTCGGCCATCCGGTGAGCTTCGACTTCCAGCCACTCAAGGTTTCCGGTGTCGGTACCGCCCATGACACCTGCCGGATCGCGATGCAATGCGAACGCGGCACCTATGTCGATATCCTGGCCTCCTACGCGGCGCCGCTGACCACCCATATGCTGGGGTCCAATGGTGTGATTGAATACCGCGACCGCGTGCTGCGTCTGTTCTCGCCCCGCGATACGTTCGACGAACGGGGGTACTTCGCCGCGCCGCCGGAAACAGTATTGCACGATTTCCGCGAGCAGACGGCGGATCTCTATGCTGACTCCCTGAAGCGCGCCGTCAGCTATTTCCTCGATACCTGCCGCAAACAGGCTTCGTTTCCAGAAGCGCAGTTCGACGCCAGCATGGAAACGACCCGGCAAATGCTCCGCCTCGGCAAACCCTCTTCCTAAACCACGAACAGCGCAATGTATAAGAACAAAACCATTCTTGCCGTCGTGCCGGCACGCGGCGGCAGCAAGGGGGTTCCCCTGAAGAACATTCATGAGCTGTTCGGCACGCCGCTGGTCGGATTGACCGGTGAGTGCGTCGGCGCGTGCAGATTCATTGACCGCGCCGTGGTTTCCACCGACCATGAGGAAATCGCCGCCATCGCCGAATCCTCTGGCCTCGATGCGCCGTTCCGGCGGCCGCCGGCGCTTTCCGGCGACAGCGTCGCCGACCACCCTGTCCTAGTGCATGCCCTGGAGATTATGGAAGCGCTCGACAATACAACTTACGACATCGTCTTGATGCTGCAGCCGACCTCACCTATGCGCCGGCCGGCCCATATCGAGGCCTGTCTGGACGAATTGCTGGACGGCGACTTCGATGCCGTGTGGACGGTATCGGAAACCGACTCAAAAGCGCACCCGCTGAAACAACTGGTTGTCTCCGACGCCGGCGTACTCAGCTACTACGACCCGGCCGGCGCCGACATCATCGCCCGCCAGCAACTGAGCCGTGTCTATCATCGCAATGGCGCATGCTACGCCATCACGCGCCAATGCCTGCTGGAGCACGGCACCATCAAGGGAGAGCGCACTGGAGCGGTCGTCACCGAGAAGATGGTGAGCATCGATACGTTGGCGGATTTCGAATTGATCGAGTTCCTAGAAAACAGAAATCAGGCCTCACAAACATGAGCCGAAACACGCCGACGCGGGCGATTGTCGCAAGCTGGTCAATGCCGTTCAATTTGATTTTGGCCGACATGCTGGCCCGTGATCACGAGTGGGAGTTCGTGTATTGGATCGCCGGAGTGACGTTTGAACCGGAAGTCCGGAAACGGTTTCCGTCCATTGTCTACCATGTCAGTAACGATGCCAGGCGGGGGATATACCCGACAGAAACACAAGGGTTCAAGCGACCGCCGCTGGATGCCGAAATTCTCGAGACATACCTTCCTACGGAACGCGAGGTGATGACCCAATGCAATCGCCTCAACGCCGTTGATGGCTCGTTCGGATATCAGGATCGACTGAATCTATTTTATGACCAGCTGTCATACTGGCTTGGTGTCGTCGAGGAAACCCAGCCGACGGTCGCCATCTTCATGACGACGCCGCACCTCATTTACGACCAGATCCTTTACGATATCTGCAAACAGCAGGGAATTCGCGTCGTTATCTTCGAGAAGACCAACATTGTCGGTTGGATCTATGCCCATGACGATTTCAAGCTCGGCAATGAGGCGATGATCGCCGAGTACCGGCGCCGGTTGGCCGCCGGCGACAGGGTTGAGATCAGCGACCTTTGTGATCGCATGGTGTCGGCACTCGCGGCCGGGTCGGGCGACTACCAGAGCGCCATGCCCGTGAGCCTCCGTCAAGCGATGTTAAACAGCGGCGTCAATCCGGCTTCCAGCGCGAAGCGGACACCCGGCCGATTGAGCCGCTATGTGTCGGCCGGCCTGCGGATCCTTGGACGTGTCGGCAGTGCCTTCGTGCAGTTCGGCCTCAACAGAATCCCCGAAGCGGCGACGAAGATCGACGGCAAGCCGCTGGCGGTCATGAAGATGACCCGCTTAGAGTATCTCAAGGATCGCTCTCGGATTCGACGCGCCAAGAACGTGCTGCAGAAAACCTACCAGGAGCTCTCCCAGGTCGTCGACCTGACCTGCCCTTTCATTTATGTGACGCTGCAACTGCAACCCGAGCAGTCGACCAATCCGCAGGGCGGCGCTTTTCAGAATCAGGACCTGATGGTCAGGCTGCTCGCCGACCAATTGCCGGCCGGCTGGCGTCTCTACGTCAAGGAGCATGTCGCCTCGCTGCTGGATCACAGTCAGTTCGAGCGGGCACGCCGGCCAAGCGATTATATCGAACTATTGCAACTCCCCGGCGTGACGCTGGTCCGGCCGGAGATGAACTCCTTCGACCTCATCGATAACTGCCGTGCCGTGGCAACGATTTCCGGCAGCACCGGATGGGAGGCCGTGCTGCGCCGCAAGCCGGCGCTGCTGTTCGGGTACGCATGGTACCGCGGGTGCGAAGGCGTGTTCAGCGTACCAACGGCAAGAATGCTCGAGGCGTCGCTGAAATCCATTCTGGATGGTTACGAAGTCGATCACGGCAAGCTTCGGTTATACCTCAAGGTCCTGGAGGACTACGGTTTCGAAGGATTCAATATTCCGTCTTGGGGCAAGGCCTCGAATATTCCCGATGACGTGAATGCCCAGGCGTTTGTCAGGGAGCTTGCCGCCATTACCGCGGAACCGCCGGTGGAAACCGAAAGCCACAGTGTTGAACTGGGTTGAAAAGGCGGAAAAGCACTTTGGAGCTTAACCATTTGAATGGACAATCCATAAAACAAATAGGGGCTGTCCTAGCTAAGCGAGATGCTTGGGCTAGGATTGCAGGATGTATGCGAGAAGAAGCCGGCTCAGTGGTTGGAAGCGTGATCGTTTGATGGAGCACTTTGTGGCGGCGACGACGGCACGAGC
>Ga0209781_1000240_pt1 | contig 13778 bp, 19 predicted proteins | sample WorMetHERISLAND1_3_FD_187386 | JGI IMG/M metagenome (GOLD analysis project Ga0209781, IMG submission 187386) | Marine gutless worms symbiont microbial communities from Max Planck institute for Marine Microbiology, Germany - Olavius albidus HERON... | ecosystem: Host-associated > Annelida >...
GATACGCTTGAACTCTTTGAGTTTGCTGAAGAAGTTCTCGATCAGATGGCGCCATTTGTAGATTTCGGCATCGATGTCCAAGGGCTGGCAACGCTGCGGACGCTGGGAAATGATGATTTGCGCGCCGCGCTCGCTCAGGTCTTCGATGATCCAGTTCGAATCGAACGCCTTGTCGGCAATCAGGCCGCCGAATTCGATATCCTCGATGAGTGGGGCCACGCCGACGGTATCCGCTGCCCGGGGAGCAAGACGAAGCGGGCCAGGTTGCCCAAGACGTCCGTCAGGGCCAGGATTTTGGCCGCCAACCCGCCCTTCGACTTGCCGATGGCTTGGCTTTGAGTCCTCCTTGCGTCCTGGCCGTGCCGGTGGACCTTGACGATGGATCGCGAACTCCATGTCCGTTCATCCGACACGGCGTCGAATAGGCGTTGGAATACATCGGCCTTCACCCAATCGCGAAACCGTTTGAACACCGAATTCCATTTGCCGAAGTGCGCCGGAAGGTCACGCCATGGACTGCCGGGTTGTCCTTTCGCTGCGCTTGCGGTCGGATCTACAACGCGTTACGGCAACCCTGTGGCAAAGTACCTATCACGGCTGTTGTCTGATCGTACGGATCTTGCAGGGCATCGCCCAAGGGGTTCCCACTCGGCATCTGGCGCAAGAATTAGGCCTCGACCGTAAGCATTTGCTGGAACGTCGCCATCAAATTCAAACGCTTGCGGAATAAGCTTGCCTGCGGGAAGCCTTGGTCGATGCGATTGTGGAAGCCGATGAGATGGACCAAAATGCCGGTGAGAGGGGCCGTTTACACCCCGATCCCGAAGACCCACCGCGTCGCCGCGCCAACCACGCACGGTACCTGGGACACCGACCGGCCTCCCATCCTGGGGATTGTCGGCCGTGACAGCGGCCAGATTCAACTGAGTTTAAAAAACTCGTTCGCTAACGCTTTGACCCCCTCCGCTAATGCAATCACCTGCAACAAGGTCATGCGCCCCGTTATCCCGTTATAGGAAATCAGCGGCATTACGATCCTCCCATCCTCGTTTACGCGTTCCTCACTGGACAGTTCATCGACGTTGAAGACCTCTATCTTCAGTAGATCGTGCGGTCCTATGCGATAAATCGCATTGCCGCTCGGGCTCGGCGGTATCCCAACAATCGCCGGCACCCTCCGTCTACCGGCATGGGATTTCCGGACCGTTGTCGATCCACCGGATCGTGAATTGGAAACGGGAGAAGACATGCTGCCGCTGCCGTCCGACGGAGTTACGGCGCCGGGTGACGAGCACGCCTGGAAGATCAACACCGAAAAAATACAACAAGAAACCGGTAAGATTGCATGAGTGAAGTTCAGAGCGGGATGAGGGATACCGACATTCGGTGGGGACATGGAATAGTTAAGACTATCCACTACTGTCCGGGGAAATTATCAAATAGATTCAGCCGGTTATGAGCATAGGCAGTATCGCTTGTGGTTTCCATTCTAGTAACCAACAGAGCTAGAAGAGTGTTTTCGAGTAAGGTCAGGCTTAGAATCCGTAAAATTGTGTAGAGATCCGATTTGCTGTCAAGGCGCTTCTTGATGATAGCGACAAGAATGTAAACCGGGATAGCGATCCAAATCTGGTTTTTGACCGCGTTCTCGGAGGTCCCGAAGAACGATTTGATGCGTAGGTGTTGCTTGATCCACTTGAAGAACAATTCAACTTGCCGGCGGTATCGGTAGAGACCCGCCACCGTCTGCGCTGGAATGGCGAAGCTGTTGGGCAAGAAGTTGAACGTCTTGCTGGTCTGAACATCGTGGTAGCGAATACGGCGTAATGGCAGGGGTAGTCACGCACGGACTTAACTCCGCTCAGCGCAATGGTCCGATCGCATCGAACACCACCGGATTCGTCCCCGGGATGAGAGTAGCGACGCCTGTATTTGGTAGTGGACTTGGCGCGGATGACGAAGAAACGCCCTGTTCTGCGCAACGTGAACAGACGCTCGAAGTCCACATGGCCACGATCCATGATGTAGAAGGCGCCGGGCTCCGGGATCAGCAGATCAAGGTCATTGACGTCGTATAGCTTGCCGTCGGAGAGGTGGATAAAGGTTGGGATGTTGCCTTGAAGATCGAGCAGGGTCTGGAGCTTGACCGCAGATTCGGTTGAGCGAAACAGTGCCCACGGAAAGACGGACAGGTGCAGGTCGATGGTAGAGGCATCGAGCGCATAAACCGCGTTGTCAAGATCACGCCCCAAGTCCTTGTCGGCATACAGGGGGAGAGCCGTGCGAATCAATGCCTGAGCGAGATCTGCTTAGATACGCCAATCTCGGCGTTCTTTCGCGTCGGCCACGGCGCTTCTGAAAACGTTGCCCCGGATACCCCTGTGGTACAACTTGTCCTTCTGGGCGTGCAGGCAAACTTCAATATCGCGTAGGCTCTCACGATGGGTTAACTGCGCGAAGGTCATGCGCAGGTATTGGAAAATGTCTTCTTGTAGCGGTTGCCGTCGTACCGCGCAACGCCTCGACGAAACGCATGCATGCATCGCTAAAGAGTCAATGACCTGAGAAAATACGAGCTTGCCGATGTGCATAACCGGGTCCCCAATATCCCCAGAAGGGGGTATTTGGGCGATGCGCGAGGTGATTTAAATCGCTGACACTCTTAAATGGCTTTTTTCATTTCCTTACAAGGAATTACGCAACAAAAACAAACATCTTTCGAACAGCAGTGGAGGTCACCATGTCATGAATATCGAAAACATACTCCCCCGTCATGCCCGCTTTCGATCCGATCATCCGGCGTTGATCTGCAGCGATCAACGGCTCACCTACGGCGAGCTGAACCGGAGTGTGAACCGGATCGCCAATGCCATCCATAAATCGGGCATACGCAAAGGCGACAAGGTAGCCATGCTCCTACCCAACTGTCGGGAGCTGTGGGAGCTGTATTGGGCCATTGCCGAGTTGGGTGCCGTCTCCGTGCCGCTAAACCCACTCCTGAGGGGTAATGGCCTGCGCAATCAGCTCAATAATGCGGATACGGCCCTCCTCGTCACTACCGAATCGGTAGCTACCCATCTCGATCCGATATTCGATGCTTTACGCCTCCGTCATAACGATGTCTGGCTCATCGATGCGGAGGAGCACCATCGCTACGATTCCTTTTATCACCATAAGCATCGAGCATCGAATGGGGAGCCCCCGGAGGCCGATATCCGTCCTGATGATCTCTACAACATCATCTACAGCAGCGGCACCACGGGTGAGCCCAAGGGAATCATGCACACCCACCGCGTTCGGGCGGCCTATATGACGCTGTTCAGCAGTTATTACCGTATGACGCCCGAATGTGTAGTCCTGCATTCGGGCTCCATCATATTCAACGGTTCCTTTCTCACCACCATGCCGGTGATGTTTCTTGGCGGCACCTTCATTCTGCATGAAAACTTCGATGTTGAGAATGTGGTACGCACGATCAGGGAGGAGCGAGTAACTCACACCATCCTGGTCCCGTCACAGATCGTGGCTGTTCTCGAACATGCCGATTTCAAGGGAAAATATATCTCATCGTTGGAGATGATACTATCCGTTGGGGCCCCCTTGCATCAAAAGCACAAAGAGGAAATCAATCGCCGCATTCCCGGTGCATTTTATGAGCTGTACGGACTAACGGAAGGGTTCGTGACCATACTTGACAAGACGGACTTCCATAAGAAGCCGGGGTCGGTCGGTTGTCCGCCCCGGTTTTTCGACATGCGCATCGTCGATGACGCGGGCGGGGATCTACCGCCGGGAGAGGTAGGGGAGATCGTGGGCAGGGGGCCGATCCTGATGGCGGGATACTACAAGGAACCCATGCGCACGCGGGATGCGATAAGGGATGGCTGGTTGTATACCGGTGATCTGGGATACGCGGATGCAGATGGTTATCTCTTTCTGGTGGATCGAAAGAAAGATATGGTCATCAGCGGTGGAGTGAACATCTATCCCAAGGACATCGAGGAAGTCGTGATCGGGCACCCCGAGGTCCGGGAGGTGGCGGTATTCGGCATACCGGATGAATCCTGGGGAGAATCGCTGGTCGCAGCCGTGGTATTGAAGCCAGCGAGTCGCGTACAGGGCGATGAGCTCAAATCCTGGGTCAATGAACGCGTGGATGCCCGCTTTCACAAAGTCAAGGCAGTCCATATCATGACGGATTTCCCGAGGAATGTGGCCGGCAAAACGCTCAAACGTGAGATCAAAAGACAGTATCTGGAAAATGTCAACAGCGCCTAATCCAGGAACGGATTTCTAATCTGATCGGATACCGGCTCCATCGGTTTAACGGCAGAGCCATTGGGGGTGAAGGCCTGCATCGAATCGGAAGCTTGTCGTTTCTTGCCACGTCTTCTGTTGTTGCTCACCGCCGGTTGGTCAGGATCACTGAAAAAGATAGCCGTCAGAAACGTGAAGTAGACCATGTTTGCGGGGATATGCCGGAGCGTCGCCATTTTTCGCTCAACCCGAAATGGGGCCCGTCCGATTTCGGGTGCAAACAATGGGGCGACGGCCATTGCCTTCGGCGGCCCGCGTTCGTCCTGCGCCCATCCCGGCGCGCACTCCGCGCAGCACCAGGAATCCCGCAATGACTTGACGCCGTGTCGCAGGGCCTGGCATTTCGTCTCCGCTGGCGCTCACGCGCCGCACTCCGATCAAACACTCGGCCCTACGTCTACGCCGGGGGCGGCGCACTCCGCTCGGCGCTTTCGCTCCCTCGCTTCCCTGTGCTCCTCCGAGGTTGTAGTCGACAAACTCATGGAGAAGCAGCAGAAGAATGCCGATACCGGCGCCGACTTGTAAGAACCGGAAACGCGACCAAGCCTCCTTGGTCCGGACCTTTCCCCACTGGACCATATACAGACCGAGCAGCAAAACCGTGATAAGGGCTACGAAGACACCGCCGTTCGAACAGCCATTCCAGGTAATCGTTGTGCGCATGGTTGACGAAGACATCTCCCAGCTCGAAAGGTTGGAAGGTGTGGAAGACATCCGGATAGGTGCCCGGACCGCTGCCGAGCGGAAAAAATCGAGAATCCCATCCATAGTGGCCGCAAAGATAATCCATCGACCATCCCCCTGTCAGGTCAGCGAACGCAAAACGATCGAGCACCGGGGTCAGTCCGACGGCAATTCCGGTCCCCACTATGAATGTGACGATAGTCCCGACCGGTCCGTACACATTGTCTCCACCGATCCGGCGACCAAAAGCGAAGGTAACGGCGAGAACCTATACTATGGGGAGGGCGATACCGGTCTGGGAGCGCGTGAAGATCACACCCAAGATCAGAAGCAGCGCCCGTGCGGCGTAGAAAAACGCCGCGTGACCCCGAAGCATGGATAGAAAGAGGATCCGTTTCCGTCAACCGCGGGGATCGCGTTGATCATTACGGCCGAGCGAATAGAGGAAAAGCGCCAACGTGATCGGTAAAACCAACTCGATCAAGCCCGCGAGGTGATGCAGTTCGTGTAAGAGCCTGTTTACGATCTTTGGAGCAACAGGGCCAGAAAAGCCAAGGTGACAAACTGCAAGCTAGTATTGAGCTTTCTCTCGCAGTTTTTTCATAACCCTCTTTTCATAACCCTCGACATGAGTCTAGATAATTTTAGCATCAGATGTCTGCTAAGGCATATATTATGCAAGGAAAAAACTGGTATTTTAGGCGTTCACGCCTTTCGGAAGCCAAATTCAGACTGATTATCCGCTATTTTGCGCACGATTTACCGGCCTCGAAACTCAGCCGCGCTGAGTGATGTAAGCCGCCCGACGATCAATCAACGGTTCTTCAAGCTACGAACTAGAATCGCCCAACTTTGTGACGCCTCATCGTCTTTCTCCGGCGAGGTTGAAGTGGATGAACCCTCTTTTGGCGCCCGCCGTGTTCGGGGAAAAAAGGGGCGTGAAGCCGGGGGTAAAACAATCGTCTTCGGAATCCCGGAACGGCAGGGAAAGGTCTACACGGAGATCGTCCCGGATGCCTCCAAGAAACCGCTACAGACCGTGATTCGGGGCCAGGTAGCCCTCGCATCATCCACCCGGATGGCTGGAGGGGCTACAATGGGTTGGTAGACATGGGTTATGAAGAAGTATCTCCGCATCCATCAGTAACGAATTTGCGCGAGGCATTTGCCATATCAACGGCATTAAATCATTTTGGTCACATGCTAAACGGAGGCTTGCAAAATTCAAGGACGTTCCCAGACATACGTTTCATCTACACCTCAAAGAATGTGAATTCAGATTTCATCATCGAGAGGAAAATCTCTATGATAAAATACTCTTTACTCTGCTGAGCGAAAATTCTCTCTAAAATTATCTAGACCCATGTAAGTTATAGGACAGTCCACTATCCACATCTCCGACGGCAAGCTATACGACGTCAATCTCCTTGGTCTGCTGATCCCGGAGCCGGCGCCTTCTACATCATGGATCGTGACTACGTGGACTTCGAGCGCCTGTTCACGTTGCACAGAACAGGGCGTTCCTTCGTCATCCGCGCCAAGTCCAATACCAAATACAGGCGTCGCTACTCTCAGCCCGGGGACAAATCCGGTGGTGTTCGATGCGATCGGACCATTGCGCTGAGCGGAGTATAAGTCTGTGCGTGACTACCCCCTGCCATTACGCCGTATCCGCTACCACGATGTTCAGACCAGCAAGACGTTCAACTTCTTGACCAACATCTTCGCCATTCCAGCGCGGACGGTGGCGGATCTCTACCGATACCGCTGGCAAGTCGAATTGTTCTTCAAGTGGATCAAGCAACACCTACGCATAAATCGTTCTTCGGGTCCTCCGAGAACGCGCTCAAAAACCAGATTTGGATCGCTATCTCGGTTTACATCCTCGTCGCTATCATCAAGAATCGCCTTGACAGCAATTCGGATCTCTACACAATTTTACGGATTCTGAGCCTGACCTTACTCGAAAATACTCTTCTAGCTCTGTTGGTTACTAGAATGGAATCCAGAAGCGATACTGCCTATACCCATAACCAACTGAATCCATTTGATAATTCCCCCGGACAGTAGTGGGTGATCTTAATTGTACATCATTTTGATTTGATAAATCTGTTAAGATCAGCGTTCAGATTGTAGGTAAAAGTCAAGGATAAACTGCGTTGCGTAACGGTATATCTCGATTCCGGAAGATTTGATCGGCGTTTAGGGGCTGTTGACATTTATCTGAGCGAGAGCGATTGCGAGGCATTTTTCGTGCTGACAAGACGCGGCGAGGAGGAATGCCAGTCTATTTTGACGAGCCGCAACACAGCCAGCGTGGGAAAGGGACGTAATCGGACCGTGAACGATGAATGTCAACAGCACCTAGAAAGGGAAGCGAAAGCAACTTGGACGAGACGACCCCTCCTTCACCTCTGATTGTACCCCGCAGTAAGCATCGGATCTCGCGCGCCGATATCAGCGAGAACGCGCTCAAGGTGCTCTATCGCTTGAAGGATGGGGGTTATCAGGCCTATCTGGTCGGAGGCGGGGTACGGGATCTCCTGCTGGGTCGGGAGCCCAAGGATTTCGATGTGGCCACGGACGCCACACCCGAGCAGGTGCGCAAGGTATTCCGCAATTGTCGTCTGATCGGACGGCGCTTCAGGCTGGCCCATGTCCATTTCGGCCGTGAGATCGTCGAGGTGGCCACCTTCCGCGGTGGCGGGCAGAATGAGGACGCCGACGGCGAGCACCGTATCCACAAGGGTATGATCGTGCGCGACAATTGCTACGGCTCACGTGAGGAGGATGCGTTGCGCCGGGACTTCAGCGTCAACGGCCTCTACTACAATATCGCGGACTTTTCCGTCATCGATTACGCAGGGGGACTCGATGATCTGCGGGCCGGACGCCTGCGGCTCATCGGCGACGATCCGGAGCAGCGGTATCGCGAAGATCCGGTGCGCATGCTGCGCGCCGTGCGCTTTGCCTGCAAGCTCGGGTTCAACATCGATCCCTCCTGTGAACGGCCCCTGTTCGAGCTCGGCCATCTGCTCCGAGACATACCGCCGGCGCGCCTGTTCGAGGAGGTCCTGAAGCTGTTCCAGACCGGGGTGGGCCTGTGTGCCTTCGAGAAGCTGCGTCACTATCGACTCTTTACCCAGCTATTTCCCGCCACCGATGCGTTGCTCGACCACGAGGATCACAATTTTTCCATCACCTTCGTCAGTCGCGGCCTCGAAAACACCGACCGGAGGATCCGGGAAGAACAGCCGGTCACCCCCGCGTTTCTGTTCGCGGTGCTGCTGTGGGAGCCGGTGCGCCGGCGGTTTGCCCAGCTGCTTGCCGGAGACATGTCGGTCAACGAGGCCATGTTACTAGCTGCGGGTGATGCCTGTGCCTGTCAGCGGTCCCTGGTGGCTATCCCGAAGCGCCTGGTTCTGCCCATGCGGCAGATCTGGTCCCTGCAGCCCCGTCTCGAACGACGCGAAGGCAAACGCGCTCATCGTCTATTGGCCCATCCCAGGTTTCGCGCGGCCTATGATTTTCTACTCCTGCGGGCCGAGGCGGGCGAAGTGGACCTGGCGCTCGCCGATTGGTGGACCTGTTTTCAGGCGGCGAACAGCCGGACCCAGGCCGAGATGACCGCCGGCACGACCAAGGGTCGGCGGCATCGCCGCCGCGCGGCCGTCGAAAAGGAGATGGCATCTCACTGCTGTCCGACAAAACGTTTATTCTTGTTGCGTAACTCCTTGTAAGGAAATGAAAAAACAGCCACTTTAGAGAGTGTCACCGACTTGAATCACCTCGCGCATCTCCCAAATACCCCTTCTGGGGATGTTGGGGACCCGGTTATTATGCACATTGGCAAGCTCGTTTTTTCTCAGGTCATTGACTCTTTACCGATGCATGCGTTTCGTCGAGGCGTTGCGTGGTACGACGGCAACCGCTACAAGAAGACATTTTCCTGTCTTGACCAATACCTGCGCATGACCTTCGCGCAGTTAACCCATCGCGAGAGCCTACGCGATATTGAAGTTTGCCTGCGCGCCCAGAAGGACAAGTTGTACCTCAGGGGTATCCGGGGCAACATTTCCAGAAGCGCCGTGGCCGACGCGAATGAACGCCAAGATTGGCGTATCTATTCTACTCTTATATCATCTTTTTATTGAAGAGTTGCGCATAAGGTAGGTGAAAAATCCGCATGATAGTCGGTATGCTCGACTACGCCCTGTCACCTGACCAGCTCGCCGAGCTGCGTCAGGCACACCGCCGCACCCGAGACAAACGCGAGGCCGACCGCATCAAGGCGGTGGCGGAAGTTTTACTGGTCGATCCCAACACGGTGCGCGCGCACTTCAAGCGTTATGGTAAAATTGGTCTTTGAGGCGTGTTGGCGACGGAGTCGGTGGTAATGTTGGCTTGCTCAAGGCCAAGCACCTGGTGGAATTGGACACCCACCTTCAAGCTACACGGAGAGTGGCATGACCGCAGTGCTGCGTTGGGTTATGTGTACAAGAAGCCCCGGCTGGTGCCTAGCAAGGCCGAGCGGGAAGCGTAAACGCAATCCCTCGAAACGTACGACCATATCCGCAATTTCAAGGGTCAGGATGATCCCATCTATTTTATGGATGCGACTCATCCGCAACACCATCCGGTGCTTGCCGGCGGTTGGATCAAGCGTGGCGAGGAGCAGGGAATCCCCACCAACACCGGGCGACGGCGCGTCAATATCAATGGGGCCATTGACCTGGAACGGTTGAAGCCTGTGGTTCGCTGCGACGACACCATTAACGCTGACTCGACCATCGCGTTGTTCGAGCAACTCGTAGCGTTCCACCCCATGGCCGTGTGCATTTATGTCATTTGTGACAACGCACCTTACTACCGTTCCAAAGCACTTCAAGACTACCTGAAAGCTTCACGCATTCCGCTCGTTTCCCTCCCGCCGTATGCGCCGAATCTGAATTTGATCGAGCAATTATAGAGATTTTTTAAGAAGAGGGTCCTCTACAATCGGTATTACCTGACCGCAAATTTTGGAATCATCGGGTGAATGAAAAGCCGAAATCCGGAGCGTCGCCATTTTTCGCGCACCCCGAAATGGGGTCCGTCCGATTTCGGGTGCAAACAATGGGGTGACGGCCATTGCCTTCGGCGGCCTGCGTTCGTCCCGGCGCGCACTCCGCGCGGCACCAGGACTCCCGCAATGACTTGACGCCGTGTCGCATGGCCTGGCATTTCGTCTCCGCCGGCGCTCACGCGCCGCACTCCGCGACTAAACGCTCGGCCCTACGCCTACCCGGGGGCGGTGCACTCCGCTCGGCGCTTACGCTCCCTCCCTTCCCTGTGCTCCTCCATTGACATTAGCTTAGTATATGTAGATCTCACTCAGAGCCTGTTTACGATGTTTGGAGCAACAGGGCCAGAAAAGCCAAGGTGACAAATTGTAAGCTGGTATTGAGCTTTCGCTCGCAGTTTTTCCATCACCTTCGACATTTTTCCAACCAAGCAAACGAGCACTCGACAACCCAGCGTTTGGAGAGCACGGCAAAAGGTACGTAGCTCGTTTCACTTGGCAACCGTTACCGTGGCCACCAGAAGGTTATGTACGGCATCGGCAAAGGGCTGCCCGGCATAACCGCCATCAACCAGCAGGTTCGTCACCGCGGACAAGCGTTCTTGATATTCACAGAACGCCACCAATGTACCTGCTCGGTCGGTGACATCTGCGGTGGTCACGGCAATCGCATGGGGGAGCCCTTGCTTATCCACGGCACGATGGCGTTTGATGCCGGATACCTTTTCACGTTGTACAGAATAGGGCGTTTCTTCGTCATCCGCGCCAAGTCCAATACCAAATACAGGCGTCGCCACTCTCATCCCGGGGACGAATCCGGTGGTGTTCGACGTGATCGGACCATTGCGCTGAGCGGAGTTAAGTTCGTGCGTGACTACCCCCTGCCATTACGCCGTATCCACTACCACGATGTTCAGACCAGCAAGACGTTCAACTTCTTGACCAACGACTTCGCCATTCCAGCGCAGACAGCCACGGATCTCTACCGATACCGCTGGCAAGTCGAATTGTTCTTCAAGTGGATCAAGCAACACCTACGCATCAAATCGTTTTTCGGGACCTCCGAGAACGCGGTCAAAAGCCAGATTTGGATCGCTATCCCGGTTTACACCCTCGTCGCTATCATCAAGAATCGCCTTGACAGCAAATCGGATCTCTACACAATTTTACAGAGGGTCTAGATAACTTTAGAGAGGATTTTCGCTCAGCAGAGAGAGTATTTTATCATAGATATTTTCCTCTCGATGATTAAATCTGAATTCACATTCTTTGAGGTGTAGATGAAACGTATGTCTGGGAACGCCCTTGAATTTTGCAAGCCTCCGTTTAGCATATGACCAAAATGAGTCAATGCCGTTGATATGGCAATTTCCTCGCGCAAATTCGTTACTGATGGACGCGGAGATACTTCTCATAACCCATGTCTACCAACCCATTGTAGCCCCTCCAGCCATCCGAGTGGATGATGCTATCGAGAGCTACCTGACCCCGAATCGCGGCCTGTAGCGGCTTCTTGGAGGTATCCGGGACTAGACCTTTCCTTGCCGTTCCAGGATTCCGAAAACGATTGTTTTACCCCCACCTCCACGCCCCTTTTTTCCCCGAACACGGCGGGCGCCAAAAGAGGGTTCATCCACTTCAACCTCGCCGGAGAAAGGCGATGAGGCGTCACAAAGTTGGGCGATTCTGGTTCGCAGCTTGAAGAACCGTTGATTGATCGTCGGGCGGCTTACATCACTCAGCGCGGCAAGTTTCGAGGCCGGTAGATCATGCGTAAAATAGCGCACGATCAGTCTGAATTTGGCTTCCGAAAGGCATGAACGCCTAAAATACCTATTTTTTCCTTGCATAACATAACCTTAGCATGCAGTTGCAGACGCTAAAGTTATCTAGATCCTTACAGATTCTGAGCCTGACCTTATTCGAAAAAACTCTTCTAGCTCTGTTGGTTACTAGAATGGAATCCAGAAGCGATACTGCCTATACCCATAACCAACGGAATCTATTTCATAATTTCACCGGACAGTAGTGATGGCAGGTACCTGACGATGTCCATGATGCTGATCGACGATATCTCCTCGTTACGCCGGTGCTTGGCTTCATGGCGGCGCAGTGGCCGGTCTATTGCCCTGGTGCCTACGATGGGTAACCTCCACGCCGGCCACCTGGCCCTGGTTCGGAAGGCACGGAGGGTGGCCGACCATACCCTGGTCAGTATCTTCGTCAATCCCCTGCAGTTTGGCCCCGATGAGGATTTCGGATCTTACCCCAGGACCTTGGAACGAGACCGTGCGCTGTTGGAAACCGAAGGGGCGGATCTGCTCTTCGCCCCCCCGGTGCAGACCGTTTATCCCCATGGCTCCCAAGGGCAGACGCTCGTAGAGGTACCTGGGCTCTCGAATATCCTGTGCGGCGCAAGTCGGCCGGGGCATTTTGCCGGTGTGGCGACGGTCGTGTGTAAGCTCTTCAACATGGCGCAACCGGATATCGCCATCTTCGGCGAGAAGGACTATCAGCAGCTGCTGGTGATTCGGCGGGTGGTCGAAGATCTATGTCTGCCGGTCGGGGTGCAGGGGCTGGCCACCGTTCGCGAACCGGACGGTCTGGCGATGAGCTCGCGTAACGGCTATTTATCCACTGCGGAGCGCACGTGCGCACCGGCACTCTACAGGGCCCTCTGTCGGGCCGGCGAGCGCCTGCGGGAAGGATTGGTCGCCGGCGAGGTGGAACGCATGGGCGCAGGAGAGCTGGTGGGCGACGGACTGAAGCCGGATTACTTCAGCGTTCGCCGGGCCTCGGATCTGCAACCGGTAACGCCCGACGACCGGGACCTGGTGGTACTCACGGCCGCCCACCTGGGCGCGGCGCGGCTCATCGACAATCTTCGCGTTAGTAGTGGCTGAATTCTAGTACCAAGTTTCATATTATTTTTCATTATAAAACCCGTAGGGCGGGCCGTGTCTATCAATACCATTCCTAGACGATGGGCACAGCCACCCTACGGGGTATATGCAAAATATGAAGAAATTCGTACTAGGGTCTGTTGAGATTCATCGTGAATTGATGAGTGCGGCGCAGGCATAGATCATGGCCTCGAAGCTTTTATCGGTTTTGTCGCTGCGCATGGCGATACGCTTGAACTCTTTGAGTTTGCTGAAGAAGTTCTCGATCAGATGGCGCCATTTGTAGATTTCGGCATCGATGTCCAAGGGCTGGCAACGCTGCGGACGCTGGGAAATGACGATTTGCGCGCCGCGCTCGCTCAGGTCTTGGATGATCCAGTTCGAATCGATCGCCTTGTCGGCAATCAGGCCGCCGAATTCGATATCCTCGATGAGTGGGGCCACGCCGACGGTATCCGCTGCCCGGGGAGCAGGACGAAGCGGGCCAGGTTGCCCAAGGCGTCCGTCAGGGCCAGGATTTTGGTCGTCAACCCGCCCTTCGACTTGCCGATGGCTTGGCTTTGAGTCCTCCTTGCGCCCTGGCCGTTCCGGTGGACCTTGACGATGGATCGCGAACTCCATGTCCGGTTCATCCGACACGGCGTCGAATAGGCGTTGGAATACATCGGCCTTCACCCAATCGCGAAACCGTTTGAACACCGAATTCCATTTGCCGAAGTGCGCCGGAAGGTCACGCCATGGACTGCCGGTCCGCACAATCCAGAGCGCCGCCTCCAAAAATAACCGGCCGTCGCCACCCGTCCGGCCAGGGT
>Ga0209781_1000242_pt1 | contig 13748 bp, 8 predicted proteins | sample WorMetHERISLAND1_3_FD_187386 | JGI IMG/M metagenome (GOLD analysis project Ga0209781, IMG submission 187386) | Marine gutless worms symbiont microbial communities from Max Planck institute for Marine Microbiology, Germany - Olavius albidus HERON... | ecosystem: Host-associated > Annelida >...
GACTTCATCACTGTCTTCTCAGACGTTTGCGAAAAAACTCAAAAGTCATTTATTCGGCTGCTAGCGCCTCTGAAGACTTTTGTTTAACTGGCGCTATATAAATATACGTATTCATTCATTCATTCATTCAACTCGGGTGTAGCAGGACTTTCAGTGTAGTACCTTCTAACTTCTGACAGATAATGAAAGTGAATATCAGCTTTTTTATGTGTAATTAATTACAGTACAATATGGTGAATGTAATATGTAAATGCTAGCATCTGGCAGGTGCGGTCGTGGTCATGATCCACATTCTTACATTCTTTGGCTTCATCCGATGGCCAGCAGCACCCACTGATGTATATTAATGTTCATGAGATGAAACTGATAAAACTATTGCAATCATGCCATAAACATTGTATGAATGTTGTTGTTAATTGCTTACTGGCATTCCATTAATTATTCACTGTGTAGGCTTTTCTAGCTCGTGATCCACGGTTTGATGACCTCTCTGGCGAATTCAATGAATTCTATTTTAAACAGTCATATGGCTTTCTATCAGACATCAAGTTAAGAGAAAAACAGGTAATTTCTTCTTGTCATTAGCATTTTATGATAATTATTGCATGGATTATGAAGACATTGCACATTTATCAAAAAACTTATCTCACTACTTGAAGCATTTCTGTTGATCCTTTATGTTAGTGTGTATTGCAAAATTTTGTGATTTAGACATGCCTTGTATTTTTGTCTGTTTTGTTTTTTGTCTGTGGTCACCATATTTAGGCCAGATCATTACGTGAATGTTAATGATTTGTAAGGTATGTCTGCCATGATGTGTAATGATTGATGGCTGTGAACTGGCCATGATGTGTAATGGAATCCATCTGCTATTTCAACTGACAGATGGTTGTGTACTATTGAACTTTCATTCAAATTCTGTAGTTATGCAACTTACGAAGTTTTTTTTAAATTTTGCTTATCATGAAGGTAAATAAAAAAACGAAATATGAAATTAATAAGAAGATTCGGTTGTACAAAAATAACACAAGTTCATAGGCATAGCGAGGAATTTGTCTTGGGGGCACTGCTCTTGGGGGGGGGACGGGCGGCACTCCTCAGGCCTGAATGGTCGCTGTAAGCTTCCCGAGCAGGGTTTAGGGCAGAAAATAAAGAAATTTGGTGCCTTTTTGGTTAAAAATGCTTTTGTTTGGAATCTTGGGGCCCCCTGGCTACTCCTATGCACAAGTTTGCATTACTATGTTGATAACACATGACATGGTCTCGGTTGCAGAAGCTCTTGAAAATGCTGAAGAAAACAAAAGATGTCGACAAGTCAGTTCAGTTGCAGCAGCTGCTAACAAGAATGGCAAGTAAAATGAATGAGTTATGAGTCTTTCACATTCTTGAGCTCATATGTCACCCTGCGTTGCAGTGTTTATGTGTATGTGTTATTTGTTTGTATGTCGTAGATATGTATAGTTTTGTTTTACTGTGTGAATGTATTAGATACATTTCAAGGAGAGCTAATAATGCTACTCGTTCTGAACATTTACGTTCTGCCACACTACCACTACTGTCTGCTTCAAGACTAACCACCGAGTTTCCCAGACGTTCTTTCTTATATCCGGGCCTGTCATATGGAACAGTTTACCTGCAAACATTTTGAAAATCTTTTATTCACCAGACAAACTGGTAGCAGAAAATACTTAACTATTACTCTTTAACTGTGAATGTAGTTTTAGGAGACATTTGAACACGTTTCGTTTTAATAGCCATTTTTATCCCGCCTGATTAACACTTCTGTAGGTTCACATGTGACATTTTACAATCTGATTATTAGTATTATCACTCAGCTGTTCTGTAATTATCACCGACAGACGCAACAAGACAAGGCTGAAAGAGAACGTGAAGAGAAGCGTCACCGAGAACAAGCATGGAAGAAGAAAGAGAAAGAGCGCATTTCTCAAGGGAAACGACCGTTCTTCCTCAAGAAATGTAAGAACTTACCCAGTATGCTCTTTTTCATTGAAGTATAAAGCAGCATTGATGCTGTAAGTAAGTATGACCAACAGTACTTTATTAGTATCAAATCCAGTGCTTTGACTCTGTTGGTTTGGCATCTTACCTGTAAAAAGTCCCGCTGTGGTAATTCCCAAAAGTGTGCAACATATATAAGTACATGTAAAAATATGACCGCTGTTTTGTCCAGTAATTCTCTGTCTAATGTGGCCGATGTTATTGTTCTCTTGCAGCTGAAAAAAAGAAATTGGAGCTAGCCGAGAAGTTCAAACAACTGGAGAAGAGTGGAAAATTGGAACAGTTCATTGCAAAGAAGAAGAAAAAGAATCTCAAAACTGAACAGAAAAGTCTTCCACTTCCACACACATAGAAATATCTACTGGTTATACACAGAACTTTATTCACCAATACATGGTTATTGAACTGCACAGTACAGATGCTTGCACACATTTTGTTGCAGTTGGTTCTGAAATTTGTTCTGAATGTTGGTAACTTAATGCAGTTGTCCAGCATAAGAGATTTTAACTTTTGTAATGTGGTCTTTCCTCAGATTGTTCCTATACCTGAACAGACCATTATGTCTATCACATATTGTAATTTCATACTACCTAACATGTAGTCTCGTGCAGTGACCAATGTATATCTAAACTTGTGTCCCAAAAGGTGGCACACATTCAATATTTAATATGTTCTGCAGTTATAATTTTATTTCAATGAAATCCAGTACACAGTATTCAGATAATCTTGGCTATTAAATTCGTGCATAATTCACTACCTGACATAGTGTCATCACCTGAAGCCACTGATCATTGGCAAGCAAGTGTAAACGACTTGTAATTTTGAGCACTTAACACTAACGGTGAGCCTTTACAGTGAGCCTTTTGAGATGTATTCAGTCCACCATCCATACAACCAGCCCAACTCTGGAGAAACTAAAACCAATTATTTTAATTTCACAGCCACATACAGAGGAAGACAGTGTAATTTTCTGGTGATGATATCATCGAAGAACTCATCGAAGAACACAGATAACGGGAATTAAGAAATTACGCATGAATTTAGTAGCCAAAAATTTACGAGTTATTACTAGATTTCACTGAAACAGATTCATAGTATAGAAGACATTAAATATTGAAAGTGGGTCACACACATTGTAAACTGTTTTATTGTCGCCTTTGTCGATTAAAAAACACTGTTGACGAAGTTATTTTCATTTTCGTTGACGAGTCAAAAATTGCAACAATTTTGTCAACGTGACAATATGGCGACGAAAATTAGCATATTTTGTTGACATGCTGACGGCAACAAAAATTAAGAGAGGAAACTATGTTGTCATAAGTTTGAGATCTGATAATATTTAGCCTTTTCGGTATTCCGTAAGAAAGTGACACTGGAACGATCATCTTTCATGAAAATTAAAAGAAAGCTGTTTAGTGTTTACACATTTTGGAAATATAATGTGATTGTGATTTAATGCTGACGGCAAAATGTGGATGTTTGAGACTAAATTGATTTTCGTCAACTACAACAAATTCACAGCATTTTCGTCAACTGACTTCACTGTGTTCAGAAAAAACACCCACTCGCGTTTTCTTTTATATCTCGGTGGAAAATGTTATACAACATTTTCAGGGTATGTTTGTGAGGAATTGTTTCAAATGTTTATCTTCTACCGTGAAACCCATTATTTACAAACATGTAAACATGATGTCAGAATTACGTCACCGGTAACAATGAATATTTAATGTTTATGCCCACAGAATACTTAATTCCTTGTAAAACATACCCTGAAACATTTTCTGCGGAGATATAAAAGAAAACGTGAGTGGGTGTTTTAATTCTGAACACTAACTAATATTCAAACAATTTTAGTCATTTGACGAAAACTATAACTAAATTTGGGGAATATTAGTCGACAGTAAACTATAACTAAAATGAAAATGCGAATGAAAACAACACCCACTGTAAAGCAGCACACAAGACAGTTTACCAACAACATTCAATATTAATCTGAACTTTTAATATACTAGTAAATACAAAATTCAGTGCAGAAATGCAACGGTCTGTATTCAGTCACTTGCAGAACTCATGAGCTATATTTCTTTATATACATGTAGCCTATACATTGTCAAAGAATAATGTATGCATCCGTACACCTACAAAGAGCTGAAACACAACAGCCATAACTAATAATTGCAGGTTACAATCTTTCCATGAACAAATTATGTTATTCTTAATGAGTAGTAGTAATAATGAGTAATGAGTAGTAGTAATGTAGATAACAGGACGACTGCAGTGTTATTTTAAATCAGTTAGCCACCACCAATGTAATCAGCAATGCTACTTCCACACGGCACACTCACACTGGGTCCTGGCATAGACAATTTGGTAATGAACAAATATTGTGGGGTAATAAATTGTGGCAAAGTGTGTTTGCAAGCCAAACACATCATCAATGAACACCTGCATGAAAAATGCATGTGTGTTCATAACTTGTGGAGGCAGCTAAGTATTGCAGTCTGAAGTTCCGAACCCTAACGCCTGTGAAAAGAGAATGAAGGCCATGTGATGTATTTTGATTAATGTCTATGAGCAAAATATCAACTTCGGGCAATTTTAGCATACATTTGCCAAAGAGCAGAAAATTATTTACATTACCCTAGATGCTGCTACACATGTGCAGTAGTTCAGAGAAGTTGCATTGTGCAAACACTGCTGTTCTCCTGCAGGGGCGTCTATCCCCCCTTAAACCCATGGAGCAAGTCCCTCCTTCCCCTTCCGCCCTTGCTCCACTCGCCACCCCTTCCCTGTCCCACTCCCAATTTTCCACCCCTTCTCCCGTCCCTTTCCCGGGGGCCCTCCCCTAAACCCATAGGGGTCTGGGGGAGTGCTGTAAGCTCCCCCAGTGGGTCCGGGGCAGAGCCCAGGCAACCCAAAGATTTGGTGCATTTAAGTGCCCTCAGATGGTCTCTCCTGTTGTGATTTTGATTAAATATAATAACATAATAACTGCCTTAATTTGGCTGTTATAAGATACCGGTTTATGCAATTTTGTGCAGTTTTAATAGAAATTTATACAATGCAATCGAGCGAGCAAATTTTTATTCAGGAAATAAGAGAGAATATACCATATAATGCAAATATTGTGCCCAGTAGTTGGGGGGCATTTGTCCAGCGTCCCCTTGACCAAAATCGGGGGGACGCATCCCATCCGTCCCCTTGTGGATATGCCCAATATTCTGGCAGCAGTTTGGGGGAAGTTGGTATAACTTAGGTCATAATTTATATCAACTCCCCCTGAACGGCTGAAAATTACTGGGGAAGGTTTTTCAGCCTTCGGGGAGTTGATATAAATTACGACCTAAATTATACCAACTTCCCCCTTGAACAGGGGAAATTGAAAATTTGTCATAATTTATATCGACTCCCCCTGGACGGCTGAAAAACCTTCCCCCAATTTTATGATGGAGCATTTGCTCCAAGGTTTATATGGTGTAGACACCCCTGTTCTCCTGTAACTGATAATGACAAGTGATTGGCATAAAAGGTAGACTAAACATAGAAATTCAACAGTATGTTCATTATGACAATAAAGAATAATTTAGGCTTATGTGAGTTTTAAGGCTGCAGTAGTTGTTTACCTGCATCATCATGACATCATGACACTATACTGCCGCAAAGTCCTGTGTTATCATATTCTGCTCACCAGGTCCCAATGTGATTGTGTCCTGTGACTTCAGACAATGCTATTACCTTGCCCCCGATAGTACTGGGGATGGGGTATTGTTTTCGATTGATTTCTTTGTTTCTTTGTCAGCGAGATTACGAGAAAAAGGCTGGACTGATTTGCAAGAAATTTTTAGGGAAGGTGTGCAGTGACCATGGGACGACCTGATTACATTTTTGGTCAATTCTGGGAAACCGCGCATGCGCAACATGGGGGCAGGGTTTGTTGTGCTTTCGCACCACAGCTTACATTAAGTTATCTTATGCCATTTCAGTCTAAGTGAAAAAATAACTTCAAGGAAACACAGCACATCTGCAGACTATGTTGAAAACTGTATTCTATTTCTGACCACATGTGGAGAAGACGCCAATTTCCAGTGCCCAGAAAGAACGCGATCTACCATTCATATAAGCCAATAAAAAGCCATTCACGTCAGTGTTCAGTGATGTCAAGTGAGCTCGATACTGAAATATGAAGAAAGCACAAAATGCTTCTGATGATAACCAGTGTTGTTAGGTCTTTGCCTTGATACCAAAATTTATGGCTTGCCACCCAAGGAATTGGCTATACACTCAATACTAGGCCTTTCCTTCAGTCAAGGATAGTTTACAACAAGTGATTGACATAATTGACATACAGGATTTTCTTAAATGCATGCACACATTTTGTTGGTTCTGAAAAGGACATGTTTAATATGGCGAGTAAGGAAATCTGGTGACATATACATTAATATCCTCATTTAGTTTAATATCTCTATTGTTTACGTTGAGGCATGAATTTTGAGCAAATGACAGATGGTGCTGAGCCTGGTCTTGGGTAAATCAGCCTTGGTCTTGTTAACATTACTGGTGATAACGTCCATGTTATCTGTGAGATATACTGCAAACGACAGCTTGCACATTTCCTAGAAATATACTCCATGAAAATAAATCTCTTTACTTAACTAACATCACCTTCACACAGGTACAGCTATTCATACTTATATGCATCAAATAGTGTAATACATGATAGCCTCCTAATCAACACCATAAATTGTTATGTGCTATGTAACTTACAATAAATCTTTGAGTAAATATATGTGACAATAGTGGAACTGATAATCTAGTAACTGATAATCTACAACTTACTGGCCATAATATACTACAGCTTACTGACCACCATAATCAGGTGCATTAATTATGCGGCCATAAAACTTCTTTACCGAAATAATACAAAGTATGGTGACATAGCAGCAAGTTTTACTACACTATTACAGCAGAACGGTAACCTTGGTGTATAAAAATATAAAAAAATTGTGGTGATATTTAATTTATGAATATTTTCTTGGCCCATCGTTGTGACAAACTAATATACAGGAGGTGAATGTAAGTTACTATATTAATAACTGCAGATTTCTGGACACCACAATCGAGTGTACAGTATGAGGCCTAAAACTTCGTCATCGGTGACACTGTTAAAACAGTTAACTCATTAAATTTGGTTTCTTACTTTGCTTAGATTAAGTGCATCGCTAAAAGAGCTGCCACATTAGTGTAAAAAAACAGACAATCACTTGGCAGCATGTGCACTGCTAGACGACAACATTGGCACTTTAGTCTGTATGTACTGCTGCAGACTGTCCTCATGTTCAAGGTCACTCATGATCAGTGCTGAAGTGTTTGAACAGCCAGGTACGGGACATCTGACACATCACACCACCGACATGCATTGCATCACTGCAACAACCCTCATTAATTGCCTGCCATTGTCTCACAACTTGTGATGTAAAACAACCGTCAAAATTAAGCAAGCACAATATCAATAAACACTGTATAATTCTATTCTAGGTACGTAAACATGAAAACAAGAAAGCGCAGCTTATGCCACGGTTAGCACGCGACAGTGACGCCACCTGGCAAATATGTTTGAAGTAGCTGCGATAGAATGTCTAACCTGGGTAGCCACCTAGCGAAAGCGTTAGAACTATGAAAATAGATGTGTTTCCCGCAAGGCCGCAACCCACCACTGTTTGACGCCCCTGCTTGGGGGATCCCGTCGGAATTTCTGGATGAAACTTATCCTGCAAAAACTAGAGGGATGAGGCTACTGTGTGGTGAAAATTCCATGATCCTAACTTCAACTGTTTTTGACTGATCCACCCGTGTGACAGACGGACAGATGGACGGACAGACGGACGGGCGATAGCATATAGCGCGCTTGGCATGCTGTCGCGCGCTAATAAAGTGGTCAAAACAATTTGAGATGCACAACTGCAAAATGTATGGGTACCAGAATTAAGGGATTTTATGGTATTGTGGACTATGCACATATGTGCCCACATATTAACTTTAATATTAAAATTATTTAAATAAATATGAAAAAAATAAAATTATAAATAGTGTATGCTAACCATTAAACTATGCCACCACCAATACGTTTGCAATAATTTTCTAGATAGACCGTAATACATTTTTCTGCACAATTTTACATGACTTGTTAGATAAAAGGCTGGCCAATTTATCCTCTGGTATAATATACCAGTCAATTAAAAGATCTGCTAATATAATAATCACTGCAGAAAGCAAATAAATTTACCGAGCTTTGTTTCCGCGATGATTTATGAGGTCTTCAATACCCTGTCTGTCATAGCAATGACCACATCGTCTATTCCTCATTGGATGTTGCATAATCTTCTGTGTTATGGGGCACCGAATGTTGACTTTCTTGCGTGTCAGCACCAAATCATCATCAAGACTGTCATCTTGTGATTCCGCTTCCTGTCACACATACATTACACACACCTTTAACAGCCATTCTGCAGATAAACCTGCGTTACATGGCAGCCTCCTTCCCTTCTCCATTTGTTCATAACCTGTGCATCAACTCTGGACAGGCCAAACCAGTGTTCATATCCTGCCTGATAGGATAGGAAATCTATTAAATAAATCCTCCTGCCTCCATCAAGTCTTCTTTAGTCTAGTTCAATCAGCCTTCCATCACTTAAGCAATCAGCATCATCTTGGCATTCAGTGATTCAATCCACCTTCATCACACATATGCACATGTAATGGTTTATATCAGCATTAGTGACAGCGATAGTGATAGTTTTATTCTGAACAGATAAAGCAAAAGTAAATTCAATATAACAGTACTGTACTGTACCGAACAGGACACAAGGGGTTAAAAACAACCACTGACATGCGCCCTAACTACATTACAGTCTACAGATACTGCACCGTATTTCAACACACTGACTGAGTATGATGCCTTAATACTAATGAGACTGCTGAGTTTATGTGCAGCAACAAAATGCTAAGAATAACATTGACATCAGCATATAAATTACACTTTTGTAGCAGCTGTTATCCTAGTATTCTCAACAACAATCATTGTCATCTAGTCAACATATTGACTTAGCCAAGTTTATACAAGTTTCTGCAGTAATCCTCAATCAGTCTATTATTAACATTAAACAGGAATATGTTTAAAGTGACATAAGACAGCAAGCTGTTGCAACAACAGTGGGCACTGTACAAAATTAAAGTCAAAAACATGCCTGCCTATTGACAGTGCAAGCAAGAAACAGGAAAATAGGAAAAGGTCAGGTCAAACAGTTCTGTTTTAAGGCAGCGCCTAAATGATGTCAGTGACAAAACAGCTCTTAACAAAGAGGGAAGAACGTTCCAGGTGCATGTAGCAGCCACAGTAAATGCCCAGTCAAGGAGTGTTGTCCTGTGGGTCAATGGTAAGTGTACTTGCATAATTATGTACATGTCCTACAGATAAATAATGTGGACAAAGTTCAACGTTTCAATAACTGGCTTTTTGCAGCATTTGGTTTCCATCATTCACTGACTATTCATTAACCCCTCCAAAAATTATGACATGGACAGAAAGTGACATCCTACAAGGATTTTATTGCTTTGATGCTGTTGGTTGGTTGGATGCCAGGAGAGCATCCAGGCTGTATGAAGTCCTACTCGAACAATTTGCAACAGTTCATTTTTGGGGCCAAGCTCAATCCGCAGTAATTCCAGAAAATAGCTTGCAAAAGAAAAATTGAAAGTAGTATAAAAGAAAAAAGGACGAAAGCATACATTGCCAATACTGGAGCTATCGATGTCGACGTCATCTGCTTCTGCTGGTAAGACTATTTCCAGATCATTCTCGCTACAGCACAGATTCACATCATTTCAAGCAATATGTACAACAGACAGACCATCACTTGAACGCTTCACGTCAATGGAAGTTGAAAAAAATTACTGTATATAATTCAAGAAAATCAGTACGAATGACTCAGAGTGAGAGGCTGAAACTAATGTTTGGCAAAGACTGTATAAACATATCTTTGTGTCAACCATTACATTACATTTTCCCACAGAAACTCGCTTCAGTGTGAGAATTAAAATGGTTTCCTGTTTTGTGCCCAGTCAAGAGCTTAATGGGACCACCAGTAAGTTGGGACCATTTCTGTAGCACAGGAACACTTTTGGCCAAATGACCTTCCTGACTCAAACACAAACTGAACACCGGTCACTTGGTGAGAATCCACCACCTTGACCACTAAGCACCGGAGACACAGTTCACTTCATTGCTGGAAATTAACAAAGCAATTTCTTTTCCCTACTTTATTAAGAGTCAAGTCACACTGCACATTTCACATAATCTGCTTCATGACCTGCACTATTCATAACAAACTGTTTAGTTTGTAATTTATCACTTATTATTTTCAAAGTAAAAGGGTTGCAATCTGTAATTAAAAAGTAAAATTGTAAATAGTAATAGGTACCATATATGCTTTATACAGCAGTAATCTTGAGGGCATTAAAAATTAAAATGTCAAAATTGCATTATTTAATTTATGAACATTACTGTCAATGTCAAACAGAAACACAGTAAAAGACAGACTGTATAGTAATACATACACATCTACAGGGGAGCCAGGCACATCATCCTCATCCAGCATTGCATCGCCAGCTGCCGGAGCAATAGCACCATCAGTCTCCCACTGTTCTATGATGGTAAATGGTTCAGATGAGTCTACGGTCGATAAGTCCAACTGGTCGTCATCAACCGCTGCTTGATGTAAACCAAGTTCATATTCATCGTCGATCATTTCAGTCTTACAAATGGATTCATCGGGCTCAATGATCTCGACCTCGTTTGGTTCTATGCTGGCGACTTGTTTTTGCCGGAACTTCATGATCCTCGGTCGGGTGCGTGTCAGCTTGATGCGCAGGTGTTTTCTCTTCCGTGCAACCGCCGTACTCCACTCTTCGTCGTCGTCATCGACTGCTTCCTCGTCAACCAGGTCACGAGTGACTGACAACTTGCGCTTTGACGTCCGCAGCCCTACAGACGAATGTATACGTTGCTTGTGTGGCTGGTTATCAATGTCAGTGCACAAGTCTGGCTCAGACTGTTCCGCTAGTCCATTCTGTGAAACAGGAACCGCAACATGCTGCGTAACGGAAAAGGTTGCATCGCTGCTTTCTGACGCTGGCGGAAAATCGGCACCAGCGATATTGCGCATACGTTCTGCTACTGTTGACAGTATTGTCGGCTTTATGTTACTCAGTAACGACAGTGCTGCCTTCTGGTCTATCTCAGTCAGCAGGCCGCCAGACAGTCCAAACATACTGGTATGGCTAACACGCCAGAAAATGTACACAAGATCGGCAATCTGTCGCTGGCCAAGTGCCGGCAGGAAAATAACAACAAGAGTTGAAAGTGACTGGCGATCGCCAATTGATGATGGCAGACGACGCGTGCAGTTCGGTACGACAAAAACGAACAACGTATGTTTGCGGGCGTTGCCGAAGTATGCCGCACAACGAACAATCTCGTCAGCTTCGATCATAAAGTCCACGCCTGTACATGGCACAGACATTTGGATATCATATACACCAGTTCCACACAACAGCAACAGTTGTTGTAAGAGCTGGACAGTACATCAGGCCGGTAAATTCCAACTACATTGCTATTGCACTGCACACAGTTACGGTAATGTGATAATTATTAATTAATTACGAATTAACTTAAAAATCCGACATAGTAGACCTATGGGGAATATGGTCACAAATGTCTATATGACGTCTAATTATGATCGGTTGCACAATAACAAAGCCTTAGGCATTTTTGAAAACTGATAACAACAACAACAACCTTTGTAGTGATTGGGGGCCCTTCCAGGTGCAAAAACTAAATGAAACATAACATACAGCATACAATCAGTTTCTGTTTAACTGGGCTGCTTATCTGGAGTCAATCCAGGTTAAGACATGTCCCAAGATAGAGCCTCTCAGGAGTGCTGCTGCAAGTTTTACTACAGGCAGGATGCCCTTCCTGTCATCCAACCAACAGTATCATAGCAAGGCAAAATATTGTATATATAGACAGAACAAACCACATCAGTATCAAGATTCCCTTTATACAGACTGTATCGTGATGGCGAAGAATACGTAAGTTTATGGTTGTAGTAAAAATCAATACTGGAAGCACAGACGTAACAATGAAGTATGTAACATAAAAGAAAACCAGCAAGAGACAAAGACATATTAAATCCACCTACTGTTATCACCATCTTTGAAAATGAGCTTAATGCCTTGCTCAGATATGACGACAGGCTGACACGGTTTACATCGGGCCGCACCAAACCAAACGTTTGTTACTTCGACCATCAGAACCATCTTAGCCGAGGCCAAGATCGGCGCCGGCGACGACTGCAGTGCAGCTGGAATGGCTGAGCTATGTGACGAGCCAGCATGGACGCCGGACCCAGCAATGGCAGTTGGCGAGACACCGTTAGCAGACGCTTTAGGTACAATGAAAAGACTGCTGCTAGTTCGGACGTCGGTGTTTAATGTACTTGCAGAAGCCACAGATGAAGACTGACTGCCTGGTAAACGTATTGCATATATTGGCTGCTGAGACCGTGGCCGAACTGCTGACGCCGATAAGTTCTGTACAAAAAATAACAGTCAAAGAATAAGTACAGTCGAGGTGTAAATGAATGACATGAGACATGCGGCCTTGAATGTAATCGATATTTGACAGTTTTTGTGAAAGATTAAAACACTTACTAAGTCTAAATTTAATGAGAATGCCTGTTAATTAATCTAGTGTATCGAGGGTTTATCACTGCATGACCTTGACCTTCATCAATCAGCTATGGTACATTTGTGTTGGAGGTGTGATGACCTTGACCTATGACTTCTTGACCAGGAACTAAAATCAAGAGTTACGCATGCTATTCGCACCAAATCTACCTTTTGTAGTACAATCCATTCTTAGACTGCATCAAAATGCCATGCGCATCTTGACCCCTTGACCTTTGTGTACAATTTCTGAGACTTCCAATTTTGAGAAACAAGCACACATGCATGGCACACACACACACTGACAGTCTCCTACAGGCAAAGGTGAAACGGTGCCGTGAGGAATTCAAATATTATTCATACAGTAAAGATCTCATAAATCATCATCAAAGTTAAAATACCACATTTTCAAAGACCAATACATACGACACACATGGACAATGTTCAAAATATCTAAAAAATTGTCTTGATATTTCCACAAAGACTAGCAAATAATGTGGTACAAAGCATGCAAGTGTCCAAAGTCATTAACAAATAAGAAAATAAATGAATGAATGAATGATTGAATACACATAATAGCGCCAGTTAGTCAGACAAGAGTCTTCAGAGGCTCTAGCAACCGAAGAGATGATTTTTCAGTTTTCTTGTGAATGTCTGAGTGAACAGTGATATAGTCCGCAGTTCAACGGGGAGGTTGTTCTACACCGTGTCCGGAAAAAAAAACGAACCAATAGTATTTTAGGCATAACTTCATCAAATACTGACCGATTTTCAAAATTCTTCCAGTGTCGCAATCTGCTGGAAATTTGCAACAATATTGTTACTAAATTTTCCACCACACCTCAAACGCGTCGCTACACTACCTTGTGAAAAACTGATGTCAGAAAATTAGTTAATCAGCTAGATGCATCACCTCATTTCGTTGCACAAAATTAAAATTTAGG
>Ga0209781_1000243_pt1 | contig 13746 bp, 8 predicted proteins | sample WorMetHERISLAND1_3_FD_187386 | JGI IMG/M metagenome (GOLD analysis project Ga0209781, IMG submission 187386) | Marine gutless worms symbiont microbial communities from Max Planck institute for Marine Microbiology, Germany - Olavius albidus HERON... | ecosystem: Host-associated > Annelida >...
CAGTGACGACACAACTGTACTGCAGTCAAGTGACATATCAGATGCACAAATGCTCAACTTTATGCAAACTAGATGTCACAGAGTAGTGTTTGACTACAGTTGAATGTTTATAAACCCACAGATGATTGAATATCAGTTAACAACATTTCACAACTGACATCCCTCCTTACAAACATAAGACTTCCGCTGCTGTCAATAACACTTTTGTCATGGAGTTATTTGTCATTTGTCTAAATTGTCCTAGTGCAGTTCATCCGCATTTCTAAGAATGAAGGCTTTATGCATTTTGATCGTCTCGTCATCGTTGATCTCACTTTCCGCTGTCATTGGCCTCACGAATTGCAAAAACGTGACATTTATTAAGAATCCGCCTTCAAAGATAGTGGTTTAAGTTTCCGGAGTGAAATGTTTAAATGAATAAATTTCACAATTCCACATTCCACTTACAAACTCATGCTCATTGCTTATGAATTACATGATGGAACTCCAAAGTACAAACACATTATAACCATATCCAGCAAATAGCTGACAGTCGGGTAAATAACACCATTGTAGCACGGAATACATTAGTACACACTGGCGAAGCACATACACTGCACACAACTGACCTAGCATGTCATGCTGCTGCCCATGTTGGAACAGTATGTCTCGCATGCTTGCAGAAGCATTTAGCATCTGCACAATACTGTTCATGAAGCACATGTTGCCAGGATTGGGCAGTGATGGATGACATGCAGACGTCTACAAAGTCATGCATTGCATACATTGTTCTGTATGAAATGGTGTGTAGTGTGACATCTATGTCAACGTGGCTTTTGGCATCATACTCAGTCACAGTTACTGTGAACAGAGCAAATTAACTACAGTGAACTGTACAGGGTGGCCCAAAGAAAATGACGCCATCGTACATTTTTGGTGCTTACCAGTTAGTTCATGTAGCAAATGTATGATTTGTGGCACATATACACTCTATAAAGCAACAAATGAGATGGTGTGAACTGCATAAAGTTATGTCAACTGCTGTTTGCCAAAGGACGTTACAAAGCTGAATACTTTCTTCGCGTTATAGCAGTTTCCCTTAGCACTCCTAATGTTCTGCCTTTAAAGCAATGTAGTAATAATTATAACTCTACGGTAAACCAAACATGTCGGCCTGAATCCGCTATTCCGTAGTGTTTATGAACACTTTACTTTACTTAGACCCCTAAGCCGCCGAATTAGCCGACCGCGATTTCTGTAAGCCGGCCACCGGCTATGAAAATTGCGGTTAGCTGACAGCCAGCCGTGGAAATAACTGCGGCCGAAAAAAGTGCAGCTAGACTGTTTCGACTGTGAGTGTTTCCTAAGATGGATGTGTAGGCCTATCATATGTTTGATCATGATTAACACTGAGTTTTAATGTATGGCAGGCTGATATTTTTGTCAGCTATATGTGGAAAACAAAATAAGTTTCCTGCATGACAGCTTGGAGTGGAATAGGCTTATTGTATTCTTGTGGTAAGCATATGAAACTCTGTAATGAGTGCCGACTGTTGTTCTTGTCTGGTGACAGTCACCGTTCTGTCATGTCTCCGGAGTCCAGACACAACAGATGAGATGAGACAATGGTTGGACTAATTTGTCTGCTCAATGTTTGAATGTATGAATGTAAGCCTATCTCTAACCATGATTAAGACTACAGTATTACTTCAAGGCAGGCTGATTTCTACCGTGCGACGCTATGCATTGCACGGTTTGTGGTGATTGTAAAAATCCATGTCGTAAATGTGAGCAAACATTTGCAATGACAACAATTAAAATGCGAGTCACTGAACAGTACAACCCAACTGGAAGCTGTATCTGACCGAAATCATGCACAGACAATGACATACACAGTTGCCAAAGACAGCTTCCGAGTTCCACGTTATAAGACTGTAATATGCGAAATCTCGGCAGTGAATGCACAAATAACTGACTACCATGTACTGCAGCAAACGATTCTCGGGAGACGAAGTCATTTGCTGTCCGACAGTCACGGGCCTGTCTTCAGTTGGTTGAATGACAGAACTGGTTGTGCAACTTGTCGTCTGTGCGATGCAACTGGGACGAGCTGTTGGTTGACAGTTCGAATGACGGGACGTCACCTGTTATTACCACATGGTACACAATGTGGAACTCTGAAGCTGTCTTTGATAACAAGTTCCAGTACAGCAACTGGTGTAAGACTTCTTACCACACATGGTCTTGCAAACACACACAAGGAACTGTCAGAGAAGTATAAGTTGCAAGAACTCCCGCAGGTAAGTAGTGAATTTGATGTAAGTCTAAGTTTAACTTTAAACTGTGAGAACCACAACCATCAACGGAGCAGATGACTTCAGTGTGCCGGATCTCAGCTACTTATAAATTCAGCTCAAGGCTCCTTCACGCAGCTGTTGAAGGACTGAATTCCTTCCCCGCAATATTACCACCTTTTCTATGACGTGACGCGTGTGCTTGCATGTACATGACGTCTTATGTTTACTGTTAATGTGAGCTCCAGGGAGTTGTAACAAGTCCATTTACATGTGCAGTGTGTTCAATTTTTCACAACTATTACACTCCGTCGGCTGCACTGTTTCGGTTGCTATGTGAACAATTTTGTCAAGACAACACTATCATGTGAAAGTTAAGTGTCTACCACCTACCAGTTATTAATGTTTGCACACTGCATACAGAGACTGACACAACACATTATTGAATGCATGCGTAAAAAATACTGACTGGGAAGTACCTGGCACATCTGATAATGTAATGACACTGTCACTATATGTACATGTTTGTACAAGTGACACAGAGAAATTAAGCAGGAAAATAAACACCTGGCATGGGTCAATTACACTGCAGCCAATTACGAGTAAATTAAAAACACATCACATTTGAGCAATTACCATTACAGGTAATTACTCTGAGCAGGGGCATATCCAGAAATTTGTTTCGTAGGGGGATGACACCGGAAGACAGGGGACAAGTCCCCCAGTGGGGTCCAGAGGCCGAGCCCTGGTGGGGTCTGGGGGCGAAGCCCAAGAAGCTGAAGACATATACACTACTAGCCAATAAAACCATTGCAATAATGTGTTGAAACCCCTAACATTTTTTCACCATGGGAATTTCTGGGGGGAAGCAGGTACATGTCTCCCTTGTCCTCCTTCCTTCCCTATGCCCCCGACTTTGAGGCCAATTAACACTACAGTACAGTTACAACATCAGCAACTGCAATTACAAACAGAATGAGACGCACATGATTTATCTCTTCAATAACTCAATACACCAATATTAGCCTTAAGGTCTGCCAGTAGCACTTGTACGCATATTGTTTATCCTTGCATATACATCCAACATAGGCCTACGGTATTAAGCTGGCTCTAGCTGTAACAGAGAATGACAAAGTGAAACTGATGGTGTGTGAAGTAAGTAAAATAACAATGGACTTGTAATTGTCGAAATATCAATTACTGTTGGCCAATCACAATTACAAATACACTGTTGTTAATTACAATTTACATTGTGTGTACTTGCGTTTGTAATGTCACTCCTAGCAGTTACAATTACATGCCTTAGTTGTAATTAATTACAACTGCATTACAGTTACAATTGTAATTGACCCATGCCTGATAAACACACGTACTAACCGGAACATGTAACTTCCGCTGCTTCTTTTTCTGACGCCGTCTTGCTCGCAACACTGCCAAACGGCGCCGTAGCCCAACTCCAGCAATGCTGGAACGAACGGTGCGTCGATTACGTCGGAAGACGGCTCGCTGTTGTCCTGGATCCATTCGTGCCTTGAACAGCCCCAACATGTCCTTCACCTCCTGTACAGACTGCTGCAGGAGTTCCTGCTGACACATACTGTATGTGCACTGACTTGCCTGCTGAAGCAGATTTCGTAACCTTGCCTGCAGACGCTCTGTGGGCTCTTGATCAGGTGCCGTGGATGGGGCTGCTGCTGGAGACAGTTGGTTACCGTCATCTGTTGACACTGTGTCGGAGGCATGCTCTGCTGCTGGCTCAGATACAGCTTCACAACCAGCTACTGCTGAGTCGGAGGCATGCTCTGCTGCTGGCTCAGATACAGCTTCACAACCGGCTACTGCTGAGTCGGAGGCATGCTCTGCTGCTGGCTCAGATACAGCTTCACAACCGGCTACTGCTGAGTCTACTGTGAACATTGGGAACGTAGTGTACTGTGCAGGCAGACTACTCCACGTGTTGCTGCTGAACATGACAACAGCAAGCATGTGCTTGCATGGGAGGAAGTATCTGCACCAGTCGTAGCAACTGCAACTTGGTATGTCTGGGTTAACGTCACTTGACAGACACACAACGTAGGATTTGTCGCTGTCAACACTATGCACAACGTATGTTCTTCCGTCTGCAGATGGTTCAATGTTGGCCCGAGGGATAGCAGTGACAGCTGGTGGTATACGACGAAGACAATGCTCAACAAAGAACTTGGGTCGTTCACGGAGAAATACCGGAACTGCAGGATTGTACCGGCGTACAGTGTTCAACATGCGCACATTCAGCTCCTCATACCTAGTCACAAACGATTACAGTGATTTTAAAAAATTAAATACACAGCACACTATACTATAACTGGAGTGTCAAATGCTAGCCGTAACAAGTAACAGTGACACGTTAACATGTGACAGTAATATCCTTCACGTAACTGAAAACAGGCAGTGCCTGTATTTCTCAGCAGAACAAGCAGCACGACAGCAGGCTGACTTATGTTGACCTAATGACTATGTATGTTGTATTCATTGCAGCCACAAGAGTGATATACAAAATGTACTCATCTTTCTCCACTGTCATGGAAGAAACCAACTGCTATTTATACATCATAAGCACTGTTGCATTGAGTGACAAATGCATTAGAAAAGTAACGTAGAAGACAGTAGCATTTACACTGCACAGGTTTGACCAATACGAGTGTGCAAATAATGAGACAGGGCAACAAGTGATAATGTACAGTAACTTGATTGCACTACTTACATGAACCTATCACCATTTACTCATCACATGCTGGCAGTCAACTACACAAAACATGTTCAGCCAGTACTGACTGCTGCTGATGATGACGATGATAATCCATATGAAGTTTAAAAAAAGGTGTGTACAGCTCGTCATTAGAACTCCGCCTCAGAGATACGGGACATCACCTGCCATATCGGACTACACATTGTTACCTGCCACCCGACACAAGTGAATGCGCTCCGCCTTAACCCCAGCTAGTAAGCTGGTACTCGATTTACCTACCCCCGGACGGATGGATGGAACTGACCTAGGCTACCCGGCAATGCACCTTCCTGGAGTCAAACTAGTCATCGAGATATCACAAGTCCAGCGCCTTACACCAAAGTGGAAATAGTGCAATCAAATTACTTTACTTGTATCAACACCTGCACCTTGTTCATGTACGTACTGGTTACCTGCGCTGGCTGGCGGGAACGAAGGATCTGATAACAACTGTGAGGAGGTCCCGCAGTGATCCGTTGCTGCAATCGTACAGGTAACCGTACTTTAACTTCTGATGCTGGCGCTCTAAACCATTGGTTGTGCTCACGAGCACTCCATACAGCGATGTTTGGTAAGCACGAACCCATCGCTGTAACAGTAAATCAGAAGGTGCATGCATATGCTTATGAAATCGGAATGCAGACAAAGTCAAGCAACGTGAGCAATATAGTTTGACCGACAGCACACATTAACAACTTGCACTGCCAGATGCCCAGTGACACGTGATTAATTCATTATACAGTGTGCCACGAAAAAGAAGACCCCTCTACAAAATTGTCAATATTTTCCAAACTGAGTAATGTATTTTTATACAATTTCAGGGATTAGTAAGGAGGAAGTGTGCTACAAATGAATCAAGTATTGTGCAATATTCCGAAAGTTTGCGTAAATGGCATGACTTGGTTTTTAATGCGCTAATTTCAAGTGAACGCGCAGCTCACTGTACAGACTTCATCAACAAGGATGCATGGCCTCCGAAGAGCCCGGATTTAAATCCACTTGATTATCATGTTTGGAGCTGGATGATGGACAAACTGAACCGTCGGAACCCACAACCGAAGAATATCCCGGAGCTGAAGACAGCGCTTCTGATGATATGGGATGAGCGGCCGCAAGAAGCTATCAGAAAAATCAGTTGTCAGCTTCCGCAAGCGTTTGTAATGTAATGTAATGTAAAATATTTGGTAACACACCAAACTTAAAAAATTAAATCAGAGGTGCACGCTTGCATCAATGCAAAAGGCGAACCCTTGGAATATCAACTGTATAATACTGTAATGAACTTAGCAGTTGATATTTTTTGTTGTCAACGCCTAATAACTGGTATTTCTCCTGCATATAAAACGTACTGTAAGTTTAAAATACGCCTAACAGTTAGTTTTAGTCTGATTTATTTCTCTGTGCAGTTGAAAAAATCGTATTTTATATTCAAAGATGTGCTACTTTGGAACAACAGAAGTTGAGATGATAAAATTCACAACAATTATGGCAAATTGTGCCCGATTAATCTCTGAAAATTTCTTAAAAGAATAGTGAAATATGCTGAAAATAACGATATTTTTAAGGGCGTTTTTTCATTCTCAAGCACTGTACACATACTGACAACTGCCGTCAGTCGTTACAGGCGACTGCACTGTCTGTGTTATGCATGACTAGATACTGGGAAATGGGCAAATGGCAAAGTGCATTGGTATTTACCACAACTAGCCTCTGTGAGCTAACACATACATGTTTGTGTGGAAACCACTTTTGCTGTAGCCATGTCTCCACAGCAGCATCACACTGCGTCATCAGATTTGCGACATTGACATGAAAGTCTGTGTCTGAGCACGATTCTGCAACTGTTTCCAACCTGTACAGAGACAAGAGAAACTAAGCAGTTAGGTTCTCCTGATCGCAGTAGCGATGTCTAACATGTCACTGGTGAACATCAGGTTGTCAAACCTGAATAACATGTAAGACAACGGTGGACCAAGAAGACTATGGTGGAAAACTGTAATTAAACAGTCTGCTGAAACCTGCACTCCTGTCACACTGCACAATATCAGGCAAGGATCCCTAGTAAGTGTATTCACTGTGTAAGTAAATGTTGAGCAGCAGGCAGCATGTAGTTAAGTGTCCATTAAACGCGGTATTTACCAGGGTAATACTGGTTTCCCCATTACCATCTCAATCTGTAGTATGTAGTATGTGGACTAATCATTGCCAACGTGACACTGGACATAATGTTACGCATAGAGGACATTCTGTCAGTTGTTTTTATAATTTCAGCTCTACTAGGCGTTGCGTTGTTATTCGTATGTTGTATGATTCACTGTAACCTTATAAGCATTTGTGTCAAGTCATATGCTAACAGACTCAATGAATTAATTACTTACTTACTTACTCACTTACATACGCTACATCGTACACAGATCACACCATGTATTCTGTACAAAAATCCAATATAGGCCACCAGCGCAGGGACAGAATATCCACAGCGACTGAACTGCACTGAATCATGTAGCAGAAAATACCTGTTGAGAACACATTGCAGCTGTGAGCATGTACTAAGTAGTGCCATATGTCATCGTAACAATGTATCCAATAAGTGAGTGAATGCAGTGGCCTTTACTTATAACTTATTTCATACAGCACGTGATAAGCTGTGATGCACAAAAGGTAACAGATAACATACAGTGCAAGGAGCTCTTTCTTCTGTGCGTGGTTGCAAAGATGACGCGACCAAGACTGTGCCCGGTGGAACTTGCACAGTGCCACGTGAACGCCTGTAAAGGCAAACACAACACGTTTTCAACTACAAAACTACAAAGGCAGATCGTCACAGCATTATCATGGTAAAAGGAAAAGAATGTTTGCATTACATATGTGACGACAACAGAAAACGTTTTTCTCCTTCATGTAGTTTAACATGTCAACAAAGAACTACATGAATGATAACAGGCAATGACAAATGAAGCACGGTGGTGCAACTAGCATCGAAATTACTGATACCAAGTGAGATAAAGTGAGATGAAACACACTGATTTTCTGATGACAAATCATACCGGGAAATGTGTCCTCCAGGGCATTGATCTGGCCCTCGTGGAAGTCCGTAATGAAACTTGCAGGCTTCCAGTCGGGATTCCAGTCGGCGATGACTTGCAGTCCAGCAGCAATGGATTCCTGCCGTTCATCCGACAACAAAAATGTGGCTACGTTGACGTAGCCCACGTTTGCGGGTACACACAGAAGGAAGAGCGGCATGTCGTATACGGTGGTCTTATACGTTGCATCAAGCAAACACAAGTCGTTGCCATACAACGACAGCAGCCTCTGCTGCCACACACTTTGGTGTGCGAACACCACAGAGCCACTGGAATCGTCTCTGCATTTACACAAATACAAACATAACTGAAGAAGAAAAATATTTCACTATAACTTTTCAACTTAAGATGTACCAAAGTGTTCATCATACTATTCTGCAAAATATACATTAATTAATCTGTTAATGTGGCCGAATAGAAGTAGACAAAAAATAACGGACACGTCACACGATACAACGATGTAATTTCTTGCCCTAAGATAGGTTGGCATTATTACATAATTCAAATGCGTCATTCGCAGCTGGCAGAATTACAACAATTGATTTGTTATCGCAACAGCACTGTCTGAAAAGTAAGCTTCTGAATAATGTCAGAAAGTAATGTTAACATTAAAAAAAAACAAACATTTCACGTTTTCGGCCAGCAGACATGTCCTTTTGTCCAAGCAGATTGTCATCCGCTGACCTAAGCAAGCGATCTTGTAGCACATTTTACTAATATTTGCGTGCGGTTTAATTCTTGACACTATTCAGCCTAATACGAATACATTGTTCGGCATAATGTTCAGACCAAATAGAATACGAGTCTAATATTCAGTACCGCCCTATGATCCACAGTATATAGACCATTCTGAACTGCAAAACACAGACTAAAACTATTACTATCGAGTACACATGTGTACATAAGTTGTGAAGTAATGTGGTGCAGTAGTACGAGTACATTCATCAGTGCAAGAAAGGAATGTTTAATTTTTGACGTTTGCACTCTGACATATTGCCACAGCCACAATCACAACCACAAGCTTCTTACTTCTGCTAGCACAATGGCGGGAGGCAGACACTATTCCGACAGACTCTGTTCCGACAGACGCTATTCCGACAATCCGCAGTCAGCACCAGCCAGTACATCTTTAGCACGCTCAGGCATATGTATAAATAGTAGATATTGGGAAAATACTGGACTGGGTCGAGGCGTCACATGCATCGAAAGCACGGCATTGATCGAGGCACAGAGGTGACCGACGGGAGTGGGCCTGGGAAGGGTATCCCGGTGGGGTCTGGGGTGCCCCCCCTGGAAAAGTTAGTTAAAACATACTTCCAACGCAATTGCACTGCCCCTGATTATAAAAGTGTGATGAAAATACCACAGCTCTGCACACTGACACAACTGGCAGTGACACGCAAGCTACAAGCAAGTCCAAGAATGCGAAATACATACCCAACATTAATCATGATGTTGTCATCACATCCTGCATTTCTCCATGTGGCCAGCAACTGTTCAAAACAGCCTTCTTCCCAGTCTCGCAAACTAATGACACAGACAGACATGCACATGTAACAGTACTTGCTGTATTGCACACTCCAAATAAACACACAACAAACAGAAAACAACAAGCAGATACAATTCAAAGAAATTAATGCACACTAATGCAAATTCTGGTGAATGCAGTAAGTGTTCCCAATACCGTGAAACGGAAGGCAAGTTTGCATGAGCATTTCACTGCAATCTGGGTGACAAGTGTTGCATTCAGAATTAACAGTATTAAAAATGACATATCGCAAAAAATGTCCTTGGAACTAACAATGGCACAACAAGACACAGTCCAAACACCTGCTTCATACCTTATGAAGACTGTAATGAAGTTATCGGTCAATGGTCATGTGACCACTTGATACCCGATGTGCCATTTCCTAAAAGTGTTCTGTAGTAATCAACTGTGCATCTCCAGCCATTTTCAAAATAATGTGCCCCCAAACATTTTGGGGTCACGACCTTGACCTTTCAAGGTCACGTGACGTCATCGACCACTTGACCAATCGATACCCCATAGGCCATTTCCTGTTGGTTGTCCATTGGCAATGAGGCTATGTCCTACCGTTTTTGAGTTATTCGGCCCCAAAACCTAGCGCATACACCGACACACACCGCAAGTGATTTTACATTCCATCCCATGCAATGTATTGCATTGGACAGACAATAATTTCCATCCATTACGGCAACACCAGTTATGACTCAAGCTGCATGGTGAATAATTTGTTTCGGTCTGTGAAGTACAACACTACTTAATGCACAACATGTGTGCATGTTCAATATGAGTCTGCATGCAGTGACTACTTGACATCTCACCAACTTCACTGTGTGAACAAAGCAAGGGACAGCTGAGTGGTTAGCATCTCAGACTTGAATGCAGAAGGTCCGGGTCTGAATCCCGGTGAGGGACAGTGACAATTTAGAGATGGACTGTGTAAATATTTACCACTTATGAGTTGATCCTTTGTTGAAATTATGCCTTTGTCTGTTGATTTGGTTTGTATGAAGTTATTTGTTGTTGGTAAACCTGGCGCTGGTACATATAGCAGCCTAATGCAAGCATGCTGAATCCTGTTTGTTATGTTTTGTGCTGCGAAGGCTTGCGTGCTGAAGCTGGTGAGTCATATCGTGCACATCGATTGCTACGGCTTTTCAACAATTGTAATGAAGAATGATAAAAAATGATGCACAGTTTGCAGACGAAAGGCGATAAGATGCTGCAAATGTATTAGTTACACCAGTGGCAGGGGTTTCATGACTGTGATGTGACCATAAATCACACTGCTGCACATTCTGCGATACAGGCAATTATCCACGACTGGCAACTATATTGATACAGTGCAAACATGACGTATAAGTGTTCACCTTGTTTTGCTGGTTTCCCGATAGACGCAGTTTAACACCACCTTACTGCTTGGCCAGTACCTGGCGTCAGACATGGGAGGCATGGCGCAACCATCGAATAAGTCGTGTTCGACGTAGTTCCGAATATGTCTTTGCATTTCTGGAACTCGCCGAACACCAACTCTCACCAGGTCCTTCATTTTCTCCATTACGCGATGATCCGTTGGCAGGACAGTAGCTGCCAGCTACAAATCAACAAACACCTGCTGCATCATAACTGTGGCACTGTGACATTGTGGTTGTGTTCAACACTGACAATCTGTGCAGAAAAAAACTCTAAGCTATGGCCTGTATGTTTGATAATGTCACAGTTTACAGGTGAAAACCAGAGCTCATTTTGACATTTCCCAAATAATGTCATGACACGCAGTGTCAGTGAAAATCAAGCAAGCGCCACGTTAATGATTGAAAACAGGTCACACTATTGCAGATATCGACCTCACTAATGATTGTTACTGGTCACTGGAACAATGCTGGACGGGATATAGCTCATTCGTTCATAGAAATTTATGGGTTGCACTCCATCATACTGTTTAATCACAGACTCTTCAGGCAGTTGGTAGGCGGTCAATTGCAAGCGAAGTAAGTAGTTTTCAAGTTGCGCTGAAAGCTGTCAAGTGAAGGGAGTTTGTGACTGAATGTGGTGAAGGCAAACCGTTCCGATTTCCACAGCAGAATGCAAAGAGCTACCTTGTTTGAAGGTGCTATTTCGGTGCAGTGCACAAAACAGATTACGACTGACCGACTGGAGGGATCGGCCAGGCTGGTAGGGTATTAATGTAGAGACAATAAACAAGAGGTTGACCGAAGTCAAGGAAAATGATGCGTCAGTGCAGCAAATTTAAAGTCAATCCAAGTACAATGCGTAAGCCAGTGGAGTCTCCAAGGACAAATGTTGTGGCCTTGGCCTTGGCGATGCAATAGCCTGGCCTTGGCCTTGAGACAGTGAATAATTACTCAGGTGAAAGACATGCAACATACGGTATACTGAGTACAATACAGCGGTCACACAGCATTGTAGTGGTTGGAACTGGGTGGATGTTTTACAGTCAAAAAGTCATGAGCTGCAGTTAATGCCTACATATTGTACAAGCTTACCATTAAGTATTCAATGTTGATGTGGCGAAGGGCTGTACCGATAACCGACATTATTCACATTTTCAAATGCCGGTACTTAAACAACCATCATTTCACAAGTGTTGGATGGGTTTTGTCAGCAACAACTGGCCTTTCCCACACATGACCCGGTCTTTTTTTGTGCCTTTACTGCTCTTTTGTGGATGACCAGTGCTGGATGCTATAACGTAAACATGGAAACAAAACATGATTCAGACAGAAGTCATTGTTAATGTCATAAAAGAACGATTAAGTATGTGCATGTATTACACAATTTCTATACTGTAATTACGATTACTGAATGAAGCCTAATGCTAACAAAATGCACTTAACTCGTGTTCATTCTTCCGACAATCCTATCCAGACCTCGTCTTCTGATGTTCTTACTGTCCGACTGCTTATGTTAACAGTTTAACCTTGAAGTAGCTCTGCTACTAAGGCTTTCGTGATTGATTGATTGATTCATTCATTCATTCATCTACTTCCGGCCTCTGACCGCGTTCGTTTTTTAAGAACCGAGAAATAAATAACAAGGTTTTTTTCGGAACCCTGTGTGCGAATGCTGTACTGTATTCAGAACACCGTATATTGCATGTATTTCGCCACAGCAACTGTTTACTGTCAGCTTTGCCACTTGCGTTGTTAAACCCTACCTCGTGTGCTAATTAGTACTTTATCTTACTTAACATTCTTCATGACAGTACAGTAACTCTAGACAGGGTTTACTATGAGAACTATAATCAAAAATACTATTACACCTCTGCTTCAAGAGAACAAATTCTCCACATTTGGACTCCGGAGTTTTTGGCGGTTACATACATGGGTGTCTAAACCCTGAACAGTGAACACACATGACAAACAACTGTCCACATAACTGGACATGCATGTGACGGAGCCACAGTTAAATATTTCTGGACACAAACCGGGCCGATGTAGTGACGTTGATGATCATCTGTGGATGGAATGTATGCAATGAACGAATGCTGCATCTGTAAATTACTGTCGGCACTATCGATTGCACTGCGCAGCCTCTGTGAAGCCTGGGAACGTCGTGCACGTGTGTTGGCTGATATCTGCAATGACAAATAACAACAAAGAAACATGAACACATGAGTTGTTTTCAGCCACGTTGTCAACCACTATCAACATAACAAAAGATGGACATAGATGCAGACAATGTCTGCTGAAAGTGACTACACATCGATAGCTGCAACTCAGCATTGAAATCCGTACTTCCTGCAGTTGTTGGCGCTATGAGGTAACATGAAAAATATAACCTGGACCTTGCAAAAATTGCACACGTTGTCCTGCTGACCGCAGGGATTAAACTCAAGACCCACCCACCCTGCCCAACTGTATGTGCACAATGACATAAAGTGGTTGTTAGACCGCCCATACGGTAGTACGGGAGGTCTTCTGTTTTGCTCGTGATGTTTTTTTTTCCAACGCGTAATCTCCGAGATTTCTCGGCAGACCGCCGTCAAACTTTGCCACATAATCAGAAACTGGTCATGTGTTATAATCCAAGTTCCAAAATTCGGAGGGGGGGCACGTCCACCATAAAATTTGA
>Ga0209781_1000244_pt1 | contig 13739 bp, 10 predicted proteins | sample WorMetHERISLAND1_3_FD_187386 | JGI IMG/M metagenome (GOLD analysis project Ga0209781, IMG submission 187386) | Marine gutless worms symbiont microbial communities from Max Planck institute for Marine Microbiology, Germany - Olavius albidus HERON... | ecosystem: Host-associated > Annelida >...
AAACCCTATCACAGTGGGTCAAGCCCAGGGAGACAAAGCCCCACACAGCAGGCCGACCTGTACAAGTCCTGTATAGATCGTGCAACAATAGATGTTGTTATGCAACAACAGATGCAACACAACACTTCAGTAAGACAGGACTTGGGATACTGTACCCTCTTTGCACCAAGCCAACATCAATGATGAAATGTGGCCAAGGTGTAGTGAGCGTAGAGGGATCATCTGCAGGCAGCTTTGAGCAAGCTGCTAAGCTACTGTGTGCTCAGGCCAACTCAGCCACCTACCCTCAGCCGGATGGGAAATGAGCAGTAGCTCACGGGCATCGGGGTGAAGGCTTAGTGTGGCTGGTTGCAGCGTTGGTATATCTGTTGTGCTGAATTGTGAGTCCAATTGGTCACTATCATGGGCAATGGATGGCCGCATGATGCACCGTGGTATCATTAGCTCATGCCAATCAGCTGCCACTTCCGAGATTGTAAAGCGCTGCTGGTCTTGAGTCTACTCATGTAAGCAGCGCTATAGCAAGTACCCAGACCTTTACCTATACCTTTACAATGACACATATACAGCAATGTACTTTTATGCAAAGGTCACTGCCTAACATGGCTAGAGCATTTCACTAAAATTCTCGGACTGTATTAACTTTTAACAATACACTGACGGTCTGTCTGCACAGCATACAACTTAGGCTATAGGTAAACTTTGTGCAATACACAATGAGTGTCTGTCAGTGCTGCAATGCTGTTGTTAGCAATAGAGGAAGTTGTGCTCACACAATACCATTCCCACAAATTCACTTCAGTGGACAGCTCTAAGCTCAGCTCCGAGTAACTGGAGTGAAACAAAACTTGACGGTAGTAGTAAAAGCAGCAGCAGAAAGAGTCAGCATTTGAGAGTCGTTAAGTCAACTGCAGTGAATTACTGACACATCCTAGCACATGCTTTCACATCAACTCTCGTCTCTTGCTGATATGAAGGAAATATAACAAGAGATTAACTCACAACGTGGCTTTGTCAGTTTAGCTATGGACCGGGCAGTTGGTTTCTGCTTCAGTGAGCCAGCAGCATTGGCCATCAACTGAACAATCACAACAACAGACAAGCAATGAGTGCTGCAGACATCTTGGACACATTGAAACCAGATACCATATGATACAATACAAGTGTTTACGGTGCCAAGTAAATTCACTTAATGTAGCAGCGAGACAGAGATGCCAACCACTAATCACAGGTGGTTAGGTAAAAACTTGGGCAAACACATAGCTTTTGAGTCTGCATCTACAAACATCAAACATACAAACTTAAGTTCAGAAAAAAAGTTTTTCATCACTCCAACTTGATACAATTGCACAGTGCAGATACGATACGATACAGCAGAATAAACAGCAGCTTCACTGATCCATTAACTACATCAGTAACTGATGATTCACAACAACACTGCAGTGGAAAGTACTGGACAGAAACAAACACAAGACTTGAGATGAATGACATTGACACCTCGTGAGATTATGAACACAGAGAAATCTATCTGCTGATGATAAGCAGACAGACCCACCTGTTGATGAGAAGACAAATCTACCTGTTGATGATGAACAGACAGACCTACCTGTTGATGAGAAGAGAAATCTACCTGTTGATGATGAACAGACAGACCTACCTGTTGACGAGAAGAGAAATCTACCTGTTGATGGTGAACAGACAGACCTACCTGTTGACGAGAAGAGAAATCTACCTGTTGATGATGAACAGACAGACCTACCTGTTGACGAGAAGAGAAATCTACCTGTTAATAAACAGAAAGTACTACCTGTTGATGAAGCTGGTGAAGACGTTCTGTCCTCGCTACACACACGCTCCACACGGTCTTCCACACAGCCTTCAGTTCATCACCAGCCTTCACTGAGTCCTTGACCTTTGACCCCATGACCTTTGACTGAGGTCGTCGAGGTCGTGACAGACGACTGACATCTGTGCGTCTTGCTTCCAACTTGCGCTGTATGTCCTAGATGCGAGACATCATAACACTGTCTAATCAACAGAGATGTACTTGAACACACATATACAGGGTGTACATTACACAAGACGACCCTGTATGTGACGAAAATGTAAATACCAACACAAAGACTTACTGAGGGGTAGACCGCAGACACATTTCCTTTGTCACATCACTAAATGAAACACTATAAACGGATGTTTTATGAAACTTATTTTCAGCAATTCAACTGCTGTGCTGTTGCTAATTAAATGTCAGCAAACTGTCCATTCAAGTCAGCATGTGAACTGCAGTAACATCAATGAACTATTCAACGTGATTTCAAACTTTAATCCAGAATTACATTCACCCACTGTGCAAAATACCCTGGCAATTCTGCTGCATGCTACTGATCAGTTGATTCAAACTGATGGCACTGGAGTAATTTCAGTTCCTCATAATGCAAAATGCAACAACAACTGAACAGGCGACTCACGGTGTAGTAGACTGTGAAAAAAGTTAAAGGTTCACAGAGTCTCACAGCTATGGGACATCACTTGCCATATGGGATCACATAGTGTTACCCGCCACCCGACACAAGTGAGTGTGCCCCGCCTTAACCTAGCCAGTAAGCCAGTACTTGATTTACTACCCCAGAGGGATGGAAGGCTGAGTTGACCTAGGCTACCCGGCAATGCAATGGCGGGAGTTGAACTCGCGACCTCTGGATCAAAAGTCCGACATCCTAACCACTACACTACCGAGCCACTGTAGTTGCTATGACAACTACAAAAACAATGTTTCTTATGATAACATGTCAACTGCTGCTATTTCTACACAGTCACATCAGCGGGTCTACCTGGTGCTGGCGAATCAAAGCCTTCGCAGCAGATATATCAGTCGGTGCTGGCATGTCATTGGCTGCGAGCAGTTTGCTATGGACGTCCGACAGCCAATCAATGAAGTCCTCAACAAGAGTGATGTGTCCACGTAGGTGATCCAGCGCGGCTTGTAACCTCCGCAATCTTACTGACGACTTCTCCAGCACCTGTGTGTGTTTGCATGCCACAATACGCTAGATACACTTTAATACAACAATAACAACACTCAACAGAAATCTGCGTGTTATCGTGTTACGAATCTAAAGACTCACTGTGTGCAGCATGTGGCGAGGAAGAAGAAACTGCGTTTCACTTCATAGGCAAATGTCCTGCTAGAATGCAAAATAGATATTCCAGTTTTGGATCATATCTACTCGAACTTGATGAGCTAAGCAAGATAAAACCTGTGTCCCTTATACGGTTCGTAAAAACCACTAAGAGGCTATTGTGACCTACAGTTACATCAAGGATGCACAATGCGCACTAAGCCGAACAGATACGGCCTCAGTGCTGGGTAGCTAACACCTGTCCGCCCCGAAGGTAAGGTAAGGTAAGGTAACAACAGCAAGACTGACAATAATAATAATAATATTAATGACAAGTAACACCAAGAAGTAACATGGCGTTAGCATACAGTGCGACCGACTCTAATCATAATCCAATTCTAAACTTGATCCAACTCGAATAATACCCGACTCTACATGTGACCTGACCCTAATCATGACCCAACTCTAAAGTGTGACCCGACTAAGTGCGACTCGACTCTAATTGTGACCTGACTCTAGACTAACTATGTGTGACTGACTGTACGAGTATATGAATGCACAGAATAAACCTGTTGCCAGCGGGCATTCAATGCTCTAAGATGGTACCCAACTTCACGCTTGGCATCAGGATGACAGCTGGCGAGGATTTTCTTACCAGTGAGTACCAGCTTATCAACAAACCGCTCCTGCTTCCGAAGTTCTTCATCAAACTTCTGCACTCAACCAATCAACAATCACGTACCAACAGAGATATACAAGTTTCTTTACACAAAATAAGTGAACAACTAATAAATTTTATTAGAAACATAGAAAACCAGATAATTAAGCTAAAAGACTAGCAGTGGAATGGGTGGAATCAGAGGCAATAATCACTGTATTTATGTACCGAAGCATGACCAGGCTGAGATGGCCTCGATTGCTCCCACAAAGCGGCCACCAATAACGGCACCAATTACGTACAACATTGACAGGCAACTACTATAACCACAAACCACTCCAGCATTTTACAATTGTTGAGGGATTATTTCCTTACTTACTTATTTTACTCAGCTGAGTCACTAACTCTAGTACGGTAGCTGACGTACACTGTGAGTCTCCAGTAAGTGTTCGAGGTCTTGTTCGTTGTTCGGCAGAGAACGGAAGACAAGGTTCTCCTCGGCAAGTGGAAGCCAGTCCATCACTGACTCCACCGCATCATTCCACTGCTTCGCCTGCAGTAGACAGACAGCTGCATGCAGCTAATAACAACAACTCAATAACGACATACTGACTAAATGACTCAAGGCCTGTTTACACGATGAAGCTGGCTCTACGAGCTGGCTGGTTGAGCCAGCTCAAGCTAGCTTTGTGAGTGTTTATACGATGCTGCTCAAGTTTTCAAAAATGTTTAAAAGCTCGAGCACTCATAAGTTAGCTCGTGTTTACATGATGAAGCTAGCTTGACAAGCTGCATCGTGTAAACGGGGTTTTAGTCTGCCATTATGAGCATGATGAGATGGATGTGTGGATTTGCACTGAGTAAAAGGAAGAAAAATATCAGAAAATTATTGCACTTGAAACCAGTCAGTCTCATGATTAAGAGAAGCAGATTGAAGTAATGTGAAATGTAAACGTAATGCTGAGTGAGCGAAGTAATGTATGATGATGGAGTTGGAGACTCAGGGGAACTATACAGGATGTCCAGTGAAGACCTGGAGAGACTGTGTTAAGGGATTGTGAAGAGTTTTTGATTGTCCTGCAGGGATGCTCAGGATAGGCACAACTGGAAAATGCTAATCAAATGGCTGTTAAAACGGTGCAAGTGTGTGATTTAGTTGGTTTCATTTAAACAGTTCCTGCTAAAAAAGTACAAAGAATCACTAACAAGCTGTAAAGCTTGATGCAGTCTAGCAGATCTGTTAATCTCCAGCCTCCGGACCAGCTCCCATGCATCAGTCAGCTGAGTCAGCTCAGCATCTCTCACTGATGTTGACTCAATCAACTTCTCTACAACTTCCTTCTTGCGTATTGCTTCCTTCTCAAACTCCTACAACATGCACACAGCAAATGACATCGATATACATGCTGCCACAAAAAACATGACACATAATGTGATTTTAAACTTTTGACCAAGAACAATCTAAGCATCGTGAAACATCATGGCCAGTTATGAATCAATAAGTAAGGACAGCATTCATCAGACAACAAGCAGCACTAAGATCCAGTGTCAACATATTTAACAATGCATCAAGCTACTGAACTTATCTCGTTAGCAGACCATGGGATTATAGGACGATCGGTCTTATCTGTCTAGTCTGATAATCAGGTGTGATCCATGCAATGACAACATGTTCCAACATAGAGAACAGAAATTAAAGTTGGTTAAACGATATAGCTCTTTCATGTACACACCTCAGAGCTACCGGATGTCACTTGCCATATGGGATCGCACTGTTACCTGCCACCTGACACAAGTGAACACACCCCGCCTAAACCCAGCCAGAAAGGCTACCTACCCCGGAGGGATGGAAGGCTGAGTCGACCTAGGTGGCTGGTTACATACCGAGATGATGTACCTGTCCGCAGACAGTCACCCATCCCAGTATTAACTGGACCCGGCATAGAGTAACTTGTTGATCGCGACCAACGCGTTACTGCTAAGCCAAACCGCCATCCGTGAAACATGAGACAGAAATGTACAACGGAGATGAAGTAAACGTAAACCTGATGTTCATCATAGAGCCGCAGCACAGTGTCAACGTTGCCAAACACAGGCTGGTTCTCAACCAGGTAACTGCTCGCTTGACCTAACCATAGCACTAGTTGTTTGATGACGTCGTCTGTCTCACCGGCTGACAGCAGCTCCATCAGCTGACCAGCGTCACTGACACAATAACACATCAATCATACATTAACACGGACACAACAAGGATTGAAAATTTTCCATCAATTTAACACTGGGAGGAAATTTCCGGAAATTTTCCCCCAATAGTAAATATCACCGATAGGCTTGGAGCCACAGTTGATCTCAATGAAAACACGCACGGGTACATATGATTATTAAATATACGCTACTATAGTCTACAGGTGCTGTAAGAGCCTTTGAAAAGTGCCGTAGTAAACAAATGCACAGTTATTTGCAAGGTGTGTAGTGGTAGAAAATTTCCTGTAAAATCGTGCCAGAAATTATCCAGAAATTTCCCTAAAAATAGGAATAAAATTCCGGCCTCACAACCCTAGGCACAACCCTAGAGCGGTAGGCACAAACCCTACCGTGCTGCACTAACTCTACCACAACATGTCAATCACTGTCACAATGTATCAGTCATTCATTAACACATTCTGATGCCTTCAATGGTTAACTTCATTAGCTGGTGTTGGCAAGGTCATCCAACAGGAAATACATCCTGAATCTGGTTTTAAGACCCGTGATGTGTGGTCCAGAGACTGGCACCATAAATCTACGACAGATTTCTAGCACCCGTTTTTCGTTCCATATGGGTCTGAAAAGAACATTTCTGGCAGAGCCGAAAATAAACATCTGTTTTGACAGACAGTAATGCTGATATAGTCAACACAGCAGCATTTTTCACAATAATTAATTACATTATTGGCCGAGGAAAAAGATAAAAGTCATCATTTCAGTCGTACGCAGCACACATTCTGCTGCATAAAAATACCTGCCTAGGTACTCTTTGCATTCACAACACCCACACATAGCTTATTTCAACTTATACGGTTAGGTTAGGGTTAGGATTAGCAGTGGGTGGTCGGATGGGCGTTGAGGTCTCTCATCATCCACTTTAACCCCAACCTCCGCCGGGCCGATAATGACAACGAAGAGAAAGGCACTAAGATGCGTACCTGACAGAAGAGAGTCGTCTGACGGAGTTCCAGCGCTGTGACAACGTAGTTAGCATGTCGTCTATCATCTGCCGTTCAGTTACTGCTAGGTCGCTGGTCTTACCACAGCGTTCTCGTAAACTACAACCAGTACGCCGTACACTACAGTACGTCGACCGGCGAGATGACACCTCCTGCTTTATGTTCTACAATGTACAACAAACTACTCCTTACAGTATCATTAATTACGATAATAAATATTAATTTTAAATATAAATATAAATATAATAAATAAAAATATAATATAATATATAAATACAACAATAAACATGTAGTCATTAGTGTACAACTGCTGCTGGTAGGGTAACAAGAAGGACATGAACTCTTGCTCTAATAGTTAAAAGCTAAAACATTACTTGCAGGAAACCCAGTTTTAACACGGATAACTCTGGGAAAATTGGTTGGCGAAACAAGAGCTGAAAGTAATCAAAACACAAAAAAAAAATCAAAATAAAAAGTCAGACTAGAACTAGAAGTACTAACAACAATATGAAAAACACCACAGTGATAAATGTATGAAAGAACTAGAAAAAGCACTCAGGGAGTGCAAATCTCCTCCAGGCAGTCATATTGAATTTTGCTGAAAAGCATATTTCGTGTCAAAAGTACTTCTGTCGGATTGCCAAATTTGGTGCAGAATGAAGATATCGTAAAGAACAGCCAAACTATTACAAGCGGAAGATTTTCAGTTTTGACCTTGAAGTTTAACCCTGACCTCTCAAAAATTAACAGAGACATTTCGTGCAGATGCCGAACATCCGTGATGAATTTCACAAAAATTAGACAAGTTTGTACTTTTCAAGATATCATTTCTGCCAGGCCCCATGTTAATGAACAAACAAACAAACAAATACGACTGACCACAATACCTCCAGATGGAGGTAATTAGCCGTCTAACATCATAACAGTGAGTACAGATTAGAACATCAAACATAGTGAGATTTTACTGGTAAATGACACATGTAGAGTTACTGTAAACCTGTCGTTGTTTTTCAGCGTCGTGAGTAGCACAGACTGAGTGATATGTCAGTCTGTGTTCAGTTTCTTGCAACCATTCACAGAGATTCGTCCACGCCTCCCAGAACTAGAAACACATTTACAACAACAACATCTATGATAACGCTGCTACTAATATTACACTAGCAGATATAAAGAATGGAGCCACTTTCTTGAAATAACCCTGAAAATGTGGATCAATTCTAACAATTCCACCACTTCTACATTCACAGATGACCTGCATAAAAAGCGGGAATAACTACCGTACTACAAATTTGCCTCAAAACTGTTGCCATTGCCACACTAAAGGTAAAGGTAGTCCCATACTCTAATTAACGAGCTGATCCTGGTCTCTAGGCAGTCAGCCCACAGGTGACAGTCATAAACCCAGCGGTAAGCTGCCATTACTTTAAGCCAGGCCTGCGGTCACCTATCCAGCCATACAGCATCACCACCCGTTGGCCAGCACCAATTATACTGCTTGGTGACAAGAGGCACTTGTGTGTGAACAACATGCCTACAGTCGTTACCCAGCGGCGGTGGGGCCGGGAATCGAACTTGCGACCCCTCTGATGCCCTAACCGCTACACCACCAAGCCACCACACTATCTTTGCGAAATGTGAATGTACAACTGTACAATTATTAACTCATATTAGCTCTCTCCTACACAAAGTGTATCTCATACTGACTCGTTTAGTTTCAGCATACGCATTACGCAGCTGTTGTTTTGTCTCCGCGGCTCGTTGGACAAGACGCTTCCATCTCAGTCGGACTGACAGAAGTTCATGTCCAAGTTCACAAATATCGGCTCGTGAACCGAGATACTTGAGGTATGTTCCAGTCAGGTCCACACGTCTCATTGGCTCACGGTGCGCATCTATTTCATCTTGTAGCATCTGCACCAGAACAAACATCATCCATCATTGATAAAAACCACATTCCAGTAATGCAATTAATAACTGTTGTAGACACTTCCACATCAGCAGTCACGCTGCATCATCTGCACACAACTTCCGTTCTCTCATTCATTCACAGTATATGCCAGCCGACAACAGTACAGTACAATACAGTAATAATAAAAATATGCCCAAGACAAAGTTAAAAGGACATTAAAATGGAAGTTTGTGTAAACACAATTCTACCAGCATGGAAAACGTCTGCCATACAGCGTATTTAATACCACACTTTGATATAAAGTGCACACAGATATGCCAACACTGAAACCCTACACTCACTCACTACCAAAACGAAGCACAAAGATGCCCCCAAAACCACACATGTAGATAAAAATATTCTGCTTTCATCAATGATAAATACAGCAAACAATCATTTCTGCATGTAACTCGACTAATGGACGAAAGAAGGCGAAAACTGAATAGAGATCCAAGCATCATAACACTGCTTTCAGTTCTGACCTGGAATGAATCCATCTGCTGCTGGACGTGTTCAAACACTTTACCAGGACGACGAAGCAGCGCAAGTCTGCGTTCACCTTCAGCCAGCCAGCCCACTTGAACACCAAGTAACTCATGAAACAGTTGCACGTTCCTCACATGTGCCTCCAACCGTGACTGCAACAGAACGATACAACACGGGAATATACACACATCTAAACATTAATCAATGATAATTAACCACTCTTGCAACTGATCACAGGTAAACACACATAATCACTAATCAGTATTATTATATAACTCTACAACTACTAATACTGGTGCTGCAACTGCAATAACAGCAGCAGCAACAACATGGTTTACCTGCTTTACAGCTGATTTGACTCAACTGTTTTGATACACCTGTGTTCAAGGTGTGATCCATCACAAACCTCTCTTCACAGCATGCAGCATCTCAGTTATGAAATACACTTCTGTATTCTCTCCGTGTTCGATACGTTCCACACTGCTGACCTTTATCGTCATGCTCTGATCAACTGCTGTCAACCTGTACCTGCATCTTTCATTTTCGGCTTAAACACCAACCTACTGGAGTGTGTTTACCTGTGTCGGGTAGCAGGTAACACTGCATGATGCCATAAGGCAGGTGAAATCCCATAGTTCTGTCATGGGAATACCATTAAGAGCTATTCATGCCTTTTGCTGCTGATGATGATGTAAACATTTGTCTCATTCAGACGAAATCTAAAGACCTACTACTTTCAGTCAGCTTACCCTGCCTCCTAGCGCCAATTCCCAATGTGCCCTAATTCTTTTCTGAGACGTTGGCGCTACATTAATCACTTACTTACTTACTAAACAAATGAATTGGTGTGAGACCTGAGACTTGTTAGCTGTATCCCGAGTGTCCAATGCAGTCAGTTGCAGTTTGTCAACAGCGTCTCTGAGCTCAGCGTTACTCACACAGCGAGACAACATCGCCTCGGCTCTCGTGAACAATGTCTTTACTTCCTCTAACTTCTCATCCAGCTCTCTGAACAGCACCTACTCACACACATACACATGGATATACAACTGGCGTAAGAAGTTGTTTGATTTCTGTCAACGAGACATGGTCAGTAATCAATGACAGGAAAACACAAAGCAACTTTAAACCCAGACTTTCACACTCAGTAGGATATATGCGCTGCACTGGAAACATTCATTAGTTGGTGAGCCGCATTTATTTTTACGAATGATAAAGTGCATCAGTACTTTTTTCAAACAACAAGACAAACTGTAATTGTTGAACAAGATCACTACAGAATTGAAGTAAGTAAGAAAATTAGTATTTTCACAGTGGTTACTGGAACAGTGGTTGCCAAAATGTTAAGTAAAAGAAATGCTAAAGGTTGTAGTGTAATGAATTTATATACAGGTAGTCAACTTGAGTAAAGTCTGGTGCTATCTGTTTATTATCTCGCTAATCTGCTAATGGACTGAGCTGTTGCAGCGCATGTTAATATTGCTGACTTACTCAAAGACATTTACTCAAGTATCTCTATGTACTGTTGACATGTGTCCTACCATGACATCCTCAAGATGCTTGGTTGCCGTAGCGACAAGAGCCCCAAATGGCTTAACAGTTTGTCTCCGTAGCTGACGTCTCCATCGAGCAAACCAACGAATCATTGACATCATCTCACCAATCAATTCTTTCACCTGCAATCATTGTATTTATCATTATATCTCTAGCAGCAGCAGCAGCAGCAGTAAGATGCTGTTAATACATTTCGACAGATCTTGACCATTGGCAATTCTCATAACAATCAGTCCACAAACTAACAATGCTGAGCTAATAGTAAGTACCCTTATGTTGTGTTGATATTGTAGTGAAGCAAAGGTCGTAATGCGGCAAAAGCTTCTAAAAGCCAATAAATCAATAGTTGCTAAGCAAGTCCAACAGGCATGTATAAAGACTTCTGCTTTGGTGAGACTGTCTGCTGGCAACAACAATGAATCTGACATTGTTTTTTAAAGACTACTTTATACAGGACGCAACAGTTTACAAGAATGAATCTAACATTGGGATTTTTACCGCGCAATGCCAAATGCCAAATCCCAAATGCGCGGTCTTGGGATCGCATGTCGTCCGTCCGTCTGTCTGTCTGTCTGTCTGTGACGTTGGTGATTTGTGATCACATAAGTTAGAAATCTTGGAAACTAGTTGCATGGTCAACTAGCCCAGCACCTTCGCTCTTAAGAGCGTAGCCAAAAGGCGATCCACCTACTCCCAGGGGAACATGGGAAATTTGGGGGAGACTAGAGGTGAGGTAGGGAAAAAGTGGCGTGCTGGAGAACAAAAGCGGCAATATCTCTCAAACGCGTAAAGATAGAGGAAAAGTTACTATGGACGGCCTATAGAAACTCACCAACGCTCTTTCGAACGGTACCATCCTTGACCCCCTACGGCCTCCCCTTCCCCAAAATTGTGGGTTCGCAACCCATACCCAAAATTGCAATCTAAAATTTCGGGCAAACAATTGCTGATACAGAAATAATATGTATGGAGGGCTTATAGGAAGTCACCAACGCTCTTTCGAATGGTACCGTCCCCGACCTCCTAAGGCCTCCCCTTCCCCAACATTGGGGGTTTGCAACTTAGCTACCCCTCTTATCTCAGGAACAGGTAAAGCTACGGACTTCAAATTTGGCGGGTACATTTATAGGGCCAAGCCAAGTAAAAGCCCATTCAAAATTTAGGAGAAAATGGAGCGTGGGCATATCCAGGGACTGCCCAATTTTTTTGAGTACCCCCTATTATCTCAGGAATGGGTAAAGCTACGGACTTCAAATTTTGTGGGAACATTCATAGGGTCGATCGGAACAAAAGCCCATGAAAGTGTTAGGAATAGTGCCGTGGGCGTAGTCAGGGAGTCCCGAAAATTTTCAGGGCACCCATAGGGCGCATTGCGCGGTCATCTTTGCGATAGCACAGCTTTCTTGTCTAGTCTGGTTGACTGCAGCATTAAAAGTTCAATTTTTGTTGTGTTGTATTTTTACGTATTCTGTTCAGTCGAATTTCAGCATGTGTCTCAGGCTTCTGGAGACTTAATCGCCCCCAGACCACAGAGGAGCTTTGCCCCTGGACTTCGCTGGGGACTTCCGTCCCTCAGACACCCATTTTGCTCGTTTAGTAAATTCCTGGCTAAGCTTCTTCCCTTGGGCGACTGGTCAGACCTGCCACGTTACACGCAGCCGCCGCTCAGACTTCACATTGGGCTATCAACGCTCATCTGACAAGAAAGCTATGCTACCGCAAAGACGACCGCGCGATGCGCCCTATATATGGTTGTCCTGAAAATTTTCAGGACCTGCTGACTACGCCCACGGCTACTTTTCCCAAAATTTTGCATGGGCTTTTGCTCGAATCGACCATATGAATATGCATACAAAACTCGAAGCTTTACCCGTTGCGGAGATAATAGGGGCACCCAAAAATGGCACAGTCCCTGGATACGCCCACGCTCCCTTTTCTCCGAAAATTTCAATGGGCTTTTGTTCGGATGGACCTGAGAATGTATCTGCCAATTTTGAAGTCCGTAGCTTTACTCATTCCTAAGATAATAGGACGTATCCAAAAAAATTTCGGGTAGTCCCTGGCTATCAAACATTCCCTATTCCCCAAAATCCTAGGCCTGTAGGCCTTCCATACAGACTACTGTTCTATGTGCAGTCGTTTTCCCGCAATTTTGGATTGCAGTTTTGGGTGGAGTAGCGAACCCCCAATCAAGGGAGGGGGCGTACCGTCCGAAAGAGCGTTGGTGAGTTCCTATAGGCCCTCCATAGTAACCTTTCCTATATCTTTTCGCGTTTCAGAGATATTGCCGATTTTGTTCTCCAGCATGCCACTTTTCCTATCCCACCTCTAGTCTCCCCAAAATTTCCCCATGTTCCCCTGGGAATAGGTGGATCGCCTTTTAGCGAAGGTGTTGGGCTAATTGTCCGTGCAATTAGTTTCTGAGATTTCCAACCTATGTGAAAACTGTAAAATAGTCTAGTGAACTTAGTAGTTGATATTTTTGTTTTCAACGACTAATAACTGGTATTTTTCTGCATTTCAAACGTATTTTATGTTTAAAATACGCCTGAAAGTTGGTTGTAGTCAGATTTATTTGTCTGCGCAGTTGAAACAAGAAAGTTCAGCAAAGCTGACAAACCAGCGCGTTAGCTATGCATTTACCTCTAGCCCGTTTAGTTTCCATGCCTGTCATATATTGCCTACTTCCAAGTTCAAGCATAGTTATTTTACTTATTTTCTATATCAGTGAACAGCACATCTGAAAACTGAGTGTGAATACAGTTCAC
>Ga0209781_1000245_pt1 | contig 13720 bp, 7 predicted proteins | sample WorMetHERISLAND1_3_FD_187386 | JGI IMG/M metagenome (GOLD analysis project Ga0209781, IMG submission 187386) | Marine gutless worms symbiont microbial communities from Max Planck institute for Marine Microbiology, Germany - Olavius albidus HERON... | ecosystem: Host-associated > Annelida >...
TCCGAATTTTTTTTTTTTTTGGGGGGGGGAGGGGGCACGTGCCCTCCCTGCCTCCGTCTCCTACGCCTATGCCACAAATGGTAGTGGAAAATTAAAAAGAAGAAACGTACAAAAACCCACGCCCACACACCTATACACGTTAGCACTCCGAAGTTGCCAGTCGAGTGTATGTTATATAAGAGTCACCGGGTACCAGCGCTGTCCAATGGACTAATTCAGTCTGTCAGCACAGCGAACAGATCTTTGTTATACCTGTTTCTTTAGTCATACCGTTATAAGCTGTCTACTGTAACTGGCGCAACCGATCCCATTACAGCTGTAATATCGCTGCTTTTGAGTCGTCTACAACTGCAAAAATATACTATTTATGCGTGGGTGGGGCTTTTGTGACTACCCATGCATATACAGTAGGGGCTTCTGCCAGGGAGGCTTTTGTCAGGGGGGTTTATGACCGTGGGGATCATCATCATGGCCTCGAGTTAACGTCCTACACTCGGCAAATCCGTGCAATAAACTTTGATGGCGTGCTTGATGTCGCGAGCGATTGTCTGTCCATGCGTTATGCCATAACTCATGCGCTGAAGCTTTATCCCGACGATAAGTAAAGACTCGGGATTAATAAAGTAATCATCATTATCTATCTCCTCCGCTGCGGGAGAGCGAAATAAGCCAGGCTTATAGTAGTGCACCAGCGCTAAGGCGCCCCTTTGAATTCGGATTCAGTGTACGTTTCCTATGGGGTGGAGAAGTCTGCATTAATAGTGCTGCGCGTTAGCAGTGTTATTCGTCTGTTATTTAAATGTTTTTAAACTTTGTCGTAAGCATAGTTTTTTTACCGCGCGAAGCATATATAGCGTAGCGCGGTATTGCCAAGCCAAGTTGTCTGTCCGTCCGTCTGCCGTCTGTGACGTTGAGGTATCGTGGTCAGGTTGGAATTATTGGAAAATTATGTCGCGAAAGATGCCCGTAAGAATCTGCACATCGCGTTGATTTAATATATGGCATAACAACTGGCAGACAACGAATGCCATTCTAGGAGATCGGGCGAGACATCAGACATGAGTCGGTGGATGAATTTTGCGGCTGCACTGGCAGTTGAAAACAGCTTTATAATGTCTACCCGACCGGACGTTGGGACGATTTAGCTTAGTGGCGTTATGCGCATCAACGAAGTTGCCCAAGTCTAGCCGGGTTAGTACTTAGACGGGTGGCCATTCGCGGGTACACGGTCTTGATGTTTAACCAAGCCACCCAGGCCAACTCAGTCTGGCCGCCCGTCCGTGGTATTATGGCGTATGAGAACTGGCGATGGGTATGGCTACCACTAGAAAATAAATAGCTAGTTTTGCGTAGCAGTATAGACTCTGTTACCAAAACCGATACTGACCTAGTTGGTTAATGGCGCTGGCTGTTAACGGAACCGGCCATCCGGCTGACTTGGATTATATTCAACTCTATTCACCATAAATCATGGAAATAAATCATACTACCATGATTTATGGTGAATAAAGTTGAATATAATCCAAGTCACAAAGTAGAGTCTCGGCATTGCATTTCCGCGGCTGATAGTGTGGGTCATTCTTCGTTCAAATTTTAGTGATGGGCTATGAAAGGCAGACGCATAATGTAACAGAGTGAATTATTGCCTTTCAGTTTTCACGGTCATCAAAGGTCAAAGATTTTGGTATCAATCAACAGCGGGTGTACATATTCCTATTAGTGGTCAATAACAACTTGGACCGTATCTTGTGCCGTTTCAGGGATACGGCGGCTAAAATGTCGAAAATCGACAATTTTTCCTACCCCACTCCTATCTCCTCTTCCGGTTAAATTTGGGGTGTTCCCTTTGGATCCGTGACGTTGGGTTCTGCAGAGAGCGGAAATATTAGCTAATCAGCCGTGAAATTATTTTCTAAGAATTCCAACCTATATGACCACGATACCTCAACGTTACAGGCGGACAGACAGACAACTTGCAATGGTAATACTGCGCTCCGCTACAGTTCGCGCGGTAAAAAAAATAAAAACGATAAAACTAATAACAGTTTTTTTTGTACAAAATACGCATTATGTAGTCACGTTCATTAAATTCAGAAGTCTTTTCAACAACAGTATAGTTGTGCCGTTTGTCTCGCAAATAGGATGATTTCGGATGATTTCTGATTTCGGAGGAAGAACGGGGTGTAAAACGTGCGTTGTGTTATTTACACAAAACACTACAGGTAGACGTAGCAGTGATGATGGATGCTGTTGACATTATCGTTCACGGACTGCGATCACTGCTGCTGCACAACCCCGACGTGTTTCGACGGACGTTCCGCCGGGGCCAGGTCTTCAACAACGAGACGCGCGGCATTCAGTGTGATCGCGACCCGCTCGTTCCGTGGGTCCACGGTCGCATCATCCTCTCACACCTGCTCGGCGTCAACTTCACCGGTATCACAGGACCAGTCGTCTTCAACCCGACCACCGGCCATCGCTCGCATTATCGCCTAGACGTCATGGCGCTCAGGTTCAACGCCGAACTTCAGAAAGTAATTATAACGCCTTTTATTCCAAACACTAATGTAAACTTTAAACCTATTTCACTGCGTGTTCAACCGTTGTTAGTGCATCTAGGCCTCTAGTGACTTTTCATTCAGTAGATTGTATACTCTGTTTACTACTAATGTTAAAGCTACTACTACTACTACTACTTGTAACGATAACGGAAACAGTAACGATAAATAAATAAATAATAAAAATATAGTTGGATGGCAGTCAAGCGTTACAATTCGGTCGTGTTCAGAGGCACCTTTTCTATCCCCCATCTAATTGGACTAGTGCCACTCTAACCGGTTTTTCCCAGCTTTCAGCTCGGTACTGACACTTTGGCTCGTGGTAAGTCGTGTCTGTCGCGTGGCTGTCCGTGGCTGTCCGCGCTATAAATAGTCTGCTGCTGCTGCATAGCAGCAGTGATATGGGGCGCCGGTGATATCAAAATATGCGGCACGTAGCGCGCCACCATTTTGTACGTGTTGATAGTGTACCCTGCTGAAAGCTGATCCCCACGCGTACGCGCCCACGAGTGTTTTACCGCGCGAAGCGTATAGCGTGGCGCGGTATTGCCAAGGCAAGTTGTCCGTCCGTCCGTCCGTCCGTTTGTGACGTTGAGGTTTCGTGATCATATAGGTTGGAATTCTTGAAAAATAATTTCACGACTGATTAGCCCAACCCTTCCTCTCTCTCTGCAGACCCCAACATGACGGATCTACTCTAAAGGGAACATCCCCAAATTTTAGCCAGAATAAGAGTGGGTTAGGGAAAATGTCGATTTCCGACATTTAAGCCGCCCTATCTCTGAAACGGTGCAAGATAGGGTCCAAGTTGCTATTGACCACTAATAGGAATATGTATACGCGCTTTCGATTGATACCAAAATTGATGACCTTGAATGACCTCTAAGCGAGATTCAAGGTCACTGATTCCTTAAATGCTGCAAAAATGGCGAAAAACAGCTTAGTAATGACTCCGACGCCATGCAGAGTAGCTGAATGCATTATATCTATTAGGCCTAGGTATCCATGCGCTGGTGCACTTACTTACTTATTTACGTACTTACACAGATGGCTCGGGGAGTGTAAAACTGGCAATATCTCCCAAAGGGTTGAAGATAGAGCTGAAGTTACTATTAACGGCCTATATAAAGTCGTACACTGGCTTTCGATTGCTGCCAAAATGTATGACCTTGAATGACCTATGAATGAGATTCAAGGTCATTGATTCCTTAAATGCTGCAAAAATGTCGAAATACAGCTTAGTAACGACTCCGACGCCATGTAGAGTCCTTTGCCTTTGGTAAGCCCTAAAATAATAAACGTACTGTATGGATAGTACTTTACAGCTGCTTCGCGCGGTTTGCGCTGCTACTGCACGCCTCTTGTTAACTTTTGTTTTTAACCCCCGAGATCATTACTACCGGGGGTATAAATAGTAAAATTTAAAAAATGTTCTAATATACCCACAGCAGGTCTTATTAGTGTTATTTGAACTTAAAGTCGGGCATAGTGTCATGTATATGCGTCAGCAGTGCAGCCGTCCATTTCTATATGATGTCGGACTTTATATTGCGTTCTGGCGTGTCAATAATGCCATTCCATTCCATTCCGTCGGCTCTTCTCTGCGTGCGTCGTGTGACTCGGTTTTATTGCCGCCAGGACTAACGTCATAGCCACGTCCAGGCAGGGGCGCTTCACTTCAGTCTCAAGTCAGCCGGCGTCGTATTCGTTCTTATGATGGCGCCTTGATTTGATTCTTTTCTTCCGTTCGTCGACCGACAGTATCCAATCAACGCAGCGTGCTGTATCCGTATATAGGCGGAAACGTTGGGGACGGTTGGAGTTCGGTCCGTGTAAATATATACACGCACTGCTCTTTTTCTCGACCCGGTGAAACTGTCAACTATGTAGGCCTAGTACTATGAGCGGGTATACGGTCATAACGGACCAGAGTAAAAACGGTCCCCTTAAAAACGGTCCTGTAAAAACTGGACGTTTTTACACCACCTCACCCTGTGAGGGAAACGAGTATCTGTGTCTCTGTTGATCATATGTAACGTTGTAATAGTGTCTGTTTCGTTTTTTTGTCTTGTCATTATTATTATTACCGGTATTATTTTTATTATTATTACTTTTAATGTATTTTAGATTCTTTTACACTTTTTAAACCTTTGCTGTACTTCGTCTACGATATTTGTAATAAATAAATAAGTCCCCACCCCGGACATAACTCTCCTAACGAAAACCCCGCCGACTGAGTCTCAATATGGAAAACTCTGGGAGTTACTTTCAGGCTGGATGACTTTTGTAGCATCTGCCACGAACTAGAAGCGCTGAAGCACAGAAGACCGAATTTAGACTAGTGTGCAAATGAATCATTGGTACTAATATTCATTATTTTGACTCTTCAGCAGGTTACAGTGCAAAGAATACTATACATCAATCAATCAATCAATCAATTAATTAATTTATTGACGTAATGAAACATCTTCGGGTAGTTTTCTGATTTTATATGCACATATAAATTTACATTCTTCTTTAAAAGTGAACCTTTAAGAAATGTTCAGATAACCCAGTCAGTATAAACGAAAGATGATAATAACATATTTTATAATTACAAATATCTATCTCGAGATCTTATTGCCCTGGAGTTTGGCACGGGGGGTTAAGTTTGGGAGCTTATATTCGCTAAGCTAGAATGTGGCATGTAGATTGGAACGTGGTCAGACAACGAAGGTCTATACATAACCGAACGGCAACCGTCTGGATTGTTACACATCAGCGGCAACAAGACCTACATCATTACCACGATAATGGTGAGTTCCCTTTCGTTTCACCTTCTAACTCGCTTTAACCCCTATCGCAACTAACGATAACAGTTAAAACTTACAAGAGAAGGCTATCACAACTACAGTGAAACTTGCAATAAAGGAGCGATCACAAGTAAAATAAAACATGCCATAAAACATAAAACAAGTCCTGCAAGACTTGCACAACTGTTGCACAACTGTTGCAGCCCTCATTATAGTATTTTGTTTTAGCTTGCAGCCAATGACGGCGTACCTTCCAGTTATGGACAGTACGCCGTCATTGACTGCAAGCTAAAACAAAATGCTAATGAGGGCTGCATCATCATCATCATCATCAAGTTTTTTTTATGTGGCCTAAATAACATAGTTACTGCTAGGTCAACAGGATGTCAGTACGGAGTGTCAGAGAATTAGGTCAGGATAGGAACGCTAGAAAAGAAAACTTCAGACGCTGCCGGAAGATCGGGCGCACTGCCATTCAGCGCTCGATAGGTGAGTACGGCGACTTTAAAGAGAATGCGCTCGGGAACACGAAGTCAATGAAGACTGGCGAGCGCATCTGTGATGAGTTCTGAGCAACGGATTCCAAAGATCAGCCGTGTTGCGGCGTTTTGAACCGACTGGAGACGCCGGATCAGGTTGGCAAGTAGGCCTAGTCCAATCAACACGCCGTTACAGTAGTCGAGACGACTGAGGACCAGAGCGACCACCAGTGACTGGAAAACGGCGATCGGTACCTGTCGCCGGATACTGCGCAGCTGTCGTAGTGTGCTGAAGCACAATGAGACAGAGAAATACTTGTTTCATGTTTTATTGTATGTTTTATTTTACTTGTGATCGCTCCTTAAGTCTTGCAAGACTTGCACAAGTTTTGCAGCCCTCATTAGCATAGTATTTGGCATATACTATATTATGCGGGAACGTGAAACGTGCAGCCAATCACAGCATACGGTCCAATCGATGGTATCAGCCTACTGAGTGGCAGCAGCAAGTTTTAACGTTTACTTTTAACGTTTTGTGATAAGGGTTTTTGGCCTACATAGATGATTGTTTGCGGTTTGCGCCGATTTGTTTGAAATTGAAGAAAACAACAATGCTGATATCGCTGGCGACGAGTCTGATGCCCGGTTTGATGCTGCAGCTGGTCATGTTTTTGTGACATTGCGGCGCAGCAAACCCCACTGATTAGCATATAGCTTCATCCTTTCATTACATCTGAGGCAGTGGGGCCGTTATACATAGATATACATACTTACACCGATGCCATATACTCCTCTTCGCTACGTTAAGAACGTAGCGCACGAGGAGTAAAAAAACTAGCCGGCGAGTAATTGAATGCGCAGTGTGGTTTTAGATGGTGGCCCAGAAAATATATTTTCGGGCTTACGATGAAAGTGTCACAGCGATTATGCAATACAATAAGCGAAGATACTGTAGGTAAACGACTGTTCTCGACAGGAGCAGCCGTACATGAAGCTGAAGAAGGATAAAGGGAACGGCGAAGAGCTAACGGGCAACAATCGCTATGAGGGATACTGTGCCGATCTGGCACGAAAGATCGCCCAGCGTGCGCAGTTCGACTACGTGTTGAAAGAAGTCGATGACGGAAAGTTCGGTGCCGAAGTCAACGGAACGTGGAACGGAATGGTCGGAGAGCTCATCAACAGGGTATGAACCGCCGTGCTGGTTGCCTATTTTCTGCTGATTTCGATGATCTTTATTTCACCACACAATGGTAGCATGTACAAGATATAAATTTAAAAAAAAACAAGAAAATATAGCTTAAAATTTTAACTAATAAGCAACACCATTATAATATTTTGTGATATAAGACTTATTTTTCATTATTTGCCTATTTGTTTTTTAAACTGTATTTCTATCCTTTTTTGGCGAATGACGATGATTATAATGCGAATTTTTTAATGTATGCTTGACGGTTTATATATTCATCTTTAATCACCAATACGATAGATAGATTTATTCGGCTGTGCAGAAGGCGGACATTGCGGTGGCTCCGTTGACAATAACGTCGGCGCGAGAGCGAGTCATCGACTTCAGCAAGCCGTTCATGCAGCTCGGCATCAGCATCATGATCAAAAAGCCGGAGAAGCAGAAGCCGGGCGTCTTCTCGTTCATGGACCCTCTACACTACTACATCTGGCTGTGTATCGTGTTGTCGTACCTCGGAGTCAGTCTGGTGATGTTCGTCGTCGGTCGGTTCAGTCCGGCCGAGTGGCAGGTCGGCGACGACACCGGCGACGGTCCCGAGATCTCCACCGACTTCACTCTGCGAAACAGTCTCTGGTTCGCGCTCGGTGCCTTCATGCAGCAGGGCTGTGATATCTCGCCCAGGTGACGTCTGCTGTCATACACCGATCACTGTACGAACTGTTGGGGACGAATTTGGGGCTGAAATCCCCAACCACGCGCGGTTCCAGACCTTGTTGCCTGTCCACTTTGCAGACCCCAATGGCTTGGGGGTTCGACAATGACGACCAAAGACATAACTTGTTGAAATTTGTACAACGATGTCGTGCATTTGGCGATTTCTTAAAAACACGCCGTTAGTTGATCACGTTTTCATTGCTGTGGCCGTCGTGGTATAGGCCCATGCCTTGCCTACGATGCTCGATACCCGACGCAGGAATAGGTCACAGGTAGCTTAGCGAGAGAGTTGAGGAATCTTTACTGTAATACTTCGACGAATCAAGTCATTCAGCTTCTGCAGCTAGAATCTGGGTTCATCTTGTTCAGAACGAGTGTCACACCATAAATTTTAGTCTTAGAAGAGTTCTACAGTGCATACACATGAGCCTCTGCCGTAGCTGTTTGTATAACGGTATGGCATCTTTGAATACTTTAGACACTTGTAATAAACTACAGTGTAGGCCTATATAAGATGTTTTAATAAAGCACAAAACATGCACGTATACACAAATGCAAATATACACGTACACGAATAAAGCTGCTGAAGATTAAATAAAAATACAAAAATAAAATCAGCATATTGTCCGAATAAATCTAAGAAACACTGAAAGAGGTAACAGACAAATGGCGCAAAAAAGGATTACGAAACCTCGATGTTTTTGCAGTTTCCGAGATGCACTCCAAGTCTGTTATTAGAATCTGTGCACTGTGTGTTAACAAATATTACCGACAACTTCTGCCATCAAGAACAAATGAATATAGAAAGCACCGAGAGAGCGCACACCTCCACCAGGCCGCTATCTTGAGTCATTCATGCCGAAATCACTTCTGATAGGCCAATGTCTGTCGGATTGCCAACCTCGTTGAAGACATCTTAAACCACGGCCGACGTATTACGATCTGAAGATTTCCAGTAGGACACTTCTGACCTTGAAGTTTGAAACGTTAATAGTGAAATTTGGCACAGGTGGTGGACGTCTATGTCAACGTAACGGACATAGGCGTTGGAGCTCAGTCAACTTTAGGGGGACAAGACTTTTTGCCCGAAAAAATATGTATGAAAAATTAACAAAATGCCCGAATTTTACATGATTCTTGCCCGAAAAAAATTAGCAAAATACTCGAATTTTATTATATTTGCCCGAAAAATTAACAAAATTTCCGAATTTTACATGATTTTTGCCAGAAAATGCCAGAATTTTACATAATAATTGCCCGAAAAATATTTTTCCGATTTTTTTTTGGGGGGGGCATCCCCGCCCCCTTCTCCTACGCCTACGGTAACGAATGAACAAACGCGAATGTAACAACCAACCAACAAACTCGCATGATCACAGTATATCCCGTCGGGGGTAAAAAACGAATTACACAATAACACAATACACCGAACTTGTGCTGTGGTCGACGATCGTGACTTTAGCTTCCGGCCAGCGCAAATGTAAGCCAGGGCAGTCAATATAATGACGTCGCTGTGACGCCGAGGACGCTAGCACCGAGCAGTTGTTTGCGTCTGTTTGGCTGCTGAAGCAGTGTCCGTTTATCCATCTGCCGGCACGTAATGCAATTTGCGTTTAATGTTGCCAACTAGCTAGCCAACTAGCTCGGCCAGAAAGCTGTGCAGCCGCAGCTGAGCCAGCTGAATCGTCGACTGTAAGGAAGTAAATTGCCGGATAGACAGTGGCGCCCGTCGGCTGCGGCGTTTTTATCGACCCTGACCTTTAGCCGTCCTGCGGCATCTCTGTGTGTGGTCCGATATGCGTCCAGTGCTGTTTGTCTTCCGCTCACATTTTCCGTCCATCTGTTTGCTGCCCGCCGCTTTCGCCGCTTTCGGTCTTCGGTGCGAATAAAACAACAACGTCTACGTACTTTTACCTCTGTTGGGGCGCCTTGGTGGTTTGCGCGCTGCGCATGAGCGGTTACTGGCACGGATCGGGGTTCAGAGTTTAAATCCATGGTCTGGCCGGAATTGGCGCGTGTGCTTTGCGATTAATTTCTTGGGTATATAGACAAGTAGGATTTGAAAAACAGTGCAACCTTTTATTGGTCGGGCGGGCCCGCAGTCTCAGTGGCGTAACGACCGGGGGGCAGAGGGGGCAGTTGCCCCCGGGCGCAGCAGCTCGGGGGCGCAAAATGGCCTGGCTATAATATTTTACGACTAGGCATACGACCACAAAAATGAGTTTGATGCAGTTTGTTAATTGAAAGGGCCAAAAGATGAATAAAGATGAATATACAATAATAGGCCTACAAGACCGAATTTCTGGAAGGGGGTGCATCCCGTAACAAGGCACCGACCTGCATGCAGAACGGCATAGGCCGACAAATTTGCCAAACATAGGTAATCGCCGCACAGCATAGGTGCCGACTTTATGGTAAAAAAAAGGTAAAGAAGCGTATAGCTGTTAGTGGAATTCCATCTCACAGCTACGGGACTTCACTTGCCATATGGGATCACACAGTGTTACCTGCCACCCGACACAAGTGAACGCGCCCCGCCTTCACCCCAGCCAGTAAGCCAGTACCACTTTATGGGATCCGAGCCACAGCCCTCTAGAGTCATTCAGAGGGCCATCTCCGAGCCCTCACCACCATGTGTTGGCCACTTAATTGGCTATGGGGCTCATCCAGCCACGAGCCCCAATAATTCGTATTTTGTGTCCCAGAATGCGTTTCATTATTGCACTAAGAAAGAATCAACAAAATAATTGTTAGCTGGGGCTTCGCCCCAGACCCAGACCCAACGGGAAACTTACAACTCTTCCCATACCCATTTGTAGGCTCGGCAGAGGACAAGCTGCCTCCTCAGACACCCACCCCCTCGATCACCGCGACTTCGGCGCTCGAAAAGTGGACCAGCCCTCAATATTTACACAACTCGGCGCCTATGCATACTGAGACCACGTGACGACGTACAGCGATGAGCTGCGAGCCCCCAATAATTCGTATTTTTTTCCTACAATGCGATTCACTGCGCCGCAGAAAAAAACGAAAAAAAAACACTAGAGAGGGGAGGGGGCGCATTTCATTGCTTCTGCCCCCGGGCGCCGGAAACCCTAGTTACGCCACTGCGCAGTCTGGTTTGGGCTAAACTGAATCGGATATGGCTAGAGAAGCTTGCAGGACAATAGACACGGTATAGTAACATTAGTGAAATGTTTAGGAACTTTTAAACGACTGTCATCAGTTTCAGTTGTCAATCAATTAATCTTTATCATTCGCCGTCGCACCCGTACTCGCTGTCTCTAATGTAGTATCTGCATGCATTCTGGAGTGGCGACATTTTTCCAATCTGCGGTGCCCGGCCATACTCACGCGGACACGAGATGAAAACACTCGAAATACGGAAATCTCAACCTTTACTGTACCGATAAAAGTAAGGCTAACCCTGTAACTGAATAAGCAGAATACGAATTACAGAAAAGTTAAAAATCTTAGCGCGGCCTGGATTTGAACCCGTGATCGTCCACATACCGTACGTTACGCCATTCGTGTATACGTAATTTTTTTACGTATACTATAAATTAAGCTCGAAAGTTAGAAGTTAGTTTCTGTTTAAGATGATGAACTAACAAATATATTTGTTTGATACATTTATCTTTAGCTTACTTGTTCTTTTTTCTGAGCGCTGTTGCCGTCATTTGATGTCAGCGACTCAGCGTGATATTTTGCGACCGCGCTTGTTAAAGGCTTTGCTCAACATTGAATAACGCGTCATCAGCGCATCCATTGACACGCTGCATGCACGACTCAAAGCAAGCGTGCTTGCTAAAAGCAGACCGTTTAAACACATGCTGCAACTAATCTGCATACATAATTGAATTAAAACTTACCATCTGTCGTAAATAATTTATAATTTGTGTTTGTTGTATAGTTTTGTGTTGTTCTCTAATTTCTGGGCAGCTGTCAGTGCTTTTGCCTTGCTGTCCTGCTCTAATGTTCATGTTGCTGCACTTTTTCTTTATTGGTTTATTGAGCAAATAAATGATGATGATGATGATGAAATATGTACTGCCAATAATGGATTTTGCAGTTGCACCGTTTTTGACTTGAATAGCTCTGATGAAGCGGTGTATACTTAAACATTTAAATTTCGCAAGGTAGTGGCAGCAACAGATTTAAGGAGTGGCATGAAATTTGACGCCATCTGACTCTGCAGTTTATCAATGACTGCAACAGTGAAAGAATTATTGAAATCGGTTTATGCTAAAAATAAAACCTGCACCTTTTTTATGGCCCACGGTGTATATTTGACTAAGTAAGCTACGAAAAGCCGATATTTTCAGGCTGTGTGTCCGTCATTCCGTCTAGCGGTACATCTGATTAGTTCTTCTTGTTCCATGTCCCTGTGGTCAGCTTGGGTCGCTGGGGTTAGCCACGAACGTCTCCACTGTCATCTGTCAACTTTGCCAGTCTCAGATTGCCAGCTTTAAAAAGTCAGCTTCATATTCGTCACGAGCGTATAGGCTACGGTCGGCGTCTCGTCTGATCTCCGGTCTCTAGGCAGTCAGCCTGTAGGTGATGGAGTCATAAACCCGGCAGTATGCTGTCATTACTTTTAGCCAGGACCGCTATAACCTTCCCCGTCGCAGAGTGTCACTGTTCTCTGGCTGGTACCAAATTATACACTGTGTCTCAAAAATCGGGCACGAAATATTATGCCTCATAACTCTCGCAAATGTAAACCAATTTTAATAGTTGTTTAACTTTTGCATTCCTAAATGAACTGCAGAAAAAGCTTGATTAAGTTCTACCACCTCACCTCAAATCTGTTGCCGCATTACCTTGCGAAATTTGAATGTTCAACTCTGCAACTTTATAGCACGTTATTGAGTGTAAATGTGATGCAAAAACGTTTATTTACAGTATATGTCTATCAGAGATGTTAAATTCTGTTTGTGTATCTACGCAGATTAATTAACTATATTACAGCATGTGGTAAAAAATTTACTCCCGTCGAGCTCACACGCGTGCTTTGAGTCATGCACGCTACTGGTCAATGGATGCGTCAGTGACGCGTTGTTAAATGCTTCAGTGAAAAATAGTTAGGAGGCGCTGTCGAAAAAAAAATCTACTGATTGTAAACGACGTCAGCAGTACTCAGAAAATACTTAATAAGCTAAAGATAAATCTGTTGAAGAGAAATACATCCTAGTTTATAATGCTAACACGTCTTATGTGTACGTTATTCTGCCAAATATGAAAGAACTCAGTGCAGTTGAACATCCAAATTTCGCAAGGTAGTGCGGCAACAGATTTGAGATGAGGTGGTAGATCTAATGCCATCTTTTAACAGTTCGTGTAAGAATACGACAGTGAAAGAATGATTAAATCGGTCCACTTTTGCGAGAGTTATGACGCATAATATGCGTGCCCGTTTTTTCCGAGACAAGGTATACATGTGCACTGCCTAGTAACGGAAGAACATGTCTAAGCAATTTTCCCGTAGCATGGCAGTAAACGGCGGGGTGTCGATCGCGGGTCCGACGTCATAAGCGTTACACCACACTATGTCCAGGTTTGTAAGTAAGTAAATAAGTAAGCAAAACGTGAATTTAACGCATATCGTTTAAGAAAACATCTAATGCGCTAGAATCATAATAATTAAGTATTATAAGAACAGCAACGCGTAGCTATTGGACCCGGCGGTAACTCGCGGTAACTAATTAAGACTTAACTTGCCGACACGGTGCAATTCCGGAGAACATTGTCAGCAATGTGTATGCGAAGTCTGACGACGATCGGTTGTGAAATGAAAAAGCCTTAGTACTGACAACAACACCAACAACAAGAAGAACAACGTTCGTAGCGATTGGAGAGTGGAGACTCGTTTGCGGGTCTAATAATAAATAAGTACATTCTGCGCTTTGCGTTGTTCGAGCAGTGAATTTGCATGCCGAATGACGCACGACTGTCTTGTAGGTCTTTATCTGGTCGTATCGCCGGCAG
>Ga0209781_1000246_pt1 | contig 13713 bp, 6 predicted proteins | sample WorMetHERISLAND1_3_FD_187386 | JGI IMG/M metagenome (GOLD analysis project Ga0209781, IMG submission 187386) | Marine gutless worms symbiont microbial communities from Max Planck institute for Marine Microbiology, Germany - Olavius albidus HERON... | ecosystem: Host-associated > Annelida >...
AATCCTTGATCCGGTCCCATTGCCCATCCGTCAATTCCCTGCGAAGCATGACCAGGCCCCTCACCTTGCACTGGTCTCACTCGATCACACCAACCATGAATAGTCCGTTAACTGTCAACAGGACCTAAGGCCGAATCCGGCGAATCGGACCGCCGATTTTACGAAAACGCCTTCTCTATTTGCATCCGACTCGGCGGCGAAGAACCGTGGATCGCCGGTCGTCCTGTGGATGGATTTGTGGAAGATGTTGAGCAACTTCGGCTTTTCGGGCATCGACACGCTGCGTAGTCTAGGCCGCCCGCGCTTCCCGACGATGCCCATCGGTTCGAAACGACGGCTGGTGTAGACTCCATCCATGGCCATCCCCGCCCATTTCCTGGAAGAACTGAAATCCCGCGTCGGGCTTGCCGATGTTATCGGCAAACGGGTCAAGCTGACCCGCAAGGGCCGAGAACACACGGGGCTCTGTCCTTTCCATAAGGAAAAGACACCGTCCTTCACCGTCAACGAGGACAAGGGTTTCTACCACTGCTTCGGGTGCCAGGCGCACGGCAGCGTCTTCGATTTCGTCATGGAAACGGAGGGTTTGGAATTCCGGGATGCGGTCGAGAAGCTGGCGGCCATGGCCGGCATGTCGGTGCCGCAGGACAGCCCGGAAGCGCGGGAGCGCGAACGCCGCCGCCGTACCCTGATCGATGTGACGGAAGCGGCCGCGCAGCACTTCGAACGCATGCTGCACATGCCGGAGGGCCGCGGTGCGCTGACCTACCTCAAGGACCGGGGGCTGAGTGACGAGACGATCCGGCGGTTCCGCCTCGGTTTCGCGCCGGAGCGCGGCGATACGTTGAAATCGGCCTTAGCCCGCGAAGGGGTCTCACCGGAGCAGATGATCGCCGCCGGTCTTCTGATCAAACCGACGGAGGACCGAGGCCGAGGGCTGGAACCCTACGAACGGTTCCGCGGCCGCGTCATGTTCCCCATCGCCGACCGCCAAGGCCGCATCATCGCCTTCGGCGGCCGGGCCCTGGGCGATCGCGAGCCGAAATACCTGAATTCGCCGGAAACACCGCTCTTCCACAAGGGCCGCGAGCTTTACGGCTTCGACCTAGCCCTTCCCGCTGCCCGCAAGACCGATACGGTGATCGTCACCGAAGGCTACATGGACGTCATCGCCCTATCCCAAGCCGGGCTCACCCATGCCGTAGCGCCGCTCGGCACGGCCCTGACCGAGGACCAGATGCGGCTCCTCTGGCGGGCGGTTCGCGAACCGGTGCTCTGTTTCGACGGCGACGCCGCCGGCGCCCGCGCCGCGGCGAAGTCCGCCGAGAAAGCACTGCCGCTGCTCAAACCGGGTTACGGGCTTCGATTCGCCAGCCTGCCCGCCGGCGAGGATCCGGATAGTCTGGTTGCCACGCGCGGCCGGGCCGCCGTCGACGACATTCTCGACCGGGCTCTGGCCCTGTCGGAGGTCATCTGGCGCGCCGAAACGGGCGGCCGCCTGCCGGCGACGCCGGAGGCCAAGGCGGCCCTGCAAAAACGCCTCGACGATCTGACCCGGACCATCCAGGACCCCATGGTGCGCCGTCACTTCTCTTCCGCCTTTCAGGACCGTCTCTGGCCGTCGCGCCCGGACACGCAATCGGGAAGCCGGCGTCTCGGCTGGTCACCCAATGTGCACCTCGGCGACAACGTCGGCATGGACGGCAGGACCGACATCGACACGCGCCGCGAGGAGGTCCTGATGTCGGCCCTCGTCAATCACCCGGAAATCTATGACGATGTGGCTGAACGCCTTGGTACACTTAAGTTTTCGGTCCCGACGCTTGACAATCTGCGCCAGGAGGTTTTAAAGACGCTGGCCGCAAAATCAGGCCTTGATTTCGGGGCGCTGCAAAACCACCTTATTCGATGTGGTTTTTCCGACGTTTTGGCCGAGGTCAACAGCGCGAAGGTCTATGCCCACGGGTACTTCGCAAGGCCCGAGGCGACGCCGGAAGAAGCGCAGGCGGGTTGGAACGAAACGTTCAACCAACTTAGGGGTAAGGATTTAGTCGCAGAGATCGAGGAGGCCGAAAGGAACTTCGCGGAAAACCCGACGGAGGAGACTTGGCATCGGCTTTCTGCGTTAAAAGAACAGCAAAACGACGCGCCCGCAGACGAACTGTCGCACTGACGAAGGGCCGGACCGTTGTGCAGGAACCTCGCATTGAAGAGGCACAGCGGACGAGCCGGGTATCGACGACGGTATCAGCGGAGCGCAGGCGAATAAAGAGCGAGGTTTGAAACTTGGCGAAAGCAGCAACAACCGCGGCGGAAGCCCGCACAGATCAGGAAGAGACCGGCGACAGCCCGCTCCTCGATACGATGGGCGCGGCCGTCAAGAAAATGGTCGCGAAAGGCAAGGAAAAGGGCTTCGTCACCTATGACGACCTGAACACGGCCCTGCCGCCGGACCAGGTTTCCTCGGAACAGATCGAAGACACCATGTCCATGCTCTCGGAGATGGGTATCAACGTCGTCGAGAGCGAGGAGGCCGAGGAAGCGGCCGTAGAAACGAGCGAAGAGGCCGAGGAAGCGGCCGTAGAAACGAGCGAAGAGGCGGAAACGCCGCAGGCTTCCGGAAATGTCGACGAGCAGGAACTGGGCCGCACAGACGACCCGGTCCGCATGTACCTGCGCGAGATGGGCTCGGTCGAATTGCTGTCCCGCGAAGGCGAGATCGCCATCGCCAAGAGGATCGAGGCCGGCCGTGAGATGATGATCGGCGGCATCTGCGAAAGCCCGTTGACCATCCGCGCCATCGTCCAGTGGCACGACGCGCTCGTCAATGGCGAGATCCTTTTGCGCGACATCATCGACCTCGAAGCGACCCATGGCGGTGGCCCGGGCGGCCAACAGACTGAAGGCGCCGCCGGCGAAGGCTTGGGCGAAGGCGGTGAAAGCGGCGAAACCGAAGATGGTGCCGCCGCAGCGGCGGAGCCGGCTGTAAAGAAGACCGAGGAAACGCCGAAAGCCCAGCCGGCGGCTGAGGGCAGTGAAGACGGTGAAAGCGGCGACGAGGATGCCGACGACGAGGGGAACAACCTGTCGCTATCGGCAATGGAAGCCAAGCTGACGCCTGAGGTGATCGAGAATTTCGAGAAGATCACCAAAACATATAAGAAACTGCACAAGTTGCAGGTGACCCGCCTCGAAGCCATGCAGAAAGGCGCCGAAATCACGCCGGCTCAGGAGAAGCGTGACAACAAGTTGCGCCATGAACTGGTCGAGCTGATGGAGGACGTGCATCTCAACAACTTGCGCATCGAACAGTTGGCCGAGCAGCTCCATGAGTTGAACCGCCTGCTCATCGGCTTCGAAGGCAAGCTCTTGAGGCTGGCCACCAACAGCCGCATCAAGCGTGAGGACTTCCTGGAGCGCTACCGCGGCCATGAGCTCGATCCTGGCTGGCTCCGGCGTGTCTCCAGGCTGACCGGCAAGGGCTGGGACCGGTTCACAAAGAAACACCGCGAAGACATCAAGGCGATCCGCGTATCGATCGCCGAAATTTCGCACGAGGCCGGCCTGCCGGTGACCGAATTCCGGCGCATCGTCTCGACCGTTCAAAAGGGCGAGCGGGAGGCGACCAAGGCGAAGAAGGAGATGATCGAGGCCAACCTCCGGCTCGTCATCTCGATCGCCAAGAAATACACCAACCGCGGCCTGCAGTTCCTGGACCTGATCCAGGAGGGCAACATCGGCCTGATGAAGGCGGTCGACAAGTTCGAGTACCGGCGTGGCTACAAGTTCTCCACTTACGCCACCTGGTGGATCCGCCAGGCGATTACGCGCTCCATCGCCGACCAGGCCCGGACCATCCGTATCCCGGTGCACATGATCGAGACCATCAACAAGCTGGTCCGCACCTCGCGCCAGATGCTGCACGAGATCGGCCGCGAGCCGACGCCGGAGGAACTGGCCGGCAAGCTCTCCATGCCGCTGGAGAAGGTGCGCAAGGTGCTCAAGATCGCCAAGGAGCCGATCTCGCTGGAGACGCCTATCGGCGACGAGGAAGACAGCCATTTGGGCGATTTCATCGAGGACAAGAACGCCGTTCAGCCCCTCGACGCGGCCATCCACGCCAACCTGCGCGAAACCACGACCCGCGTGCTGGCCTCGTTGACGGCCCGCGAGGAACGCGTTCTTCGCATGCGCTTCGGAATCTGCATGAACACGGATCATACCCTGGAAGAGGTCGGCCAGCAGTTCTCGGTGACCCGCGAACGCATCCGCCAAATCGAGGCCAAGGCGCTCCGCAAGCTCAAGCACCCGTCGCGCTCGCGCAAGCTCAGGAGCTTCCTCGATTACTAGGTGCCGAAAGGCGGATAATTTGCTATCCGTCTTATCGTCCTGCCCTCAAGGGCCCGTAGCTCAATTGGTTAGAGCCGGCCGCTCATAACGGTCTGGTTGCTGGTTCGAGTCCAGCCGGGCCCACCATTCTCCATTCGTTTTGGGTTCTCATGAGAATCGTATATGAGCTTTTATCGCGGCCGTGGGCTGGTTCGCCGTCACCCGATCAAACCTCCCAACGGGAATAACCTTCACCAAGCCCGATTTCACGCCACATTCCCTTGAGGTCGGCGAGCAACCCGCCTTTTGCCAGTAAGGAGGCCAACACGCGGCTGTTGAACGCGCGATATACGCCATGGGGGACGGCGCCGATAACGCAATCGTAGCCGGAAACACCGTCCAAATTCGGCAGCAGCTCGATTCCATAATGACGCCTGGCTTCCTCCGCGTCGGCCATGGCGTCATGGGCGTCGACTTGGTAGGCGCGCCGGCCCAGTGCGTTGATGAGGTCGACAGATTTCGAGTTGCGAATATCGGGAACGTTCTCCTTGAAGGTGATGCCGAGGACCAATATGCGGGGCGGTGTCGACGTGTCCGTCAATTTGCCGATGTTCCGAGCGACGCCATCGGCCATGAACTCGGCCATGCCGTCGTTGATCCGCCGGCCGGCCAGGATGACCTCGGGTTCATGTCCGAACTCGCGCGCCACGTGAGCCAAATAGAAAGGATCAACACTGATGCAATGGCCGCCGACGAGACCGGGCTCGAAATTCAGGAAGTTCCATTTGGTGCGCGCCGCCTCGAGAACACTGTGGGTATTGATGCCGAGCTTATCGAAGATCATGGCCACTTCATTGACGAACGCGATGTTGATGTCGCGCTGGGCGTTTTCGATGACTTTCGCGGCTTCCGCCGTGCGGATGTTCTCGGCGACGAAAATATTGCCGTTGGTGACTTTGCCGTAGACTTGCTTCAGGAGGTCCGCGACCTCCGGCGTCTGGCCGGAAACGACCTTGGTGATCTTGTCGACCGAATGCTCGCGGTCCCCCGGGTTCATCCTCTCCGGCGAGTACCCAAGGAAAAAATCCTTTCCACAACTCAGTCCGGACTCCGCTTCCAGGATCGGCCCGCAGACATCCTCGGTGACGCCCGGGAAAACCGTACCTTCAAACACGACGACGGAACCGTTGTTCATCACCGTCCCGACCAGCCGGCAGGCGGCTTCGATCGCACTGAGATCGGGCTCGTTCTCCACGTCAATCGGTGTCGGCACCGTAACGATAAAAAGGTTGGCCTCCTCGATATCCCGACGATCGCTGGAGAAATGAAGCGACGTACCGCGAAGGTCCGAGGAGAACACTTCTCCCGTATCGTCCTTTCCACCACGCAGCTCCAATATCCGAGCCTCATCGACATCGTATCCGACGACGGGAAAATGGCGCGCGAGATGCAAAGCCAGCGGCAAACCCACGTAGCCAAGCCCGACAACGGATATTCTCACGCTTTCTTGTGAAATTTGGACCATGATTTATTCGGTGGTTTTGGGCGGGGTGCGATTATTTGATTGGCAACAGGACAATGTCAATGTGGCGTTTCATGCCTTTTTTTACGGCTATTGCCGTTGCCACAAGATATTGTGGGCTGAGTGTATTTGACAATTCTGTTGACCAATAGATGGGACAGGACCGTTTCTTGAGCGTTGGCGCGAACCCGTGTCGGCGTGACAAATGACCGCCAGCCGCCATGACGACCCTCGTACCACTGCCTCAGATTTCGAAACTGGTCGCGGCTCTAGTTCCCGGTACCGGAAAAGCGTTTCCGCCCTCCGATACCTGGGCAAAAAACGGCGAAACCTCTTCATGGTATTCACGGGGTTCCTTTGCAATTCGCTCCGTTGCCGAGATGTCCCTGGATAGGGGCGAGCGCGAGGGGTTGCGGCTTTGGTTTCCGGACTACTTTTGCAACAGTTCGACTGTTCCCGCGAGAGAAACCGGGTTCGAATTGTGTTTCTATCCGATCAAAGAAGACCTGCAGCCCGATTGGGAGCAATGCCGACAAATCGCCGCGAATCGGCCGCCTGCGTTTTTTATGCTCGTGCACTATTTCGGCCATCTCAGCGACAGCGTTCCTGCGCGGGAATTCTGCGACGAATTCGGTGCCCTGCTTATCGAGGATGGCGCTCACGTCCTGGAGCCCTTTGGCGGCATCGGCGTGAACTGTGACTTTTCCTTTTATTCCCCGCACAAGCTTTTGCCCGTGTCGGATGGGGCGGTTCTTCTCGCCAACACCCCCCGCGCCAAGGGTATTTTCCACGACCATAGAGGAGGGCCGCCCGGAAACATGGCATCAACCGGGCCTTGGGTCGCGAAAAGGGTCATCCAGCACATCATGTTCGACGCCTTGCTCGAACGACGGTTGGTCCAACGCCGCCCCGCGTTTGACGTCGACCTGACACCCGGCCCGCCGGGAAAGGTCAGCGAAATGAGTGTGCTATCGAGGCGCCTGCTGGGGAACCTGGGTGTGGAAACACAGGACGCTGCCAATAAGAGGCAGGCCAACACACATTCATGGCGAACGGCTTTCGAAGGAAAGAGTACGCACCTTCGGTCTTTTTTCGAGACTCGCGAAGACGAAGGCCCCGCCCCTTATCGGTTCGTGTTAAGAGCACCGGACGCAGGTTCGGCGCACACCTGGTACGAACGGCTGTGGCGGGCCGGCATCCCGGTCGAGACTTGGCCGGACCTCCCGCCGGAACTGGCGGTGGACGAGAGCCTTCACGAAACGGCGCTGAGATTGAGAAAGACCTTGTTGTTCCTGCCCACCCACCAGTCTTTTGAGGCCGAGCGGTTCGTGCGCCGGGTGAAAGATCTGTGACCCCTCAGGCTGGCAGTTCGGTCGTCCCCATCAAGTACTGGTCGATGGACCGGGCGCATTGGCGACCTTCGCGGATGGCCCAGACGACCAAGGACTGCCCCCGGCGCATGTCGCCGGCGACGAAAACCCGCTCGATCGAGGACTTGTAGTCGGACTCATTGGCATGGACGTTTCCGCGCCCGTCCAATTCGACACCCAACTGCTCGAGCAGTCCTTCCGCCACCGGATGGACAAAGCCCATGGCCAGCAGCACCAGGTCGGCATTTTTCTCGAACTCGCTATCCGGAATCTCACTCATTTGCGTGCGCCCGCCGTCATCGGCGGCCCACTCGAGGCGCACGCCGTGAAGCGTCTCGACCTTGCCGTCGCTGCCGGAGAACGCCTTGGTCATCACGGACCATTCACGCTCACATCCTTCTTCGTGTGAGGTCGACGAGCGTAGTTTCATCGGCCAGTTGGGCCAGGTCACCGCCTTGTCCTCCTTTTCAGGCGGTTTCGCCAAGAGCTCGAATTGGGTAACTGACGCCGCACCTTGGCGCGCCGAGGTGCCCACACAGTCAGACCCGGTATCGCCGCCACCGATGACGATGACGTGGCGCCCTTCGGCGGGGATGGCGCGATCCGACGGGATATCGATCCCGGCATTGCGGTCGTTCTGCTGCGACAGGAAATCCATGGCGAAGTGGACTCCATCAAGCTCGCGGCCGGGCACCGGCAGGTCGCGCGGGTGTTCGGAGCCGCCGCAAAGGGCAATTGCATCATACTCCTTGAGCAGCTTCTCGGTCGGCACGTTGCCGCCGACATGACTGTTCGGCCGAAACTCCACCCCTTCCGCCTGCATCTGCGCCATGCGGCGATCAATCAGCGACTTGTTCATCTTGAAATCGGGGATGCCGATGCGAAGCAGGCCGCCGATTCGCGCGCTCTTCTCAAAGACGACGACCTTGTGACCGGCCCGTGCCAACTGCTGGGCACAGGCGAGGCCGGCGGGCCCGGATCCAACGACGGCGACCCGCTTGCCGGTCCGGCGTTTGGCGATCTCCGGCCTGATCCAGGCCTCCTGCCAACCGTGGTCGACAATAGCGCATTCAATTGTCTTAATGGTGACCGGCTCTTCCGTGATGTTCAGCGTACAGGCCGCCTCACAGGGTGCCGGACAGATGCGGCCGGTGAACTCCGGGAAGTTGTTGGTGCTGTGCAGGATATGTAAGGCTTCGCGCCACTTGTTGCGGTAGACGAGATCGTTCCACTCCGGAATAATGTTTTTGACCGGACAGCCCTTGTGGCAGAAGGGGATGCCGCAATCCATGCACCGGGCGCTTTGGCTGGCGACGTCGCCAGGGCTCATGTCGATCATAAATTCGTCGTAATGGCGGAGCCGTTCATCGACGGCGGCATAAGCGCGTTCGCGGCGGTCGATTTCAAGAAATCCGGTTGGCTTACCCATGATCTCAGCCTCCCACCGCCAGGCTGATGCCGTCGTGCTCGGTGGCCCGCGACTTGGCTTGCATTTCCTGCAAGGCCCGCAGGTATTCGACCGGCATGACCTTGACGAACTTGGGCAGATAGTCGCTCCAGTGATCGAGGATCTCCTTGGCCCGTGCACTGCCCGTGTAGCGGTGGTGCTGCTCGACCAACCCGCGCAACCTTTGTGCGTCGTAACGGGTCATATCGCTCGAGATGTCGACCTTGCCGATGGTTTCCAGGTCACCGGCCTGGGCCTCTTCTTCCTTCATGTAGCGTTCCTCATCGGCAATCGGCTCGATGTCGACCATGCTCATGTTGCATCGTTGTTCGAAGGTGCCGTCCTCGTCGAGGACATAGGCGATTCCACCCGACATACCGGCAGCGAAGTTTCGGCCCGTCGATCCAAGTACGATGACGATACCGCCGGTCATGTATTCGCAACCGTGATCGCCGACGCCTTCGACCACGGCCGTGGCGCCCGAGTTGCGCACGGCGAAACGTTCGCCTGCGACACCGCGGAAATAGCACTCTCCCGAAATGGCCCCGTAAAGTACCGTGTTGCCGATGACGATGTTCTCTTCCGGCACGATCGGGCTCTCCTGGGCCGGATAAACGCAGATCCGGCCGCCGGATATGCCCTTGCCGACATAATCGTTGGCATCGCCCTCCAGCTCCAACGTCACCCCGTGGGCCAGCCAGGCCCCGAAGCTCTGACCGGCGTTACCCTTAAGCTTGATGTGGATGGTATCGTCCGGCAGCCCGGTATGCCCATGGACCTTGGCGATCTCCCCGGACAACATGGCGCCGACCGTGCGGTTGATGTTGTGGATTTCAGTCTCGATGCTGGCCGCGCCCTTGCCGTCTATGGCGTCTCGTGCCTGGCGGATCAGCTCGTGGTCCAGAGCCTTGTCGAGACCGTGGTCCTGGTCTTCCTTCTGGTAAATGGCGACGTGGTCAGGCACATCCGGCTGGTGCAGCAAGTCGGTCAGATCGACTCCCTGCGCCTTCCAGTGTTCGATGGCTGGCAGCATGTTCAGCGCTTGCGTCTGACCGATCATCTCGTTCACCGTGCGGAAGCCGAGTTCAGCCATGATCTCGCGGACTTCCTCAGCGACGAAGGTGAAATAGTTGACCACATCCTCGGGCTCGCCGGTGAAGCGCCGGCGCAGCCGCTCGTCCTGGGTGGCGACGCCGACCGGGCAGGTGTTGAGATGGCACTTGCGCATCATGATGCAGCCTTCGGCAATCAGCGCCGCCGTGGCGAAGCCGAACTCATCGGCACCTAGCAAAGCGCCGACGACGACGTCGCGGCCGACACGTAAACCGCCATCGACCTGGACGGTGATACGGCCCCTGAGTTCATTCAGCACCAATGTCTGCTGCGTCTCAGCGAGGCCGATCTCCCAGGGACTGCCGGCATTGAGGACAGAGGTTATCGGACTGGCCCCAGTACCACCGTCGTGGCCCGAGATGGTCACGTGATCGGCATGCGCCTTACTGACCCCTGCCGCCACCGTCCCGACGCCCACCTCCGAAACCAACTTGACGGAAATGCGGGCGCCAATGTTGACGTTCTTCAGGTCGTGGATGAGTTGGGCCAGGTCTTCGATCGAGTAGATGTCATGGTGCGGCGGTGGCGAGATGAGGCCGACTCCCGGAGTCGAATGACGGACCTTGGCGATCCTCTCATCGACCTTGTGGCCTGGGAGCTGGCCACCCTCGCCGGGCTTGGCGCCCTGTGCCATCTTGATCTGGATATCGTCGGCGTTGACCAGGTACTCGGTGGTCACTCCGAAGCGGCCCGAAGCTACCTGCTTGATCGAGGACCGCATGGTGTCGCCGTCGGACATCACCTCGAAACGCTCGGCCTCTTCACCGCCCTCGCCGGTATTGGACTTGCCGCCCAATCGGTTCATGGCGATGGCCAGCGTTGTATGAGCTTCCCAGGATATGGATCCGAAGGACATGGCACCGGCGGCGAAACGCTTGACGATCTCGGAGACCGGTTCGACCTCGTCCAAGTGCACCGGTTCGCCGACCGGCCGCAGTTCAAATAGGTCGCGCAGGTTCTTGGCCTGAGCCGAGCGCTCTCGGATAAGCGCCGAGAACTCCTTGAACTTGGCATAGTCGCCGCTGCGCACCGCATGCTGCATCAGGGAAATGGTTTCCGGCACCCAGATGTGGTCCTCGCCGCGCAAGCGGAAGGCCAAGTCGCCGCCAACATCAAGCCCGTCACGGAAAATCGGCGCGTCGCCGAAGGCGATGGCATGGCGCTCTTCCGTCTCGCGGGCAATCTCGGTCAGGCCGACACCTTCGATCTTGGTCGGCGTGCCAGTGAAATAGGTCTCGACGAATTCGCTGTTGAGACCAACGGCGTCAAAGATCTGCGCCCCGCAATAGGACTGATAGGTGGAGATGCCCATTTTCGACATCACCTTGAGGATGCCTTTGTCGATCGCTTTTACGTATCGCGTATGGGCTTCCTGGATGGTCAGGTCCTCACCGAACTCCTTGGTCAGGTTGGACAGCGCATCGAAGGCAAGATAGGGATTGACCGCCTCGGCACCATAGCCGGCCAACAGGCAGAAGTCGTGGACGCGCCGCGCTTCGCCGGTCTCGACCACGAGGCCGACCTCGGTCCTGAGACCCTTGCGGATCAGATGAAAATGGACGGCACCGGTGGCCAGGAGCGCCGGTATGGCGGCATGGTCGCTGTTAATGCCACGGTCCGACAAAATCAGGATATTGTAACCGCGGTCGCGGACAACCTGTTCGGCCCGTTCGCAAAGCTTGTCGATGGCGTCGCCCATGCTCTGCCGGCCTGGTTCGATCACCGGATAGCAAATGTCCAGGGTATAGGTGCGGAACGAACCGTCGACCTGGTTCTCGATGCGACGGATCTTCTCGAGATCCGTATTGGTGAGGATCGGCTGCTTGACTTCGAGGCGCTTATTGCTGCCGCCCGACTTGAGGTCGAGTAAGTTGGGGCGGGGACCGATCAGGCTGACCAGGGACATCACCAGTTCCTCACGGATCGGATCGATCGGCGGGTTGGTCACTTGGGCGAAGCGCTGGAAGAAATAGTCGTAGAGCATACGCGACCGGTCGGACAACGTCGCCAGCGGGATATCGCGGCCCATGGAGCCGATCGGATCCTGGCCGCTGGTCGCCATCGGTTTGAAGAAGACCTTGATGTCCTCACGCGTATAACCGAAAGCCTGCTGCTGATTGAGCAGTGTTGCCCGATCCGGCGTCATCGGTCCGACCTCGGGCCTGAGGTCGCTCAGGTTGATCTGGGTGGCGTCCAGCCAATCCTGGTAGGGCCTGGCATTGGAGATCTCAGATTTCAGTTCCTCATCGGAAATGATGCGGTGTTCATCGAGATCGATGAGCAGCATCTTGCCCGGCTGCAGGCGCCACTTCTTGATGATCTTCTCTTCCGGGATCGGCAACACGCCGACTTCGGAAGCCATGATGACGAGACCGTCGTCGGTGACCACGTAACGGGCCGGCCTGAGGCCGTTGCGGTCGAGCGTAGCTGCGATCTGGCGGCCGTCGGTGAATGCCATTGCCGCCGGACCGTCCCAAGGTTCCATGACCGCCGACTGGTACTCGTAAAAGGCGCGCCGGGCCGGGTCCATCTGCGGATTGTCGGCCCAAGCCTCGGGGATCATCAGCATCATCGCTTCCGACAGCGAATAGCCACCCAAAATCAACAGTTCGAGGGCATTGTCGAACGTCGCTGAATCCGATGATCCGTCGCCGATCAACGGCCAAAGTTTCTCCAGGTCCTCACCAAGGACTTCGGAGCTCATGTTGTGGCGGCGCGCGTTCATCCAGTTGATGTTGCCGCGTAGCGTATTGATCTCGCCGTTGTGGCTGAGGTAGCGGAACGGCTGGGCGAGGCGCCAGGACGGGAAAGTATTGGTCGAGAAGCGCTGGTGAAAGAGCGCAATCGCCGTCTTGAATTCCTCGTCTTGGAAATCGAGGTAGTACTTGGCCAGGTTCGGCGCCAGCACCATACCCTTATAGACGATTGTGCGGCTCGACAACGAGGTGACGTAGAAATTCTGGGCCGCCTCCTGGATGTAATCCCAGATGGCGTGATGGGCCTGCTTGCGGATGACGTAGAGCTTGCGTTGAAAAGCCGCCTCGTCGGGCGTATCCGAACCGCGGCCGATCAAGACCTGACGAATCACCGGTTCATTGAGTTTGACGCTCTCACCGAGCACTGAATTGTCGGTCGGCACCTCGCGCCAGGCCAAAAGGTCTTGTCCCTCGACGGCGGTGAACCGATTGATGGCGTTGGTGCACTTGGCCCTGAGCTTCTCGTCCTGCGGCAAGAAGACGGTCCCGACCGCGTATTCACCGAGTGGCGGCAAGGCGACGCCTTGTTTGGCGAATTCCTTGCGCAGGAAGCCGTCGGATTGCTGGATCAAAATGCCGGCGCCGTCGCCGGCCAGGGGGTCGGCGCCAATGGCGCCTCGGTGATCGAGGTTCTGGACGATTTTGAGCGCCTGGTGGACGATCTCGTGCTTCGGTTCGTTGTTGATATCGGCGATGAAACCGAAACCGCAAGCGTCGTGTTCAAAGGCCGGATCGTATAGGCCTTGCTTCTTTTGCTGACGGTATGCGAACCGGCCGGTGGTTGCGCCTGTCTTCTTATTTGTGTCCCTCATGCGTCTTTCCCGCACTTCCCTCGAAAAAAAGAGCCCTTTGATAGCAAAGGTGCCGGGTTCGCCCAATCAGAAAATTCCGCCCCGACGCGATTGGAAAATGGTCACTGGGGGCCCCGATTGCAAATGCTCATGCGGTCCTGCGGTTGCGGGGTAGAGGTTCGCAGAGGCGTCCGCCCACGCTGAGGTGGTGAGAGTCTACCATCTTTACAGCCTGTGATAAAAATCAGTATAAACTTAGGGGCTGTCCTAGCTAAGGACGTTTTTGTCTCGAATTCACCCATGTCTTTAATTGGTTAAGCAGTTCCCGGTGATCACCTCCATTGAACCGCCATTCGCACTCCTTTAGGAACAGGTGAAAGCTCTG
>Ga0209781_1000247_pt1 | contig 13679 bp, 12 predicted proteins | sample WorMetHERISLAND1_3_FD_187386 | JGI IMG/M metagenome (GOLD analysis project Ga0209781, IMG submission 187386) | Marine gutless worms symbiont microbial communities from Max Planck institute for Marine Microbiology, Germany - Olavius albidus HERON... | ecosystem: Host-associated > Annelida >...
GGCGTCGAATAGGCGTTGGAATACATCGGCCTTCACCCAATCGCGAAACCGTTTGAACACCGAATTCCATTTGCCGAAGTGCGCCGGAAGGTCACGCCATGGACTGCCGGTCCGCGCAATCCAGAGCACCGCCTCCAAAAACAACCGGCCGTCGCCACCCGTCCGGACAGGGTCCATCTCCTTGCCCAGACAATGCGGCTCCATCAAAGCACATTGACGATCCGTAATTACAAAACGCCCCGTCGTCATCCAAACCTCCTTCGACAAGGTAGCTTGAATCACAAATCACGACGCTTGGGAATCCTAAATCTCAACAGACCCTAAAATCGCCCAGCTTTGTGACGCCTCATCGCCTTTTTCCGGCGAGGTTGAAGGGGATGAATCCTCTTTTGGCGCCCGCCGTGTTCGGGGGAAAAAGGGGCGTGGAGCCGAGGGTAAAACAATCGTCTTCGGAATCCTGGAACGGCAGGGAAAGTCTACACGGAGATCGTCCCGAATGCCTCCAAGAAGCCGCTACAGGCCACGATTCGGGGCCAGGTAGCCTCCGCCGATAGCATCATCCACTCGGATGGTTGGAGGGGTTACAATGGGTTGGTAGACTATGGATTATGAGAAGCATCTCCGCGTCCATCAGTAACGAATTTGCGCGAGGCAATTGCCCTATCAACGGCATTGAGTCATTCCGATCATAGGCTAAACGGAGGCTTGCAAAATTCAAGGGCGTTCCCAGACATACGTTTCATCGACACCTCAAAGAATGTGAATCCAGATTTCATCATCGAGAGGAAAATCTCTATGATAAAATACTCTTTTCTGTTGAGCGAAAATCCTCTCTAAAGTTATCTAGACCCTTCCAATTTACAAGATAATCAATACCGTGTATTGAAGCTGTGGGAATGGATAAGGCATTGAATATTCTGGTCATAGGTGTCAGGCCCCAATCCGATAGTTCGGCGCTTCCTTGATGATCTGCACGTCATGGACATGGGATTCATGCATGCCAGCACCGCTGATGCGCACAAATTCCGGCCTGGCCCGCATCTCCTTGATGTCGGCGCAGCCAGTATAGCCCATGCTCGCACGCAGGCCACCCATGAGTTGGTGGATGACGTTGAGTAGGCTACCTTTGTAGGGTACTCGTCCCTCGATGCCTTCGGGCACCAGCTTTTCCTGCTCTTCGCCGTCCTGAAAGTAACGGTCGCTGGAGCCTTCCTTGCCGCCCATGGCACCCAGGGAGCCCATGCCGCGGTAGGATTTGTAGGAGCGGCCCTGGTAGATCTCGACCTCGCCGGGTGCTTCGTCCGTTCCGGCGAAGAGGCCGCCGACCATGACGCTGTGGGCACCGGCTGCGATGACCTTGGCGATATCGCCCGAGTAGCGCAGTCCCCCGTCCGCGATCACGGGTACGTCACTGTCGGCGAGGGCCGCCGTGACGTCCGCGACCGCCGTAATCTGAGGTACGCCCACGCCCGCCACGATGCGGGTGGTGCAGATGGAGCCGGGCCCGATGCCGACCTTGACGGCGTCGGCCCCCGCCTCCACGAGGGCACGGGCGGCATCGGCCGTAGCGATGTTGCCGCCGATGACCTGGACCGCCGGAAATTCCCGCTTGACCCAAGCCACCCGTTCGAGGACGGCTTGGGAGTGGCCGTGGGCGGTATCCACCACGACCACGTCCGTGTCGGCCTCCACCAGGGCCGCAACCCGCTCGTCGGTACCGGTCCCGACGCCGACCGCAGCACCGACCCGCAGACGCCCATGGTCGTCTCGGGACGCCTTGGGAAAGTCCTTGGCCTTCTGGATGTCCTTGACGGTGATCATACCCCGCAGCGCGAAGTCCTGGTTGACGACCAGCACCTTCTCGATCCGGTGCTTGTGGAGCAGCCCCACGATCTCCTGGCGACCGGCGCCCTCGCGCACGGTCACGAGCCGGTCACGGGGCGTCATGACGGAGGACACAGGAGCATCGTAGCGGGTCTCGAAGCGCAGATCGCGCCCGGTGACGATGCCGTCGAGTTGTCCTGCTTTGGTCACGACCGGGACGCCGGAGATGTCGTGGGCCCGGGTGATGTGTATGACTTCCCCAATGCTGGTCTCGGGGGTGACCGTGATCGGATCGCGGATAATGCCGCTTTCGTATTTTTTGACCGCGCGTACCTCCCCCGCCTGCCGCTCAGCACTCATATTCTTGTGCACGATGCCGATTCCGCCCTCCAACGCCAGGGCGATGGCCAATCTCGCCTCAGTAACCGTATCCATGGCGGCGGAGATCAGGGGGATCTTGAGGTCGATAGCGCGCGTCAGCCGGGTACCCAGGTCCGCTGTGTTGGGCAGAACCCGAGAGTGGGCCGGCACGAGGAGAACATCGTCGAAGGTGAGGGCTTCCTGGATCAGGCGCATGGTGATAGGTGGGTGCATTTAGGAGGGGTTAGGGCAAATTATAGAGGGTCTAGATAACTTTAGCATCTGCAACTGCATGCTAAGGTTATGTTATGCAAGGAAAAAATATTTCAGGCGTTCACGCCTTTCGGAAGCCAAATTCAGACTGATCATGCGCTATGTTTACGCATGATTTACCGGCCTCGAAACTCGTCGCGCTGAGTGATGTAAGCCGCCCGACGATCAATTAACGGTTCTTCAAGCTACGACCTAGAATCGCCCAGCTTTGTGACGCCTCATCGCCTTTTTCCGGCGCGGTTGAAGGGGATGAATCCTCTTTTGGCGCCCGCCGTGTTCGGGGAAAAAGGGGGCGTGGAGCCGGGGGGTAAAACAATCGTCTTCGGAATCCTGGAACAGCAGGGAAAGGTCTACACGGGGATCGTCCCGGATGCCTTCAAGAAGCCGCTACAGGCCGTGATTCAGGGCCAGGCACCTCGATAGCATCACCTACTCGGATGGCTGGAGGGGCTACAATGGGCTGGTGGATATGGGTTATCAGAAGCATCTCCGCGTCCATCCGTAACGAATTTGCGCGAGGCAATTGCCTTATCAATGGCATTGAATCATTCCGGTCATAGGCTAAACGGAGGCTTGCAAAATTCAAGGGCGTTCCCAGACATACGTTTCATCTACCACCTCAAAGAATGTGAATTCAGATTGAATCATCGAGAGGAAAATCTCTATGATAAAATGCTCTCTCTAAAGTTATCTAGACCCAAACCCTTTATTGTCCCAATACGTTAGCAAAAAACTATGCACTTTAGTGCAGGACTTTTAATATACTCTCATTCATGAGGTCTTACAGAAAATCATCTGAAACAATTCAAGAACATCTTGATCATCATGATAAGCGCCCGAATCATAATGATGATGGATTTCGCGTGAAATGACTATCAGTCATTGGCTTAAGTCGGCTTTAGCCGAAGTCCCGACTTTCAGTCGTAGCATAGTGATTTCGAGGCAGTGCTTTCAGTTGGCTTCAGCCAAAACGCGGCTTTCAGCTGCGAATCATACTATGGACTTTAGTTCATAGTGGTTTATTTTTCAATACGTATACTAAGCTAATATCAATATTTCATCTTTTCATTCACCCGATGATTTCAAAATTTGCGGTCAGCAATGAACGCAACTCCGGTTGGTATTTGCGCGGATTCTTGAAACGCCCGGAGCGTCGCCATTTTTCGCACAACCCGAAATGGGGTCCGTCCGATTTCGGGTGCAAACAATGGGGCGACGGCCATTGCCTTCGGCGGCCCGCGTTCGTCCCGGCGCGCACTCCGCGCGGCACCAGGACTCCCGCAATAACTTGACGCCGTGTCGCATGGCCTGGCATTTCGTCTCCGTCGGCGCTCACGCGCCGCACTCCGACCAAACGCTCGGCCCTACGCCTACCCGGGGGCGACGCACTCCGCTCGGCGCTTACGCTCCCTCCCTTCCCTGTGCTCCTCCGATGGTCGAGTCGGCGTTGATGGTGTCGTCGCAGCGAACCACGGGCTCCAACCGTTCCAGGTCAATGGCCCCATTGATATTGAGGCGCCGTCGCCCGGTGTTGGTGGGGATTACCTGCTCCTCGCCACGCTTGATCCAACCGCCGGCAAGCACCGGATGGTGTTGCGGATGAGTCGCATCCATAAAATAGATGGGATCATCCTGACCCTGGAGATTGCGGATATAGTCGTACGTTTCGAGGAATTGCGTTTGCGCTTCCCGGTCGGCCTTGCCAGGTACCAGCCGGGGCTTCTTGTACACATGACCCAACCGGCGCAGCACTGCGGTCATACCACTCTGCGTGTAAGACACCCCAAAGGTTTCCTTCACCCAGTAGGCGACCGCTTTGGCCGAGAGGTACAGGTTCGCTTGAAGGTGGGCGTCCAATTCCACCAGGTGCTTGGCCTTGATCAAGCCGACCCTGCCACCGACACCGTCGCCAACACGCCTCAAGACCTCAAGACCTCAAGACCTCAAGACCTCAAGACCTCAAGACCTCAAGACCTCAAGACCTCAAGACCTCAAGACCTCAAGACCTCAAGACCACGTTTACCATAACGTTTGAAGTGCGCACACACCGTGTTGGGATCGACCAGCAAAACTTCCGCCACCGCCTCGGCCGTCCAGTCGCTCGCCAGTAACACCATAGCCTTGATACGGTCGGCCTCGCGTTTGTCTCGGGTGCGGCGGTGTGCCTGATGCAGGTCGGCGAGCTGGTCAGGTGACAGGGCGTAGTCGAGCATACCGACTATCATGCGGATTTTTCTCTTACTTATGCATAACTCTTCAATGAAAAAATGATATAAGAGTAGTATAATAGCTTGTCAATCTTGGATTCGGCACGTCCGGCTCAATGATCTAAGTGCAGCGAGCCATCGCTTGCTTTCGGTTGAATCTTGTCCTATTGGCGGTTGGCAACGACGATTATATCAACAACCCCTAATGAAAACGGCGATACGGCCCCTCATGAGGGCACGTATCGCCATCTTTTTCTTACTTATCCCTCTCCCGGCGCGGGAGAGATAATATTATCCCCTTACAGCAAGGGGGTCGCCGGCAGCACGGGCACGATCAACAAGGCGACGATGTTGATGATCTTGATCAGCGGGTTGACCGCGGGACCTGCTGTGTCTTTGTAGGGGTCGCCCACAGTGTCGCCGGTGACCGCGGCCTTGTGGGCCTCGGAGCCCTTGCCGCCCAGGTTACCATCTTCGATGTACTTCTTGGCGTTGTCCCAAGCCCCACCGCCGGTGGTCATGGAGATGGCGACGAAGAGACCGGTGACGATGGTGCCGATGAGCAGCCCCCCCAGAGCCTCCTTACCCAGCAGTAATCCCACAACCACGGGGACCAACACGGGCAGCAGGGACGGGACGATCATTTCCTTGATGGCATCCCTGGTCAGCATGTCCACCGCCCTGGAGTAGTCCGGCTTCTCGGCATGCTTCATGATGCCCGGCATCTCGCGGAACTGACGGCGCACTTCATTGACGATACCACCCGCGGCACGCCCAACCGCTTCCATTGCCAAAGCGCCGAATAGGAAAGGCACCAAACCGCCGATGAACAGCCCAATGATAATCATGTGATTCTCGAGGCTGAAATCGAGCTGAGTCTCACCGAGAGCATGGGTGTAGTCGGCGAACAGCACCAGGGCGGCCAACCCAGCGGAGCCGATGGCGTAGCCCTTGGTGACGGCCTTGGTGGTGTTGCCGACGGCATCCAGGGGATCGGTAATGCCGCGGATTTTCTCGTCCAGCTCGGCCATCTCGGCGATGCCGCCGGCATTGTCCGTGATGGGACCGAAGGCGTCCAGGGCCACGATAATGCCGGTCATGGAGAGCATGGAGGTGGCGGCGATGGCGATGCCGTAGAGACCCGCCAGCTCATAGGCGCCCCAGATGGCGGCACACACAGCCAGCACGGGGGCGGCGGTGGATTTCATGGCCACGCCCAGACCGGCGATGATGTTGGTGGCGTGCCCAGTCTGCGAGGCCTCGGCGATGTGCTTGACCGGGCTGAACTCGGCACCCGTGTAGTACTCGGTGATGAATACCATCAGGCCGGTCAGGACCAGACCGATCACGGCCGAGCCGTAGAGGTTCCAGTTGCTGTAGGTTTTATCCCCCACGGTGATGGACTCGGGTACCAGCCACAGCGTCACGGGGATGAAGAGCACCAGGGCGATGATACCGGCGACCGCCAGGCCCTTGTAGAGGGCCGTCATGATCTTGGTATTGCCCTCCTTCGCTTTGACGAAGAAGGTACCGATGACTGACGCGATGATGGAGACACCGCCCAGAACCAGGGGATAGATCACGGCGTTCGTGCTCCCTATCAGCAGGGAGCCCAGCAACATGGTGGCGACCACCGTCACCGCATAGGTCTCGAACAGGTCGGCGGCCATGCCGGCGCAGTCACCCACGTTGTCGCCCACGTTGTCGGCGATGACCGCGGGATTGCGGGGATCGTCTTCGGGGATGCCGGCCTCAACCTTGCCCACCAGGTCCGCGCCCACGTCGGCACCCTTGGTGAAGATGCCGCCGCCGAGTCGGGCAAAGATGGAGATCAGGGAGCCGCCGAAGCCCAGGCCGACGAGCGCGTGCAGGATGCCTTTCTCCTCGACGCCGATGGCGCTGAGGATCGCGTAATAGCCGGCAACGCCCAGCAGGCCCAGTCCCACCACTAGCAGGCCGGTGATGGCGCCGCCGCGAAAAGCCACCTGCAGGGCGGCATCCAGGCCGGTGTTCGCGGCTTCGGCCGTACGCACGTTGGCCCGCACCGAGATGTTCATCCCGATGTAACCGGCGGCACCGGAGAGGATGGCACCGATCACGAAGCCGATGGCGGTATAGACGTCTAGAACGAAGAACAGTACGACGGCCAGGATGATACCGACGATCCCGATGGTGGTGTACTGACGGTTGAGATAGGCCTTGGCGCCTTCCTGTACGGCCTCGGCAATCTCGCGCATGCGGTCGTTGCCGTCCGGCAGGGCGAGAATCCATTTAACGGACCAGATGCCGTATCCCAGGGCGATGACGCCGCACAGGAGGGCAAAGATGGAACCTTCTGACATTTGGGTTGACTCCTCTTACGTTTTCTCGATTAGGCTGGATGCAAGGGGGGGGGGGGAAAGGGGATTCACGGCCCCCTTGCTCCCATCATTCACTTTAGAGAGCTCGAACGTCCCCAGTTTTTTGGGCGCCGGCGCATTCTTCAAGGTGACGTATTTGGGCATCCCCTTCTCGTAGGGCGGATAATCCTCTCCCTGGATCAACGGATACAGGTACTCACGACACTTGTCGGTGATACCGTAGCCGTCCTCGGTAATGAAGTCCTCGGGCATGAACTTCTCCACGTTGGCCACCTCCGACAGGGGTGCCTTGCCGATCTCCCAGACGTAGGGATCCGACGATTTGCGCACCACCGTGGGCATGATAGAATTGTCGCCCTGCAGGGCAAATTCCACCCCCGCCTTCCCCAGAGCATAGGCCTGCTCCACATCGGGCTTAGCGGCCAGATGGCGTGCTGCTCGCTGCAGGTAGTCGGCCACCGCCCAGTGGAACTTGTAGCCCGTGGCCTTCTTGATCATATTGGCGACTACCGGCGCTGCCCCGCCGAGCTGGGCGTGACCGAAGGCATCGCGGGTGCCCTGTTCGGCCAGAAATTTCCCATCCGGCCAGTGGCAGCCCTCGGATACGCAGACGGTGCAGTAACCAAACTTCTCAACCTTGGCCTTGATCGCCGTCAGGAACTTCTCCTGCCCGAACTCTACCTCTGGGAACAGAGTCAGGACCGGGATACCCTGATCCGCCACCAGTGCACCGGCCGCGGCGATCCAGCCGGCGTGGCGGCCCATGACCTCGATGACGAAGATCTTGGTGGAGGTGGCACACATGGAGCGCACATCGAAGGAGGCCTCCAGGGTGGAGGTAGCGATGTACTTGGCGACGGAGCCGAAGCCCGGACAGTTGTCCGTGATGGGCAGGTCGTTGTCCACCGTCTTGGGCACGTGAATGGCCTGGACTGGGTAGCCCATGGCGTCGGAGAGCTGGGAGACCTTGTAGCAGGTGTCCGCAGAGTCGCCGCCCCCATTATAGAAGAAGTACCCGATGCTGTGGGCCTTGAAAACCTCGATCAGGCGTTCGTACTCACGCTTGTTGGCCTCCAGGCTCTTGAGCTTGTAGCGGCAGGAGCCCAGGCCGCCGGAAGGGGTGTGGCGGAGAGCCGCGATATTCTCGGCAGACTCCTGGCTGGTGTCGATCAGATCCTCGGTCAGCGCGCCGATGATGCCGTTGCGTCCGGCATAGACCTTGGCGATCTTGTCCGGATGCTTGCGGGCGGTCTCGATCACCCCGCAGGCGGAGGCGTTGATCACGGCGGTGACTCCGCCGGACTGGGCGTAGAAGGCGTTTTTCGCGGCCATAGTTTCCCCTTTGGTTTGGTCTCAAGTATGGGTTGCTCTCGATCACCGCCCTCCTCACGGGCGCTGGTCGATGGAATGGGATGTGCCCGGTCACGGACACATGTTTAACGCTCGTCCAATGTTCCAATAGGATAGGATTAACAGGATTCTTTTCTTGGCCCTAGTTTAGACCTCGCCTAGACCTCGCCGCCGCGATCTTACTCCTGCCTTATCGACCGACTGAAATTCCTTATATTTCACTCTCAGCCAAGTAAGGCATATCAGGATCAGCGATTGATTGCTCACGTATTTCCTTTTCCGTCGTTCTTTTGAATTTTTCGATATCCGCTCCGCTTTTCATTCTCCTGAGTTCTTCCGATGTTATATGTCTTACTCATATTCATAACCCCTCACTCTTATATACGAAAAAAAGATTTTTTCAATATTGTGCCTCCTGTAAACAATCAATAGAACTCCAAAACCTACTTTAGATATGTTTTGCTGTAGTTTTTAATTCTGGTATTACAAATAAAGCTTTTTGCCCTCATTACTTCACCGCTTTGATTTTAGGGCACCTTGAAAACGGGTATTTTCACCAATCAAGCGATTCTAACTCATTGATTATTCAGGAACGCCATTGACGGAAACCGTATTTTTCAAGACGGCCTTCAGCCTAACAGATGTTATCGGTATTTCAGCATTATCTGTATCCGTCAGACATGTCGGGACGTGCCCGGTCATGGATACTCAGCCTCGCTTGGATTCGATATCCCCCCGCTCCTTGGCGGCATGGTCGGCCTGGGTCTGGAGCAGGGAGACGACACACTCGGACAGATCGTCATACTCCTTCACCCCCGTACCGTACTGCTGGTATCCCCGGTAGAAAAACTGACAGCGGTAGCTGCGGTCGCCCGTCTTGAAGACAACAAAGTTGCAATCCTGCTTATCCTGCCAGAAGACCACCGGACAGCTGGTCAGCTCCCGGTCCGACGGACCCAGCCGGATCTCGGCGTCGGCAAGCCGGAGCTCTACGTCACGACCGTAACGCTCCTTGAGGGTAGTTTCGAGGATCCAGCGTTCGGTATCCGAGATGTCGGGGATTTCAGCCATGGACGGTAAATTCAGCGGGATACGGCATCGCTGCTACCCCCGGATGCCGCCCTCAAAGTCGGCTGCTATACGGGACCAAATCAAAAATCCGGTACCGGGATGGGAGGCACCAACGCTGACCCAAGCTCTAAAACAAAGAGTTTACCACGGATTTGTTACGGTATCCGGCATCAGCGATGGGCAAGCAGGGCTACCGAATGATAATCACTGCTGAAATATAACCTTGGGTCACTGCTGTCCGACAAAACGTTTGTTCTTGTTGTGTAACTCCTTGTAAGAGCCTGTTTACGATCTTTGGAGCAACAGGGTCAGAAAAGTCAAGGTGATAAACTGCAAGCTAGTATTGAGCTTTCGCTCGCAGTTTTTCCATCACTTTCGACATTTCTCCAACCAAGCAAACGAGCGCTCGACAACCCAGCGTTTAAGAAGCACGGCAAAGGTGCGCAGTTCGTTTCGCTTAACAACCGTTACTGTAGCCCCCAGAAGGTTGCGTACGGCATCGGCAAAGGGCTGCCCGGTATTAACCGCCATCGACCAGCACGTTCGTCACCGCGGACAAGCTATCCTGATGTTCCGAAAAAGCCACCAAGGCGCCTTTTCTGTCGCTGACATCCGCTGTCGTAATGACGATCGCATGGGGAAGCCCTTGCGTATCCACGGCAAGATGGCATTTGATACCAGATACCTTCTTTCCTGCGTCGTAACCTTTCTGTTCCGCCCGGATCTGTATTCTTCACGCTTTGCGCATCAACGATCACGAAGCTGGTCGTCTCGTTCCGACCACGGCTGATACGGACCACGCCAACCCCATTTTTTACGGAATTTCCTAGTTTAAGGTCTTGACATTGATTGACAGGATACGCAATGGGATCACAGGAAAATAAGTTGATCAATCTCTATATTGAACTCAGAGACGGCCTCCGGGACTTGGAGGAAAGATTCTATACAATACAATGACCCCATGTATCACAGGGATTACACGGACTTTCCAGAGGATTTCGCCCATGAAATGACCTACAAACGATATTGCAAGGAGATGGACGAAAGAGAAGAGGCTGAAGACGCCAGATATACTCTGGAAAATATGGTCTATCCACACATAGAAATATCAAGACCTTAAACTAGGAAATTCCGTTTTTTTAACGCCCGCTCAAGCAGGCTGAACGCTTCCTCAGAGGGTTTTTGGGCCCATTGTCGAAAGTATTTATACACCACCGGCCAGTTGGGAAAATCACCCGGGAGCATTCGCCATTGGCAACCGCTTTTCGATACATACGCAACAGCGCAAAAAAAATAACATATAAATCAACAACTCGCGATGTGTTCTTCTTCTTGGCTTGCTCCCATAAAGCTTGGATGGACGCGAACTGCTCTCGGCTTCTGTCACTTGAGTAAGTGTTTCTCATCGCCCTTTCTCCGCGTCAGAATCTCTCTATCAAATAGATCGTAAACAGGTTCTAAGGACCGGAGCGTCGCTATTTTTCGCGCACCCCGAAATGGGGTCCGTCCGATTTCGAGTGCAAACAATGGTACGACGGCAACCGCTACAAGAAGACATTTTCCTGTCTCGACCAATACCTGCGCATGACCTTCGCGCAGTTAACCCATCGCGAGAGTCTACACGATATTGAAGGTTGCCTGCGCGCTCAGAAGGACAAGTTGTACCACAGGGGCATCCGGGGCAACGTTCCAGAAGCGCCGTGGCCGACGCGAAAGAACGCTGAGATTGGCGTATCTAGGCAGATCTCGCTCAGGCATTGATTCGTACCGCTCGCCCCTGTATGCTGATGAGGACTTGGGGCGTGATCTTGACAACGCGGTTTATGCACTCGATGCCTCTACCATCGACCTGCGCCTATCCGTCTTTCCGTGGGTACTGTTTCGCTCAACCAAAAAGGCAACATCCCAACCTTTATCCATATCTCCGATGGCAAGCTACACGACATCAATGTCCTTGATCTGCTGATCCCGGAGCCCGGCGCCTTCTACATCATGGATCGTGGCCATATGGACTTCGAGCGCCTGTTCACGTTGCACAGAACAAGGCGTTTCTTCGTCATCAGCAGTCCAGAATCCATAAAGAGCCTTAATTTAACCACTATCCGCTTCATTTCCCCAGGGATGGAGGTAATGGTAAATTTTTAACTGACAATTTTTTGATGCGATTCGCTGCCTGCCGGTGCGTCCCTGCACCCAGCAGGTGCTCACCGCATCCTACGGGCTGCCTTCGTGTACTAGCAGGCAATTTTCTTTTGAAAAATTAGAATTTACTTATATGCTTATGTCTGGTTCGTTACAGCTGAAGATAAGACGTTTCCCGTTGTCGGTTTAATCCGTCACGTTCAAGGTGGGTTCAAAATGAAGAAGATCGCAACTCTCGCCTCAGCCATCGCGCTCGCTGCCACATCCCTGTCCGTCAACGCCTGGTGGGGGGGCTGTATGACCAAAGAGCAGCAGCAGACAAAGGCCAGGGGGCAGGCGATGGCCGCTCAGCGCCGGCTGGCCAAACAAATGACGGCCCAACGGGCCGAGATGACCAAGCGCATACAGGCGCAGGGCGTCGATCCCATGACCATGGGTTTCCCCCCCGGCATCATGAATCCCTGGGGGGACATGGGGCCTGTGGGGACCATGGACCCGTGGGGAGCTAATCCCTGGAACAACATGGGGATGCCTGAATATCCATCCATGCCGGCAATGCCCGAGCCTTTCTCGATGGATATGCCGCAACCGCAAGTCCCGACCTTTATGCGGGACCGACAGGCGGAGTTGAAGGCTTATCGCTCCAAGGTTATGGAAGAATCCAAGGCCCGTCGCGATAAAGCAATCAAGGAAATAGCCAAACGCCGTAAGCAGATCGAGGCCAACCGTTTCACCCACCGTCATCGCTACGGCCGTCCATCCGGATACCATTACCCCAGGATGATCAAGGCCCCTGAGATACCTGCCTCCGCGCCGCAAGCCGCCGCGGCCGTAAAGGCCCCAGCCCGGGTTGGCGGAACTGCTCCTACGCCTGAGGTAACTCCGACACCTGTTACGACGACAACCGCACAGGCACCGGTTACCCCGGCTGTTCCGGCCGCTCCGGTCCCTGCTTCCGAGACCGCTCCCATTACCCCCGCTTCGGCAGCTCCTGTTCCTCAAAACTAGGCTGGACGAGAACGGACCCATTCACGGTCCCCCGGACGGGGGACCTTTATCATTACCTCCACTGGGCTATCACTTAAAAATTCACTACTACCCCCGCGTTATATCGACCGGCTGTCCGATCCGTTCTTCGTCCTCGCCCGGATGTCGGTCGGACGGGACGGCGGCAGCGAGGTCTTCCGGCAACCGGTCACGCCCACATGAAACCACCTATCGCAATCATTGGTATCGGCGAGCTGGGCGGTGTCTTTGCCCGCGGATTTCTGCGCCTGGGACACCCCGTCTACCCGGTGACACGCGCTATCCCTATGGTCGCTGTCGCCGAAGCGATTCTGGCACCCGAGCTGGTCCTGGTCGCCATCGTGGAGGCGACCTACCGCCGCTGTTCGAGACCCTTCCCAACAACGCCTGGCGCAGCCGTCTCGGCCTACTCCAGAACGAGCTCTTGCCCGACCACTGGAAGGGCATTCCCGGACTCACCGTGATTTCCATCTGGGTCGAGAAAAAGCCCGGCATGGACCTCAAGGTCATCATCCCCTCCCCTGTCTTCGGTCCCCGGAGTGACCTACTCGCGGCGCCTTGGCAACCTGGCAACCCTCGGCATTCCTACGCGGATACTTACCGAACCGGATGAGCTATTGTTCGAGTTGGTGGCGAAGAACCTTTATATCCTCACCTACCACTGCCCGGTGAAATTATCAAATAGATTCAGTTGGTTATGGGCATAGGCAGTATCGCTTATGGATTCCATTCTAGTAACCAACAGAGCTAGAAGAGTGTTTTCGAATAAGGTCAGGCTCGGAATCTGTAAAATTGTGTAGAGCTCCGATTTGCTGTCAAGGTGTTTCTTGATGATAGCGACAAGGATGTAAACCGAGATAGCGATCCAAATCTGGCTTTTGACCGCGTTCTCGGAGGTCCCGAAGAACGATTTGATGCGTAGGCGTTGCTTGATCCACTTGAAGAACAATTCAACTTGCCAGCGGTATCGGTAGAGATCCGCCACCGTCTGCGCTGGAATGGCGAAGTTGTTGGTCAAGAAGTTGAACGTCTTGCTGGTCTGAACATCGTGGTAGCGGATACGGCG
>Ga0209781_1000248_pt1 | contig 13644 bp, 16 predicted proteins | sample WorMetHERISLAND1_3_FD_187386 | JGI IMG/M metagenome (GOLD analysis project Ga0209781, IMG submission 187386) | Marine gutless worms symbiont microbial communities from Max Planck institute for Marine Microbiology, Germany - Olavius albidus HERON... | ecosystem: Host-associated > Annelida >...
AATGCCTGAGCGAGATCTGCCTAGATACGCCAATCTCGGCGTTCATTCGCGTCGGCCATGGCGCTTCTGGAAACGTTGCCCCGGATACCCCTGTGGTACAACTTGTCCTTCTGGGCGCGCAGGCAAATTCAATATCGCGTAGACTCTCGCGATGGGTTAACTGCGCGAAGGTCATGCGCAGGTATTGGTCGAGACAGGAAAATGTCTTCTTGTAGCGGTTGCCGTCGTACCGCGCAACGCCTCGACGAAACGCATGCATCAGTAAAGAGTCAATGACCTGAGAAAAAACGAGCTTGCCGATGTGCATAACCGGGTTCCCAACATCCCCAGAAGTGGGTGTTTGGGAGATGCGCGAGGTGATTCAAATCGGTGACACTCTTAAATTGGCTGTTTTCATTTCCTTACAAGGAATTACGCAACAAAAACAAGCGTTTTGTCGGACAGCAGTGAAAAACATCCTGTTAATCCTGTACTATTAGGAGACAAGCCCGGAGGTGAGGGTTTACTCCTCATTCTTAAGTCAAGGGCTCCCCCATGGCAGGTACCGATGACCTGATTGCGGCCAATGAGTTGATTACCGGCGTAGTCGAGCAGCGACGGGCCTGGGAGGCGGCGCTCGCAGAGCAGGGGCTCCCGGTGCCCGTGCATCCCTTGCTGGAACGCACCTTGCCGGGGGTCTGGGAGGCGAGTGATTATGTCGCCAAAAGCTGTATCCGTTACCCGGATATCCTGCCGCAATTGCTCGCCTCCGGGCGTCTGGAGACTGCCTGCGCCCAGGGCGAACCGGATCACCTGTTGGCCGCTGATCTGGCCGGGGTCACCGACGACCAATCCCTCGCGGCGGCCCTGCGCCGGTTTCGACGCCGAGAGCTGGTCCGCATCATCTGGCGCGACATCGCCGCTCTGGCGGGACTCGACGAGACCCTGGAGGACCTGAGCGCCCTGGCGGATGCCTGTGTGACTCACGCCCTGCGATTGCTGCACGGCTGGCTGACGGCGGAGCTCGGCACTCCCCGCGACGAGTCCGGCGCCGAGGAACACTTGGTGGTGCTGGGAATGGGAAAGCTGGGGGCGCGGGAGCTCAATCTGTCTTCGGATATCGACCTCATCTTCGCCTATACCGGAGTGGGCCAAACGGATGGGCGACGCCCCCTGACCAACGAGCAGCTCTTCGTGCGTCTCGCCCAACGCCTGATCCGGGCCCTGGATACCAATGGGCCGGACGGCTTCGTGTTTCGGGTCGATACGCGCCTGCGTCCTTTCGGCGACGTGGGGCCCCTGGCCGTGAGCTTCGGCGCCATGGAGGACTACTACCAGTCCCAGGCCAGGGAGTGGGAGCGTTACGCCTTGATCAAGGCGCGGGTGGTGGCGGGTGACCCGGCGGCAGGGGAGCGGCTCATGGCCATGCTGCGGCCCTTCGTCTACCGCCGTTACCTGGATTTCGGCGCCATCGAGTCCCTGCGTGACATGAAGCGGATGATCGACAAGGAGATCGAGCGCAAGGGCATGGCGGACAACATCAAGCTTGGCCCCGGCGGTATCCGTGAGGTCGAGTTCATCGGCCAGACCTTCCAGCTCATCCGCGGCGGCCGCGACCCCGAGCTGCAGCTCGGCGCCACCCAGCCCGTCCTGCGGTGGCTGGGGGAGAAGGACCTACTGCCGGTCCAGGCCGCACAGCAGCTCGGCGCGGCCTATCGCTATCTGCGCCGGGTTGAGAATCGGCTCCAGGCCTGGCAGGACCGGCAAACGCACGCCTTGCCGGAGGACCCGGTCGGGCGCCTGCGGTTGGCCTGCGCCATGGGCTGTAAGGATTGGGACGATTTCTTCGGGATACTGGAAGAACATCGGCGGCGAGTCCAGGGCGAGTTCGACCGGGTCTTCGCCCCCTCCCAAGCGGAGGAGGAGCCCCAAGACCGGTCCTTTGGGGGCCTCTGGAGCGGCGCGGCGGACGCCGGACATTCTCTGGAGCCGCTCGCCCAGGCCGGCTTCAAAGACGCCGCCTCCGTTCTAAAGCGGCTGCGGACCCTGCGCGATTCGGCGTTGCGCAAGGGGCTGAGCCGACGCGGCAGTGATCGGATGGCCCGGCTCGTCCCCCTGGTCCTGAACCTGGCCGCCGGTAGCCGTGACCCGGATCTGGTGCTGGAACGGGTGTTGCGGGTGCTGGAGTCCGTACTGAGCCGTACCGCCTATCTGGCGATGCTCATCGAGCACCCAATTATCCTGTCACAATTGGCACGACTGGCGGAAATAAGCCCCTGGTTCACCGACCGGATCGTGCATCACCCCTTGTTGTTGGATGAGCTGCTGGACTCCCGCCGCCTCTATGTCCCCCTCTACCGGGCGGACCTGGAAGCGGAGCTCGACACCCTGCTCGCTCCCCTGGCCGCCGACGACCTGGAGCAGCAGATGGAGCGCCTGCGCCAGTTCGCCCAAGGCAATACCCTGCGGGTGGCGGCGGCGGACCTCACGGATGTCATTCCTCTGATGGTGGTGAGCGATTATCTGACCGAGATCGCCGAGGTCGCGGTTTCTAAGGTGCTGGCATTGGGCTATGACCACCTGCGGGCGAGGCACGGGCACCCTGGTGGGATCGCGGGTGACGGCTCCGGGTTCCTGGTGCTCGGCTACGGCAAGCTGGGCGGTCTCGAGCTCGGCTACGGCTCCGACCTGGATCTGGTTTTTTTACACGGCAGCGAGGCGGTCAATGCCGAGACCCGCGGCGACCGCTCCATCTCTAATGACCAGTTCTATCTGCGCCTGGGTCAGCGCATGATCCACATGATTACCACCCGCACCCCCTCCGGCCAGCTCTATGCGGTGGATATGCGCCTGCGCCCCGACGGTGACAAGGGTATGCTCGTGCGCTCCCTCGCGTCGTTCGTGCACTACCAGACTCGGGAGGCTTGGACCTGGGAGCATCAGGCCCTGGTGCGGGCCCGCCCGGTGGCCGGTGACCCAAGGCTCATGGAGCACTTCGCCCAGATACGGCGCGAAATCCTGTGCCGGGAACGGGGGCCGCAGCCGCTACGCCTGGAGGTGCGGACCATGCGCGAGCGCATGCGCGAGAATTTAGACCGGACCCGCAACGGCTGGTTCGACCTGAAACAAGGGCGCGGCGGTATTGCCGACCTTGAGTTTATGGTTCAGTACTTGGTACTGCGGTGGGCTGCGCAGCATCCGGCGCTTGCCGACTGGACCGACAATAGTCGATTGCTCGTGACCTTGGCCCGCCTCGACCTGTTGCCGGGAACCGCGGCTACGGACCTGACCGGCGCCTACAAGGCGCTGCGCGCCGCTTACCACCGCAGTGCCCTGCAGGAGCAGCCCACGCGCATCCCCGATAATCAGTTGGTCGGGCCGCGGGAGCAGATACGAGCCTGGTGGCGGGAGCTGATGGAAGATTGAGACCTTTGGGAACCGCTGCGAGGTAATCGTTCAACCTTCACCTCGTCATTCTGGCAAGGAGTGCCGGAATCCAGTGCCGTGGATGGTGAAACAACAGGGGCTGAACGATTATGCCGAATCCGGCGTTAAAAAAGGAAAACGACACTGTCGGACAACATTCATGTAGTCGTAAAGGGTGATACTTTATCCGCTATAGCAAAGAAATATGGAACCCTGCCCGCGAGGCTCATACAACTCAATCCTGATCTGAGAAAACACCCACACCTCATACGTCCAAGGATGTTGTTCGATGGGAAAAGACTTACGATCTATTCTATGCATAGGGATCAGGTCTTGGCCAGATACCCGGCAGTTTCCGGCTTGCCACCAAAGGTGCCTCGCTTAACAAGACTGATAAAAGAAGGCAGAAAAGATCTGAAGATCGGCACCGACTATACACAACCGAACTATCAGCATGTCAAAGACGCTGGACCCATTCCGGCAGGTAACTATCGATTACGGTTGAAGATGAATATGCCTTATGACAAATCGGAGGCGGCAGGAGATCGTCGTGGATGGGGAGAAGGCGGTTGGATATTGCAGGATTGCAGGAAGCCTTCTTCGCAAGACTCGACAATTGGTGGGGTGGAAGGCATGGTTTTTTCTGCATCATGATGGTGGTGATCCAGGCACAGGAGGCTGTATCGGTTTGAAAAATAGAAGATATATCACTACTGTCCGGTGAAATTATGAAATAGATTCCGTTGGTTATGGGTATAGGCAGTATCGCTTATAGATTCCATTCTAGTAACCAACAGAACTAGAAGAGTGTTTTCGAATAAGGTCAGGCTCAGAATCTGTAAAATTGTGTAGCTGTCAGGTCCCGCATGATTATATATTAGAGGAGGAGCTATCCGCCGCTGCAAGCGAGGGAGGTATTACGGTTGCTTGCTGAGGAGGGAGTGGCAAGGAACCGCGAAGGCAGAGACAAGCGAGGTCGGCAGTGTTTGAGCTGACCCTTACGGTAGCACGCAACCTGAGTCGAGGCATCACAGGCCATGAATATCCAACTCCACGAGAATGCACGCACGACGCCGGCGATTCGTCTAGAAATACAGGCACAGCCTGAGATCGGTAAGCAACCGGGAGTTAGCAGAGGCTTACCACCTCAACCGCCACGCGGTGGCGAAATGGCGTCGCCGTGAGGGGACGGAAGATGCTTCGCACCGCCTCCAGCGGCTTCACACCACCCTCACCCCGGTCCAGGAGGCGGTGGTGGTCGAGCTGCGCAAGACGTTGTTGCTGCCGCTCGATGACCTGTTGGCGGTAACCCATGAGTTCATCCACCCTGCGGTTTCCCGCCCGGGTCTGGAGCGCTGTCTGCGCTGCCACGGGATCCTACCCTCAAGGCGCTGATGCCCCAAGAGGAAGGCACCAAGACGCCGGTGAAGACCTTCAAGGTATATGCGCCGGGCTTTGTGCACGTCGATGCCGGACCAGGAGCAACGCCGCTACCTGTTCGTTGCCATCGATCGGGCGACGCATTGGGTTTACGTGGAGATCCTTGAGGACAAGTCGGCAACCGCTGCGAGCGACTTTCTCGCGCGCCTGATTGATAAAGCTTCGTTCACGATCAGCAAGGTGCTCACCGACAGCGGCAAGGAATTTACTGATCGCTTCTGTGTCACCGGCAAGCGCCAGCCGACCGGTGCCCATGCCTCCGATCGGGTCTGTACCGACAACCGCATCGAGCACCGGCTCACCAAACCAAGAGCTCCCCAAACCAACGGCATGATCGAACGCTTCAACGGGCGCATCGCCGACGTTCTGGCCACCACCCGCTTCGGTTCCGCTGAGCACCTGACCGATACCATCAAACGCTACGTCCAGGTCTATAATCAACACATCCCCAAAAGGCGCTAGGTCTCATTCCACCTTCTCAATCCATGAGAAACTGGTACCAAAAACAGCCCAACCTCTTCAAAAAGCGTGTCTATAATCTGGCGGGACTTGACACCTACGCATTCCGTTCCTGGCTTTAATTCAGCCCCACAGCCCTGGGTGTTTTCCGTACCTACGAGGATAAACTGCGGGGCGGTTCCTCGTGGCCGCCCCCTGATAGCGTTTTCCGCGCCTGCGCGGATGATCCGGGATGATTCGGGGTAACCGCGGCACCGGGCGAGCGCGAGTAAATCTGCCTGAAAACATGACCCTGGGGGAGTCGCTGGGGTATCGGTCGATCAGATCAGCGTAACCCCGGGACCGGTAGGCGCGGGCTTGCTCCGCACCTATCGCTTGGGCGCACCCTGGTATCGCAGGATCTCTCGGCGATAGGTGCGGGGCCGAGCCCGCGCTTTACATTTCCCTGGCTTGCAACTCGGCTCCGTGGCCAACGTAAGCGCCGACAAGCCGGCGCCTACCACGCTCTTAAAACGTGGACTTTTACCTCTTAAACGTGGACGTTTACAATAAATTTGTGTTCCCCAGCGCCCGCGCAGATGAGTCACTCAACACCGGTTCGGAGAGTCACCATGAGCATTGCCGACACCGCCGCCACCTACGTTGGTGCCCGAATCGACACCAAGAGCGAGGAACACGTCGCTGTTGTGTTGGAGGCAAAAGTACCCAACGCCGCTACGCGCAAGGCTATTGCCGAGCTGGAAGCCGGGAAGGGTGAGCGTTTCAACAACTTCGATGACCTGATGGCAGACCTGCATGCGGATGATTGAACGCTCGTCTGCCTTCAAACGGGACTACAGGCGTGAGGCCAAGGGCAAATATCGGGCCACGCTCGATAAGGTTCTGAAGCTGGTCCTCAAGGTACTGGCGACCGATCAGCCGCTTGCTGCTCACTACCGCGACCACGGCCTTAAGCAGCAGTTGGGCGGGCTATCGTGAATGCCTCATCAATCCCGACTTGTTATTGATTTATCGCAAATCGAACCCCTATACCCTATAGACTGGCGCGGCTTGGATCACACAGCGAGCTTTTCGGATGATGGGCCGTACTGTGACGGCACCAAAAAGGCCCGGCATCGACCGGGCCTTTCCTTTCTGACAGAGGGAGAAAATGCAACCAGCGTTTAAAGTTACGCTCTACGAGTCCCTTGAAGCCTTGCCTGAAGGGGTGACCGGGGAGATTTTGAGCGAACAGCTTCATACCCAATCGCGGTTGTTCTCAAGCTCGGTGCCAGGATTGAAGGCCCTTACGGTGAGGGGAAGTGGCGCTGGTGGCTGGTGGATCTGTCCCGAACCGGAGGTACATTTTATGCGGGACACGGAGGTAGCCGTACCGAATCTGGCCGGTTGGCGACGTAAGCGAATGCCTTATCTGCCGGAAGGCCACCGCTTCGAAGTGGCCCCCGGGTCTGCGAGATCCTGTCCCCCTCTACCAGGAGGAAGCTCCACCAAGAGGAAGGGTCGTGAGACAAAGATGCCGCTGTATGCCTTCTACGGTGTGCAGTATGCATGGCTGATCGATCCGATTGAGTACGGGTTGGAAGTGTACCGACTCGACGTCGACACTTGGGTTGAGAGCGGTCGTTTTGCCGGTACCGATCGGGTGGTTGCTCCGCCATTCGAGGCCGTAAGCCTCGATCTGGGCGTCCTCTGGTCGCCTCGGGGACCGGCTCTCGCGTGAGTGGGAGGATTCGAATCATCAGGTTGCATAACCATGCCACTTTAAATTTAACCACTACCAAACTACGAATCACGCGAATCCTCGCGGATCGATTCGCACAGATTCGCGTGATTCGTGGTTTTTCCTTATAACTCGATAGGCTCGAAGGTTCTGGTATATCGTAACCTTCGGCCAACATCCCTTCTAAATGAAGCTCAATCACTTCCCGCATGTTTTTCCTTGCCATCTCTTGTGTTTCTCCAACCGATACACAGCCGGGTAGGTCCGGAGAATACACTGCATAACCGGTTTCTGTTTTCTCAAGTATGATTAAGTATCTCACTTTGACTAACCATTGCTTGCTTCAATACTGTATCGTCCGACCAGCATAGACACGGTAGCCATAGGGATCAAGAACTAGACGGAAATTCGCCGTAGTTGTTTGCTGGGAGAGACCGAGGCAACAAGTCGTCCGTTAATCTTAAGTCATTATTTCTAAATACGTTGATGGAAATTTTCATGAATTTGAAAAAGAAGCAATTGTTGTGGTACATCACTGCCGTCCGACAAGACGTTTGTTCTTGTTGCGTAACTCCTTGTAAGGAAATGAAAGACAGCCACTTTAAGAGTGTCACCGATTTGAATCACCTCGCGCATCGGATGCACCGAACCCTCCGCCAGGTCGTCCGCTCGCCACAGCGGGACCGCCTCGCGGCGCACGATGGGGATGGTGCGGACCGGGGTCTTATCCCCGGAGCCCGGATGTAATCGCAGCTAGGTATAGCGGCCGCTGACCGTGAGGGCGTCGAGCAGGTCCGGGGTATAGGCGGCGATGCGGGCAGGCAGGACCTCGGCCCCCCAAGCGGCGGCGGGGATGCTGAAGCCGGCGAGCCGGTCAAGTATGACGGCAGTGCCTTCGATCCGCCGGGCTGACGAGGGTGATCGCCTTGCGCAGTCCTTCCACCGTATAGCGGTTGATCCGCGCCAGCAGCCGACGTTCGCACCATTGCTCGCCGGGCCGGTCCGGGTCGAAGCGGCCGCGCACAGCAGAACCTTCGCGCTCCAGCGCCGCCAGGGCCTGCTCCAGGTCGCTCACGGGCAGATTCAGCGGGCGGGCGAGGTTCGCGGCCCAGACCACAGTCCCAGACACTCCAGGCGGTTACGGACGATTTCTCGCAGGGCATGTTCCCGGTCTACGGGGAAGCCCCTCTCCCGCCGGGGGAGGGGTTCGGGAGAGGGGATCAACGGGCGAAGATCGGTATCTTTTGCGACACCCTCTACGGGGGGTGGAATCTGCGAAGGGACAACGGCGGTGGCCGCCGGATTGATGGGGACGATGGCGGCCAGCTCCGGCAACCGCTCGGTGGCGCAGAGGATGACCGCACCTTCCGGTATTTCTACGCGCACGGCGCACCGCTCCGCGGCGAGCCGAGTGAGAAAAGTGAAAAAACCGTGCTGGTGTCCAGCTCGTCCCAGGTCAGGAATCCGGCCAACAGCAAGGCGTCGTGGAGCTCGTCCGGGTCGGCAATGCTCGGTCAGGCCTGCTCGCGTACTCGGGCCACGGCGGCCAGGTCCGAGCGGGCGAGGCGAGTAGCCTGCTCGCCGTCGATCAGGCCCTGGGTGCGGATAGCCAGGGTATGGCGCTCCTCGGCGGGGGTGTCATCGAGAAAGGAGTAGGGACGCGCGCCGATGACTTACGTGGCCAGGGGCGAGGGGGCGGCCAGATCCCGGGCGATCACCGACCGCCCCGGAATCGATGCGTCCCAACAGGCGTTCCAGGCCCGCCACGTCCATGACCTCGGTGAGGCAATCCGCCAGGGTCTGGTTGACCAGCAGGTGGTCCGGCAGCTTGCGCTCGCCCTGGATGTTTTCGAGATACGCGAGCTGGTCGGGAAAGATGAGCGCCACCAAGTCCTCGGCCGCGGAGCGTTGAAATTGCGGCGGTACCTTGTTGCCGCCGCGGTAGCGGCGTACCGCCAGGGCGGTGGTGGCGTTCCAGCGCCAGTGGGTGCTGAACAGGGGGACATCGAGCAGGGCCTGGGTCAGCAGTCGGCGCACACCGGCGCTGGTGAGGAAGCCTTTAACGTCTTCGAGCACAAAACTGTGCACGGTGCCCAGGGAGAGGATGATGCAATCGTCCAGCGCCACCGCCTGGAGCTCGAAATTGAAGGTGCGGCAGAACCGCTTGCGCAAGGCCAACCCCCAAGCGCGGTTGAGGCGCGAGCCGTAGGGCGAGTGCACCACCAGGTGCATGTCGCCGACTTCATCGAAGAAGCGTTCGAGGACGATACGCTCCTGGCTGGGCAGCAGACCCAAGGCGGCCTGGGCGGCCCCGTAATAGGCCAGCAGTTGATCGGCCGCTGTGGGCTCCAGGCCGTAGGTGTCCAGCAAGCCAGGTCCGGGTCTGGTCGCCCACTGTCTCCTCCAGCCGCTCCGCGATTCCGGCCCACAGCTCGGAGACGCTCACTGACAGCAGGTCGTTGCGTCCCGGTGCCTCGCCGAACCAGAAGGGGATATTGGGCGGCTGACCTTTTGCGTCTTCCACCAGCACTTGGCCCAACTGTATCCGCAGGATGCGAGCTGGTGTTGCCGAGCTGGAAGGTGTCGCCGGCCAGGCTCTCGAAGGCGAAGTTTTCATTGAGGGTGCCGATACGCACGTCCTCGGGCATTAAAAGGACGTCGTAGTCGAATTGATCGGGGATGACGCTGCCGTTGGTGATGGCGGTCAGGCGCGCGCCCTTTCTCCCGCGTAACCGGCCGTTGATCCGGTCGCGGTGGAGATAGGTGGCACGCCTCCCGACCCGAGTGGAAAAACCGTCGGCTAATACCTGCAGGACCTGGTCGAAGGTGGCGCGGGAAAGCGCCCGGTAGGGCCAGGCCCGGCGCAGGCAATCGAACAGTTCCTGCTCGTCCCAGTCCTGGGTGGCGACCTTCGGCGACGATCTGCTGGGCCAGCACGTCCAGGGGTTGATGGGGGAGCCGTACGTAGTCAAGCCGGCGCATCCGCGCCGCCGCGAGCAGGGTGACGCACTCGGCCAGGTTGTCGCGGGAGAGGGGAAACAACCGGCCCTTGGGGGTACCCGTCGGGGCATGACCGGAGCGGCCGACCCGTTAGAGCAGGGCGGCAACGGACCGCGGCGAGCCGAGCTGGCACACTAGGTCGATGTCGCCAATGTCGGTACCGAGTTCCAGGGACGCGGTCGCCACCAGGGCGCGCAGCTTTCCGGCCTTGAGTCGGCCCTCGGCCTCGCGGCGGTGCTCCCGTGACAGGCTGCCGTGATGGGCCATGACAGTATCTTCGCCGAGGCGCTCGGAGGGATGGTGCGCTACCCGTTCGGCCAATCTCCGGGTGTTGACGAGGATCAGGGTTGTGCGGTGCTCCAGGGTCAGATTCGCCAGGCGGTCGTAGAGCTCGCCCCACACTTTCCTGCCATCACCGCTTCCAGAGGTGAGGCGGGAAGTTCCAGGCCGAGATCTAGAGGACGGCTGTGGCCCAGGTCGATGATTTCACAGGGCGTTTCTTGAGGGATCTGGTTGGGGCGCCCACCGGCCAAGGATGCGGTTCGCTGCCTACCCCCCCCCCCCCCCCCCCCCCCCCCCAGTTGATGGAGGGTGTCGCAAGAGCCCCTCTCCCGCTAGGGGAGGGGTTGGTGGGGAAGGGGGGTCAAAGGGTGAAGATTCGGTGCCTTTTGCGACACCCCCTCGATGCGGTTCGGCCATCCCCGGCCTCACCACATCCTACGCGCTCTTGGATGCCGAGGAGAAAGTGGGCCATGTCCATCACCAAGCCCTGGGTCGCGGAGATTCCGATGCGCTGCAACGGCCCCCCCGGCCAGGGCCTCCAGCCGCTCCAGGGACAAGGCCAGATAGGCGCCGCGCTTGTTGCCGGCCAAGGCATGAATCTCGTCGAGGATGACCGTCCGCGCCGTCCCCAACAGCTCGCGTCCCGAGGACGAGGTCAGCAGAATGTAGAGGGATTCGGGGGTAGTCACCAGGATATGGGGCGGCAGACGACGCATCCGCTCGCGCTCGGACTGGGGAGTATCGCCGGTGCGCGCCCAGGCGCGGGTTGCTATCGGCGGCAGGCCCAGCGCCGCCAACTGGTCCGCGGTGCCCGACAGCGGCCCTTGCAGATTGAGCTGGATATCGGAGGCAGGTTGGGCGAAACTGGCGCGCCGCCGTCCTGGCGGTAAATCGTTGGTGAGGGGACAATTGTCAGGGAGGTTGGACAAAGCCCATAGGATGCCGCAAAACCCACAGGCGATGGGTATAATTTGCGGACCACTCCATCGAACAGCGCCAGGAACCATCAATGTCCATAAACATTTACTACGATAAAGACGCCGACCTCTCCCTCATCCTGGACAGGCAGGTCGCCATCATCGGTTACGGCTCCCAGGGCCACGCCCACGCCAACAATCTCAAAGAGTCCGGGGTATCGGTGGTCGTGGGGCTGCGTCCCGACTCGGCATCGGCCGCCAAGGCAGCCGCCGCGGGGCTCCAGGTCAAGACCATCGAGGAGGCGACCGAGGACGCCGATGTGGTCATGATCTTGGCCCCGGACGAGCATCAGGCCAAGCTCTACCGGGAGCAGATCGCCCCCAACATCAAGCAGGGGGCCGCCCTGGCCTTCGCCCATGGCTTCAACATCCACTTCGGTCAGATCGAGCCTCGCGCGGACCTGGACGTGATCATGATCGCACCCAAGGGCCCCGGACACCTGGTGCGCTCGACCTACAGCCAGGGCCGCGGGGTGCCCAGCCTGATCGCTGTCTTCCAGGACGCCGGCGGCCGGGCCCAAGACATCGCCCTAGCCTATGCCTCGGCCAATGGCGGCGGTCGTGCGGGCATCATCGAGACGACCTTCCGCGAGGAGTGCGAGACCGACCTATTCGGCGAGCAGGCGGTGCTCTGCGGAGGCCTGACCGCCCTGATCCGGAACGGCTTCGAGACCCTGGTCGAGGCCGGCTACGCCCCGGAGATGGCCTACTTCGAGTGTCTCCACGAGGTCAAGCTCATCGTCGACCTGATTTACGAAGGCGGCATCGCTAATATGCGCTACTCGATCTCCAACACCGCCGAGTACGGTGACTTCACCCGCGGCCCGCGTATCATCACCGGCGAGACCAAGGCCGAGATGAAACGCATTCTAGCCGATATCCGGTCCGGTGAGTTCGCCAAGGAATTCATCCTGGAAAACCAGGCCGGCGCCCCCAGGATGAAGGCCCTGCGCCGTCTGAGCAAGGAACACCCGATCGAAAAGATCGGCGAGCAGCTGCGCGAGATGATGCCCTGGATTCGCGAGAAGAAGCTGGTGGATAAGCGCAAGAACTGAACATCTTCGGTCATCGTATATCGCATGAAATTGTGGATACGGCGCGTCGAAGCCACCAGTGTTCCCACGCTCCGGAAACCATAACAGAAGAGGGCTGGAAAGAGAGCGGATGAATCGCCGGCCCTCCCGGGACGACTGGGTCTGGGGTTCCGTTCAGGCCTCCCCACCCGGAACGTCGGTGAAGTGGGGAGCTGTCATTCTGGCAGGGATATCCGGAATCCAAGAGCCATGGATGGCAAGTCTATGAGAAAACCGGGGATACTCAGGAACCGAAAAGGTCTGCTCCCGGTTCTCAGTGAGGATAAGGCTCCCTAGTACATCCACAATCCGTAGGCGCGGGCTTGCCCGCGCTCCACTGGACTCCATTCTAGTAACCAATCAGAGCTAGAAGAGTGTTTTCGAGTAAGGTCAGGCTCAGGATCTGTAAAATTGTGTAGAGATCCGAATTGCTGTCAAGACGATTCTTGATGATAGCGACGAGGATGTAAACCGAGATAGCGATCCAAATCTGGTTTTTGACCGCGTTCTCGGAGGTCCCGAAGAACGATTTGATGCGTAGGCGTTGCTTGATCCACTTGAAGAACAATTCAGCTTGCCAGCGGTATCGGTAGAGATCCGCCACCGTCTGCGCGGGAATGGCGAAGTTGTTGGTCAAGAAGTTGAACGTCTTGCTGGTCTGAACATCGTGGTAGCGGATACGGCGTAATGGCTGGGGGTAGTCACGCACGGACTTGACTCCGCTCAGCGCAATGGTCCGATCGCATCGAACACCACCGGATTCGTCCCCGGGATGAGAGTAGCGACGCCTGTATTTGGTATTGGACTTGGCGCGGATGACGAAGAAACGCTCTGTTCTGTGCAGCGTGAACAGGCGTTCGAAGTCACGTAGCCACGATCCATGATGTAGAAGGCGCCGGGCTCCGGGATCAGCAGATCAAAGACATTGACGTCGTGTAGCTTGCCGTCGGAGATGTGAATAAAGGTTGGGATGTTGCCTTGAAGATCGAGCAGGGTCTGGAGCTTGACAGCAGATTCGGTTGAGCGAACCAGTGCCCACGGAAAGACGGACAGGCGCAGGTCGATGGTAGAGGCATCGAGCGCATAAACCGCATTGTCAAGATCAAGCTCCAAGTCCTCGTCGGCATACAGGGGCGAGCGGTGCGAATCAATGCCTGAGCGAGATCTGCCTAGATACGCCAATCTCGGCGTTCATTCGCGTCGGCCACGGCGCTTCTGGAAACGTTGCCCCGGATACCCCTGTGGTACAACTTGTCCTTCTGGGCGCGCAGGCAAACTTCAATATCGC
>Ga0209781_1000250_pt1 | contig 13594 bp, 8 predicted proteins | sample WorMetHERISLAND1_3_FD_187386 | JGI IMG/M metagenome (GOLD analysis project Ga0209781, IMG submission 187386) | Marine gutless worms symbiont microbial communities from Max Planck institute for Marine Microbiology, Germany - Olavius albidus HERON... | ecosystem: Host-associated > Annelida >...
CAACGCGGTTTATGCGCTCGATGCTTCTACCATCGACCTGCGCCTATCCGTCTTTCCGTGGGCACTGTTTCGCTCAACCAAAAAAGCAACATCCCAATCTTTATCCACATCTCCGACGGCAAGCTACACGACGTCAATGTCCTTGATCTGCTGATCCCGGAGCCCGGCGCCTTCTACATCATGGATCGTGGCTACGTGGACTTCGAGCGCCTGTTCACGTTGCACAGAACAGGGCGTTTCTTCGTCATCCGCGCCAAGTCCACTACCAAATACAGGCGTCGCTACTCTCATCCCGGGGACGAATCCGGTGGTGTTCGATGCGATCGGACCATTGCGCTGAGCGGAGTTAAGGCCGTGCGTGACTACCCCCTGCCATTACGCCGTATCCGCTACCACGATGTTCAGACCAGCAAGACGTTCAACTTCTTGACCAACAACTTCGCCATTCCAGCGCAGACGATGGCGGATCTCTACCGATACCGCTGGCAAGTTGAATTGTTCTTCAAGTGGATCAAGCAACGCCTACGTATCAAATCGTTCTTCGGGACCTCCGAGAACGCAGTCAAAAGCCAGATTGGATCGCTATCTCGGTTTACATCCTCGTCGCTATCATCAAGAAGCGCCTTGACAGCAATTCGGATCTCTACACAATTTTACAGATTCTGAGCCTGACCTTACTCGAAAACACTCTTCTAGCTCTGTTGGTTACTAGAATGGAATCCATAAGCGATACTGCCTATACCCATAACCAACCGAATCTATTTGATAATTTCACCGGACAGTAGTGCTCTTCGATGAATGAGATGCAGCGGCTTCGGTCATCAGCTGTGGCCGCGTGGTCCACCAGGCGCGGTAGGCGCCAGCCAGGGAACTGTAAAGCGCGGGCAAGCCCGCGCCTACCGGCCCATGGTTACGCTGCACTGACCTGATCGGTACCCCAATGACTCTGCTCAGGTCTTGTTTTCGGGAAGATTTTTTCGCGCTCTCCCTGACCATCGGTTCGGGACCAATACCATCAAGGATAGTGGTTAAAATTTAAATGGAAACACCACCAATAGCAGGGTGTTGGGCAACCCACAGGCCACACCCCCTCTCCCGTTGGGAGAGGGCGGGAGAGGGCTGGAGAGAGGGGATCAAAAAAAAGATGGGGCGTGGTTAATGAGCCACTCTACGCTGGCCATTTAAAAACTTACCACTATCCCATCAAGTTAAGGCGATGCTGCCAATGTGACGAGGATTGCCGGAATCGGAAAGTCCTGAAAACTGTAAGAAGTTTCACATCCCTGTGACTGGATTCCAGCACTCCCTGCCAGAATGACGGCTTAACTTGGACACCGGATTCGGGGCCGCTACGTATAAATTCCCGTCGTGAAAAAAGGAACGGGATCAATGACATTCGACGATCTACAAAGCTGGCTGCGTTGGCAGGAGACCCTGCACCCGAGTAGTATCGAGCTTGGGCTGGAACGTGTCGCGGCGGTCTGGACCCGGCTGCAACACGACCCGCCGGCTTTCCCCGTCATCACCATCGCCGGCACTAACGGCAAGGGTTCCTGCGCCGCCATGCTCGAGTCCATCTACCGTGCCGCCGGCTACCGCACCGCCTGTTACACTTCCCCCCATCTGCTGCGCTACAACGAACGCATCCGCCTGAACGGACAGGAAATCCGGAACTCTCCGCTGTGCACCGCCTTCGAGCGCGTCGATCAAACGCGCGGGGCTTTGCCCCTGACCTATTTCGAGTTCGGCACTCTGGCCGCCCTGGATCTATTCGTCCGCGCCCGACCGGACGTTGCGATTCTGGAGGTGGGTCTTGGCGGGCGGCTGGACGCGGTCAATATCCTGGACCCGGACGTTGCGGTAGTGACGACTATCGGCATGGACCACACCGCATGGCTCGGTGAAACCCCGGACCGGATCGCCGCGGAGAAGGCCGGCATCTTCCGGCCCCACCGGCCTGCCGTCGTGGGGCATCGCGCACCCGCCGGGACATTGATCGAGCGGTCCGAAAGGCTCGGCTGCGATCTGTTCGTCCTCGGCCGCGATTTCGACTGGGAAGACGAGGGGCCTACCTGGCGTTGGTCGAGCCCCGAGCGCGTGCTAACCGGTCTGCCCACGCCCGCTCTGCGTGGGACTTTCCAACGCGACAATGCCGCCACCGTTCTGATGACGGTGGCTTGCTTGCATCCGCGTCTGCCGGCGGCGGTCCCGCACCTGGGTCTCGGTCTGCAGCGGACGCGCCTGCAGGGACGATTCCAGATCGTGCCGGGCGCGGTGACCTGGCTCCTGGATATCGCCCACAACGCCCAGGCGGCCGCAACCCTGGCGATCAACCTACGCGCCTTTGCTTGCCCAGGTCGCGTGCACGCGGTGCTCGGGGTCCTGCGGGACAAGGACCCGCGGGCCATTGCCGAACCCCTGACCGGGCAGGTCGATGCCTGGTACCTTGGGCACAGCGCGGACCCCCGGGCCCTGCCTGCCGCCGATCTGCGCGCGGGATTGGCGGGCCTGGCGGCGGATCGGGCGCTGCACCAATGCGGGGGCATTACCGAAACGCTCCAGACTGCGGCGGGCAAGGCCCGGGCAGGCGACTGCATCCTGGCATTCGGGTCCTTCACCACTGTCGAGGCGGCCCTGCGGTACACTCACGGCGCGGCGACATCCTGATATAATCTCTCACCTATAACCTCTCACCTGCCATCCGGCAGTGCCGGTCCCCTGAACATTTCACTCGGTTGCAATGCCGTTGCGGGAAGGCTTATGCGAGAAAGAGCAAAACGACGCTTGATAGGCGCGGCGGTTATCATCGCGCTGCTGGTGATCTTTCTCCCTATGCTCCTGCTGGAGGAGGTCCCAGGTCCGGTATCGGAGCAGGAAATGGCGATTCCGCCACCGCTGGACTTCGACCAGGGTTATGATGCTCCCGTGTCGGATCCCCCGGTTAAGCCCTCCGTGTCCACACTCCCCAAGTACGAGGACCCGCTCCAGGAGTCTCCGTCGTTGCTGCAGGAGCTCCCCTCACCGGAGTTCTTCGAGACCCCCGCAACAACGAGGTCCGGGCCCATATCCGAGCCGGCCCTCGCCCCGGTCGAGAAGACACCGCCCACGGCCAGGCTGAGACCGGCACCCAAGGCGGCCTCGACCGCCAAGCCGAGAACGCCGCCCGCAGCCAGGCCGAAGGTGGCGCCCAAGGCGGCGTCGGCCCCCAAACCGGCACCTCCGCGACCCTCGGCTCCGGCCCGAGCATCCGCGGGCCCCTCCTCCTGGGTCATCCAGGTGGCCAGTTTGCGGGAGTACGCACGTGCCGACGTCCTGGTGCAGGATTTGCGCGTCAAGGGATTTCCTGCCTATATCCAGGAAGCACGGGTGAAACGGGAGGTGTGGTACCGAATCCGCATCGGCCCGGAACTGACGCGCAAACGCATCGGGTCGATGGCCGCTTCGCTCCGCAGGAAGACCGGACTGCAGGGCCGGATTCAACGTTACCCCTGAGAGGCGGACATGCAGCAAACCGGCATGGGTCTGGGTCGATTACGCCATCATCGGAGTCGTTGTCCTATCCACGTTCATCGGAGTCGTGCGCGGGTTCCCGCGCGAAGTATTCTCTTTCGTCATCTGGCTCGTTGCACTGTTCGTCGCCTGGACCTTCCACAAGGAGCTTGCCAGTGCGTTCGCGCACTGGATCACGAGCACCCATCTCCGGCTCGTCGCCGACTTTCTGATCCTGGTCCTCATGCTATTGAAAAAGAAGGGACTATTATCGGGAATCGCATCCAGGGAAGGGGTATTTGGTACGGCCAGAGGAGCGATCCTGGTCGCAATGGCGGTCTACCTCGGATTGCTTCACGCCCTGGCCGGAAAAAGACTGGTGGCGGCAATCGCCCCTTATCGATCACTTCCAGGTCCTGGCCGAGTGGATCCTGGAGCGGATCCCGGCGCGGGTGACAGACCGGTTGAAGGATCTGTAGCGCGCACCGAGCCCGACCCCGTCGGGCTCGGTGATGCAGCGGTGCGTGCGATGTCGGATCTATCTGTCGTACCTAGGTAGTGTTGACATTCACAACCGACTGCTTGACCCACCCTCTCCCCAACCCCTCTCCCGGCGGGAGAGGAGCTTTTGCGACACCCTCCTCCAGGGAGAGGGGCTTTTGGGGGTTCGGTTTTTATCCTGCACCTATTGACATATTGCGGGCGTCTAAACACGTGAAAACAGTCGGTTAGCGTTAAATGTCAACAGCACCTGGTACAACAGTACCGAAGTACCGATCACATCTATCCAGTTCTTCTCTTGGGAATTATTTTGCCGCAAGTGAACGCGAATCAACGCAAATTGGTCGAAGTTGACTTGCCGTGATCGACCATTCTTGATCTATTTGCGTCCATTTGCGGCTAAGAGGCTGTATAAAAACTAAGGCATAGATTCACTGCTGTCCGACAAAACATTTGTTCTTGTTGCGTAACTCCTTGTAAGGAAATGAAAGACAGTCACTTTAAGAGTGTCAGCGATTTGAATCACCTCGCGCATCTTCAAAATACCCACTTCTGGGGATGTTGGGGACCCGGTTATGCACATCGGCAAGCTCGTTTTTTCTCAGGTCATTGACTCTTTACCGATGCGTTCGTTTCGTCGAGGCGTTGCGCGGTACGACGGCAACCGCTACAAGAAGACATTTTCCTGTCTCGACCAATACCTGCGCATGACCTTCGCGCAGTTAACCCCTCGCGAGAACCTACGCGATGTTGAAGTTTGCCTGCGCGCCCAGAAGGACAAGTTGTACCATAGGGGTATCCGGGGCAACGTTTCCAGAAGCGCCGTGGCCGACGCGAATGAACGTCGAGATTGGCGTATCTATGCAGATCTCGCTCAGGCATTGATTCGCACCGCTCGCCCCTGTATGCCGACGAGGACTTGGGGCGTGATCTTGACAACGCGGTTTATGTGCTCGATGCCTCTACCATCGACCTGCGCTTATCCGTCTTTCCGTGGGCACTGTTTCGCTCAACCGAATCTGCGGTCAAGCTCCAGACCCTGCTCGATCTTCAAGGCAACATACCAACCTTTCCTTTATCCACATCTCCGACGGCAAGCTACACGACGTCAATGTTCTTGATCTGCTTGATCCCGGAGCCCGGCGCCTTCTACATCATGGATCGTGGCCATGTGGACTTCGAGCGCCTGTTCTCGTTGTACAGAACAGGGCGTTTCTTCGTCATCCGCGCCAAGTCCAATACCAAATACAGGCGTCGCTACTCTCATCCCGGGGACGATCCGGTGGTGTTCGATGCGATCGGACCATTGTCCTGAGCGGACTTAAGTCCGTGCGTGACTACCCACTGCCATTACGCCGTATCCGCTACCACGATGTTCAGACCAGCAAGACGTTCAACTTTTTGACCAACGACTTCGCCATTCCAGCGCAGACGGTGGCGGGTCTCTACCGATACCGCTGGCAAGTTGAATTGTTCTTCAAGTGGATCAAGCAAACACCTACGCATCAAATCGTTCTTCGGGACCTTCGAGAACGCGGTCAAAAGCCAGATTTGGATCGCTATCTCGGTTTACATCCTCGTCGCTATCATCAAGAAGCGTCTTGACAGCAATTCGGATCTCTACACAATTTTACAGATTCTGAGCCTGACCTTACTCGAAAACACTTTTCTAGCTCTGTTGGTTACTAGAATGGAATCCATAAGCGATACTTCCTATACCCATAACCAACCGAATCTATTTGATAGGGTCTAGATAACTTTAGATAGGATTTTCGCTCAGCAGAGAGAGTATTTTGTCCTGGAGATTTTCCTCTCGATGATTAAATCTGAATTCACATTCTTTGATGTGCTAGATGAAACGTATGTCTAGGAACGCCCTTGAATTTTGCAAGTTTCGAGGCCGGTAGATCATGCGTAAAATAGCGCATGATCAGTCTGAATTTGGTTTCCGAAAGGCGTGAACGCCTGAAATACCTGTTTTTCCTTGCATAACATAACCGTAGCATGCAATTGCAGATGCTAAAGTTATCTAGACCCTATATAAAAAAATTACATTTCCATCCGGGTCTTACGCTCCAGCGGTAACCCCTTGAACAGGAGCCAACTTGCCAGCCCAAAGCGCGGGCAAGCCCGCGCCTACGGGAAGGGATCGAGCGAGTTTGCCTGTTCAGATAGCCTCTAAATCTTCCCGCAGGATCCTGCGCGTTCTATTGTTACCGGCAGTTGGGAGCATCCGTACCAGATTTCCCATCTCGATGCACGTCGCCTGCATCCGATAGAGGTACCCCATGTGCGGCATCGTCGGCATCGTCGGCCAGGGGCCGATCAACCAATCCCTTTATGACGCCTTGCTGGTCCTGCAACACCGTGGACAAGACGCCGCCGGCATCGTCACCAGCGAAGGCGAGAAGCTCCATCTGCGCAAAGACAACGGCCTGGTCCGGGACGTCTTCCGCACCGAACACATGATCCATCTGCGGGGCAACATGGGTCTGGGGCACGTGCGCTATCCCACGGCGGGCCTGGCAAGCAGCTCGGAGGCCCAACCCTTCTATACCAATTCCCCGTATGGAATCGCCCTGGCCCATAACGGCAATCTCATCAACGCCGAGGCACTCAGGCACGATCTCTACGCCGAGGATCTACGCCACCTGAACACCGGATCGGACTCGGAGGTCCTGCTCAACATCTTCGCCCACGAGCTACAACTTCAGGGCAAGCTGCAGATCGACGAACGGGATATCTTCGATGCCGTGGCGGGAGTCCATCGGCGCTGCCGCGGGGGCTACGCGGTGGTCCTGATGATTCCGGGGTTCGGCGTCTGCGGCTTCCGTGATCCCCACGGCATCCGCCCCATGGTCTACGGTAGGCGCGAGACCGACGCGGGCGTCGAATACATGATTGCCTCCGAGAGCGTGGCCCTGGACACCCTGGGCTTCGCGCTCATCGCGGACATTGCGCCGGGCGAGGCGGTGTTCATCCATGCCGACGGCCGGCCGTACGGAAAACAATGTGCGGAACAGCCGGTACTCTCGCCCTGCATCTTCGAGTTCGTCTATTTCGCGCGACCCGACTCCATCATCGACAACATCTCGGTCCACCGGGCGCGCCTGCGCATGGGGAAAAAGCTAGCCGCGAAGATCAGGCGCGAGTGGCAGGACCATGACATCGATGTGGTCATCCCCGTACCCGAGACCAGCCGTACCGCTGCCCTGCAGGTCGCCAATGGGTTGGGCATCGACTTCGCGGAAGGCTTCATCAAGAACCGTTACATCGGGCGTACCTTCATCATGCCGGGTCAGAAGGTGCGCAGGAAGTCTGTACGCCAGAAGCTCAATGCCATCGATCTAGAGTTCCGGAGGAAGAACGTACTCTTGGTGGACGACTCCATCGTCCGGGGGACCACATCCCGACAGATCATCCAGATGGCGCGGGACGCGGGCGCCCGACGGGTCTATTTCGCCTCCGCGGCCCCACCGGTGCGTTATCCCAATGTCTACGGCATCGACATGCCCACCGCGAGCGAGCTCATCGCCCACGGCTGCTCCGAAGATGAGGTCTGCCGCCTGCTCCAAGCGGACGGTCTCATCTTTCAGGACCTGGACGACTTGATCGAGGCGGTCCAGAAGAAGAACAAGAGCGACGTGGACCGCTTCGACACCTCGGTATTCGACGGCGAATACGTGACCGGAGGTGTTACTGCCCGGTATCTCGACCGGCTCGAGCAGAACCGCAACAACAGTGTCAGGGAATCCGGTCTCCAGCCCAGCGAAACGGTCATCGAGCTATATAACACCGTCTGATCCCATGCCCAGCCCATAGCTGTCAGGGAGCAGTTGTCAGTTATCAATTATCAGGCATGGAAAAAGGAAGGGCCGTGCGTACATATGCAGAGAAAATGGGGACAGACCCTAGCATCCAATTTCTCCTTATTTTGCATTCTCAGAGCCCTCCCAAACGCGCCAAGGCAAGGCACAGCGCGCAGGGAATAGCTGACTATAGCTGACTTTTTGCCAAGCGCTGTAACACTGCCTTGGCGCGCATTTGGGGGCTCCTTCGGGCGAGACGAGAAGCGGCCGTCTGCATTGTTACGCGAGCTTGAAAGAGGGGTTGCTATTCCTGCGCTCGCGCGCCTCGCATCTGGCCGCTTCTCGCCTCGCTGAGAACGTAAAATAAGTCGAAAAGGAGTACTAGGCTACCCCCACAAAGTAGCTTTTGCATCAGTCCTAAAATGGGACTAAGTCTTTCTTCATGCGAGTGATCGCTCTCTCAACCTTAAAGGTGTTCTGGGCAAGCTCCTCGAAGTATACCAATTCCATCGAGCCGGGAATGGCGTGGTATCGGGAAACGCTGAAGGCGGATTGGGCAACGCCGAATGAGGTCAAGGCACATGCCGGCATCTTTTTGCGCTTGGTTGGCTGGTAACCCCGAAGCAGGAAATGTAATTCCCGGAAGCGGCGGCTGCAGAAAAGTAAGGTGGTCGAGAGCCAGTACAGGAAAGAAGGGTGGTGTTCGAATAATTTAGGGTCTAGATAACTTTAGCATCTGCAACTGCATGCTAACGTTATGTTATGCAAGGAAAAACAGGTATTTCAGGCGTTCACGCTTTTCGGAAGCCAAATTCGGACTGATCATGCGCTATTTTACGCATGATCTACCGGCCTCGAAACTCGCCGCGCTGAGTGATGTATGCTGCCTGACGATCAATCAACGGTTCTTCAAGCTACGAACCAGAATCGCCTAGCTTTGTGACGCCTCATCACCTTTTTCCGGCGAGGTTGAAGGGGATGAATCCTCTTTTGGCGCCCGCCGTGTTCGGGGAAAAAAGGGGCGTGGAGCCGGGGGTAAAATAATCGTCTTCGGAATTCTGGAACGGCAGGGAAAGGTCTACACGGAGATGTCCCGGATGCCTCCAAGAAGCCGCTACAGGCCGTGATTCGGGGGCCAGGTAGCCCTCTCGAGAGCATCATCCACTCGGATGGCTGGAGGGGCTACAATGGGTTGGTGGATATGGGTTATCAGAAGCATCTCCGCGTCCATCCGTAACGAATTTGCGCGAGGCAATTGCCATATCAACGGCATTGAGTCATTCCGGTCATATGCTAAACGGGTGCTTGCAAAATTCAAGGGCGTTCCCAGACATACGTTTCATCTATATCGGTACTTCGGTAATGTCAACGGCCCCTAATGCTCGATCGTGAAGAGGATGTCGCCGCCCTGAGTCTCGCCGGTCTCGGCCTGCAGCTCGACTCGGTTGCTGAGGTCATAGCGTAGCTTGATCTTATCGGGCTCGTTACCCAGGTTGTAGTCATACTCCGTGAATAGCTTGGGCGCGATATAGGTGCTGAGAGAGACGTTGTGTGCTTGCTGCTTATCCCCGCGCTTGGGGGGAATGCCGGTCAGCAGGTATTTGGTGACTTCCGACTGGGACATGCCGGGATCGGTCATGGAGAAAAAGGTCAGCTTCGGATTCCTGATGGTGCCGAAGACCCGCAGACCGGCCGTGATGTCCCCACCCTTGCGTTGGGCCGTGAGTATCAGATGCGGGTTGTCAATGGGCGATTTCGCGTAGCTCAGGACCCCTTGCTCGATGATCAGCAGTGTGCCGACGGCCGCATTCAGGGGCTCGATGGCCGAGATGCGGTAGGTGCCGTCGATGATTTCTAACCGGCCATCGCCCAGGAGCTCTCCTCCCGGTGCCTGCAGGACGGCCAGCTTGCCCTGTAGTCTGCCTTTCAGACCGAGGGCATCGACGGCAACCTGCTCGCCCAGCACCAAGCGCAGGTCGATGCTCGTCGGGTAACGGGACCCTTTCTCCTGCACCTCGGAGACGCTGACCACGTTCGGCGAAGGCGAAACCGTGCCCGCGGGGATGTGGCGGGGCTGAATGCGGGCCTCGGGCACCGTCACCCTGCCTGTTATCCTGGCTCCTGTCGGTCCGATCTCGGCCCGGATATCAGGCGCGGCCAGGACGAAATACTCCTTGGAGTCCGCCACCTTGAGTTTGCTACCCTTGAAGTCGATACGGGTACTCGGGCCCGCGGCGCCGCCCGATAGGCTGTGGCCCTTGATCGCCAGGCGACCCTTTCCGGCCCTGAAACCGCCGCTGTAGTCGATGCGCTCGAGCTCTCTAGCCTGGGCGTCGAAGGTCAGGTCCTCGATCCTGAGGCCAATGAAGGGTACCTCGAGTCCCCCGCCCGCCAGCCGGACGGAGCCGCTGAACCCCGGCTCGGCGAAGGTCCCCCCGAACTTGACGTCCGCGTTCAGATTGCCAGTTACCTGCGTGATATCCGGAACCAGCCGCGAGACGATGCCTAGATCCTTGATCCGTGCCTTTAGGTCCCCCCGCAGAGACTGTTGCGGACGCGCCGGCTCCTTCAGGCTCCAGTCGGGCAGGGAGGCAGCAGCGGACAGCTCGCCCAGACCCGTCAGGGGGACCCTGAGCCTGGCCTGCAGGCCGCTCTTCCCCGCGTCGATAGCGAGCTGCGCGGATGTGAAGCTCAGTATCTCGGGGTGTGCTCCGTCTCTGCCATGCAGGGTATCGAGCACTCCCTTGACGACCTGTATTCTGGCATTACCGGTGAGTATTTCACCCGCCGCCTGGAAGTCAGCTTTGGCCCTGGCCTCGCCCGTCAGGATCAGGTCTCTGGGAAGGAACCCCTTAAAAAGATCGAAGGCCAATTGGTCCAGATCGAGCGCCGCGTTCCAGCGCCCCGCCTCCTGTTGTGCGAAGCGCACGCAGCCCCCTGAGCCGGTTTTTTCACCCACTTCTTCGCGGATACAGAGCGGACCCGCGCTGATCCGTGCCCCGGCTAGGGCGATCGGAGCGGCCTTTTGCAGCCGCCAGGTGCCGAATTCCCGGGTGCGTAGCGCTAACTCCTCCAGCCGGCCCGCGTAGGCGTTCTCTCCTTTCAAGCCACCTGCAGCCTTGAGGTTCAAAGACAGGGGTGTGCCGGCGAGCTGCGCGGACAGCCGGTGCGAGCCCATGTCGCCCCAGCCCTGAATACGTAGGTTGTCGAAGACCATCCCACCCGCCGCTAGGTCTTGTCCGGCGAGGTCGATCTTCACCGGACCGCCCGGCGCCAGATCGACCTGGGCAGTACCGCTCAGGTTTTGGATGCGCTGTCCCGCCACAGCGACACTGGCGACGGTCAGTTCGAGCCTCGCCGCCGGGGCCGCGAGGGTGCCGGTTATGGCCCCATCCGCCTGTATACTGCCCTGGACGTCGGGAAGCAGGCTCTTGAGATCCGGCGAGCCGATGTTCACTGTCAGGTCTAGCCGCTCGCCCACCGAGCCGCCGGCCGTCAATCGGCTGGGACCCGAGGTGACGCGCAGCTTGTCGATCCGGACCTCGGTGCCCTGCATCCGTATCCCGGCTACGGCATCCACTGGATAGCCCCGCAGCTGGCCGGTAAGAGACGCCACCTGGGCGCTAAGCTCAGGCCCCCCGTCCTTGAGCGCGCCTTTGCTCAGGATGCGCCCGTTCAGAACGCCGCCCCACTTGGGCCACTGCCGACCGGGATTCATGTCTACCACCCTGAGCTCCATGTCCCAGGTCACCACTGGGGCCCAGGTCACGTCCGCCGTAGCCCGGAGGTGTCCACCCAGGGTGTCGATCTGCAGGTCCTCGATCTGCGCGGCCTCTCGATTGCCTTTCCCCGTGAGCCGCAGCTTGGCCGCGGGGAAATCTCGGCCCGACACCTCGGAAGAGATCCGATAGCTGAATTCATCGAAGGTCCCGCGGGCCTGGAGCGTACCCTGCCCGGACTCGGCGATGGGCTCTCCGACCAGGGGCCAGCACAGTCCCTTCCAGGCGGCCCGCAGATCGACCTTGCTCGCGGGGTCCGAGAAGTCCAGCTCCCCACCGACGGTAAAGAGGGCACCGGATTGGTCTGAGGTCAGCCCGAGGACCGAGATGCGGAGGACCTGATCCCGCCAACGGATGTCCAACCCGGCTCGAAGCTGTCCGAGGTCAGGCAGACCCGGGACCATGCCGGTCAGGTTCCCCTGCACCTGGACGTCGTCGACGTCGCCGCTGGTGGTCAAGATCCCGCTCAGATCCAGCGCCGGCAGGTCGGCTCGGATCGCGGGCAGATCGACCCCTCGAATGCGCACCTCGCCCGCCCAGCGGGGATGATCCAGGATTCCCTGGACCAGGGCCCAGACCTTGGCCCGTGCCGAGCCCGTGAGGTCGTGTTCCACCTGCAACGCCTCGAGGTCACCTCCGATGGTCGCCGTGCCGGCCAGCGCTACTGCCGGCGCTTGGGCCAGTTCCCAGGTCAGTCCCAGCGCCAGCGGATAGGCGCCGGTCAGCGCCACCTCGCCTTGGGCGCTGGCCCGCAACCGCGGCTCCGGGAGGGTGAGGGTCAGTGCCTTCAGGTCAACCCGGCTGCCTGACCAGCGTGCGACCAAGCCGATCCGGTCGATCCGAAAGCGGGTATCCTCGTCCAGGGTGCCGATGCCCAGCTGCCCGATCCATGCCTGCTCCAGCTCCAGTGCGAGCCCCAGGGGCAGGCGGATCTCCGGGAGCTCGACAGGACCGGACGCCGCTTCTGCTTCGTCCTCGGAAGGGGCGATGGCGACGTCCAGCTCACGCGTGCTAAGCGCGGAGACCTGCAGGGTGCCGGTGGTCAGGGTCGTCAAGGGGCTCCAATGCAGCTCCAGGTTGCTGAACCTCAGCGCCACGCCGGGGACCCGGATGATCAAGCCCTTCAGGTGCAGATCCCCCAGGATGCAACCATCGGCCCGCTCCACTTGAAGCAGGGCCGGTACCAGCTCTTCCGCCAGGGAGAGGACGAGTCGCAACCCGCTCTGGGTACCCAGCATCCAAAAGACCACCAGCAGGAGCAGCAGAGCCGCCTGCAACAGGAGCCTGAACAGGACCCGCAACCAGGATCGGTGGTTGGGTTTTGCCGCAACGGAGGGCGGCACCTCCGGGGGGTCGGCTGCCTGGGTCGTATGGGTGCTCCGGGCCGTCTCGCTCATAGGTTCGGACCAGGCACCTGATCTCATCCTATTTTACATTCTCAAATAACTTAAACTCTACCACTTTAAAATTTGCCACTACCTCATTCGTCATCAAGCAACCGGCGTACTACTGGTTCGGAGGGTTTTTGATTCCATTGACGAAAGTATTTATATACCACCGGCCAGTTGGGAAAAATCAACCGGGGAGCATTCGCCATTGGCAGCCGCTTTTCAATACCTACAGAACCGCGCAAAAAAATCATATAAATCAACAGCTCTTGGCTTGGTCTTCTTCTTGGCTTGCTCTAGGGTCTGTTGAGATTCAGGATTCCCAAGCGTCGTAATTTGTGATTCAGGCTACCTTGTCGAAGGAGGTTTGGATGACGACGGAGCGTTTTGTAATTACGGATCGTCAATGTGCTTTGATGGAGCCGCATTGTCTGGGCAAGGAGACGGACCCTGTCCGGACGGGTGGCGACGGTTGTTTTTGGAGGCGGTGCTCTGGATTGCGCGGACCGGCAGTCCATGGCGTGACCTTCCGGCGCACTTCGGCAAATGGAATTCGGTGTTCAAACGGTTTCGCGATTGGGTGAAGGCCGATGTATTCCAACGCCTATTCGACGCCGTGTCGGATGAA
>Ga0209781_1000251_pt1 | contig 13594 bp, 7 predicted proteins | sample WorMetHERISLAND1_3_FD_187386 | JGI IMG/M metagenome (GOLD analysis project Ga0209781, IMG submission 187386) | Marine gutless worms symbiont microbial communities from Max Planck institute for Marine Microbiology, Germany - Olavius albidus HERON... | ecosystem: Host-associated > Annelida >...
CCTGCCGTGTATGATGACAGTAGCATGACGTCTGATAGTATGAACATTACGAGGAAACGTGAAAGTGAGATGTCAAAACGCAGAAAGAAAGGTCAACATATCTTTGAGAAATATCTGCTTCCAAACTGCATTTACTTACAGCGAAGTCAGCGAAACACTGGTCTTCTAGGACAGATATGTGATCGAATGCGAAATGGAGAGTTAACTGATGATGACTATACTATGCTGACGTACCAGAGATCACGATTTCCGGATGTTTGTACAGACTACGGAATCCATTACGAGAATGAGATGTGCACTATGTACAACTGGCGTCAACTTGCTAGTGAGTGTATGTCAGTGCCAAAACACAGGATATTTCTCTGCAAGGCAACGTACCATGTGACAGAAGATAATGAGCAGATTGTTGATGCACTGAGTGTACTTCCACCACAGGCATATGAATTCGCTCCAGACATTCTGTGCATCGCTGAAGGTTGCCAAGTTCGTCTTCTGCAGAATGTAAATGTGGCCGCAGGACTAGTAACTTCACAGTCAGGTACCGTCGTGAAAGTCATCTACAACAATGCCGATGTTCAGGCGTTGCACGCTGGAAAACCAGTAGTTCCATACTGTATAATTGTTTCATTCCCAGCATTTAAAGGATTTCTTGAGAAAAAATCCGACAGTGCACCGATATTTCCTTTTGCTAGTCAGCATTCATGGGTACCTATCTACAGGCAAAAATTCAGCGTGAACATCCGTTATTTGCCTTCATGGGTCAGAAAAAGATCTAATTTTGCTACATCAAACTGCTACAGGGAGCAATTTCCGCTTGATCTGGCAAGCAACATCACCGCTCACCGTGCACAAGGTCAGACGATGGCTAACTGTCTTGTCTCGGTGGATTTGGGCCTCGAAAATCCTGACTCAAGGCTGTCACCAGAAATGTCGTCACTTCTGTATGTTGCATGTACTCGTGTCACGAGGTTAGAAAATCTGTTTGTGAGTGCAATTCACCCATGTGTTTGGAAAAAGATTGGACAGACTGACATGGACAGACAGAAGCGAGAGGTTGATGACAAACTGCGCAAAGCTGCAAAAGAGTTTTCGTGGAAACATGGCAAATATAAAGAGACACTGCAGGAGTTGGAATGGACGACTGACGGCAGCAATAATGACGCAGAGTGGCGATCACTGCAAGAACAGACTCATCCGCCGAAAAAACGAGAGAAAACTTTGCAACAGTCAACGTCGGATACAGACTTTGACGTTTGTCTTGGTGACACTAGCTTTCGTATGTTTTCAAAACCGGTCCTGTCAGAACGTCACATTGGCATTGACCAGGGTGAGAAGAACTTTGCAATCGTTGTTGTAGAGCGAACTGTTGGCATCAATCCAGACATAGTCGCTGCAAACAACTATACAGACCTGGAACTCAAGGACGGCTTCAAGGCATCAGACGTGCTGATGGCTCTGGCTAAGAAGACCGATTTGTTGTCATGGATGACACCTGTGTATGGTGAACACAAGGTCGACCGAGTGATCGTGCATCTTGAACAGATGGATTCACGCAACCAGAATTCAAAGCAGTTTGGAGTTGCACTGGGAAAACTGTTGCAACAGCAAGCGTCAGATACAGAAACGTGTATAGTGAAGATGAGTCAGCCACATATACATCGTGCGACTGGACCAATGTTTCACCTCGGACATGAAATTGTCGAGAAATTTGAGTTGAAACCTGCGTTGTATCAACAGACACGCAGTCGAGCAGAGTCTAATCCTGCAGTTGTCGGTGTCCAGCGTGATGTCAGTGACAGTGAACTGGCGGATGTGGAGCCTTCTGATCCGAGTCCAGAAGCAGGAAGTCGAGATCGTACAAAATACAGTGCATATGCTGAGCGCTGCCGAGATAACACGGAACTAGGTCGTGGTCTAACAAAGAAAGCAATTAAGCACATGTGCTTCAACGAGTTTGCAAAAACTGTTAATTACAAATGGATCAATGCAAAACGAGCGAAGCCGACTGACATTGACCGGACGACAAAACGAAAGATTTGCACTCGTGACGTAAACTCGGGCCACTGGAAATTGACGAAATGCCGACGACGCAAAATTTCTCTACCCAGTACTGCTCTGCACACTGAGCCTTCTGATCCGAGGCCAGACGCAGGAAGTCGAGATGGTGAGTCAGCGGAGTACAGAATGAAAAAGAAAATGTCTAGCAAAGTGTTCCGGTATATTGTGGAGGCTGATGATGAACAGCTACAGCAAATGAAATTGACAGTGGACAGCAGAGTGCAGCAATACTGGCAGGCCAATTTAACTTCCGATCCGTCAGTAAAGCTCGACGACGTTGGAGATGCATTGCTGCATGCACTTGATGAACTTCTCTGTGGCAGCACAAATTTCAAACAACTTCTGCCAGCCGCTCCGTCGGTGCATGTCAACAGAACTGTTGGTCTAGTGGTGTTTCCACGTACTACATACTGGGTTGTACTAAGTTGCCGTTGGAACACATTTCTTCTTGAAAATATTGGCTGCTTCAGTTATGATTTGTGTAACCGGATCTTCAAGGATCCCTCAACTGTCGAAGATATAAAGAGAAACATTACACATTGCAACGAGCTTTGGGCAGCATTGTCAGATTTCGAAGGAAGCCCATTAACGTATGATGCTGTTGATCATATCAAAGTTGTGGTAAAGCAGCTTACTTCTCACACGGACTTAAATCTTTCGAATAAAGAATCTGGAGCTTTAACAGAGTCTACGAGAAAGGCAGTGAAATTGATTTGCGATGACGTCATGGGTGTAAACAGCAAATTGTGCCAAAGGCAAGATAGAGTCCTTGGTTCTTTGTACAGCCGAACGTCAGCATTGCACAAAGACAGGAAATTTCAGGTTGTGAACAGTACAGGCAAGCATACTAATGCAGTTGTGTCGTGTCTGTCGTGGATGAAGGAAAACGTCAGAGACTTTGTTGAAAAACGCAGAGAATTTCTAGATGAACACGAGAAGAATAAATTCTTTTCTGCAATTTTAGAGACTGCGCGTTCGAGTGGAAATTCCTTGGGAATGCTGCAACTGTCTAATACTGTCAGGGTGAAATTATCTTCCGATGAAGTCAAACATCTGATGGAAATCGACGGCACTTTTGGACGAAATATTGCTGACATTGTTCTCGTTGCCATGAGCAAAAATCAGCAAAATGTGAAAGCCATAGCTGCTAATTCACGGAAACGACCCGCAAGTCCACGTCTTGAGGCACATAAAGATGACGTCGAGTTGTGAATTCAGTTGTCAAGTACTGATGTACACGACGGAGCAGGACATTTCGGCGCCGCCGTTAGGGCGCCACCGTTTGGGCGCCGCCGTTTGGGCGCTGACCGTTTCGGCGCTGACGCTGTATGCGGCAGCAGTGGCAGCGACAACGTTACACAGCGATACTAATAACACTTCAGGTTCATAGAGATGGTTAATATTGGTTATTAATCAAAGCCACAACGTTGTGTGAAGTCTACTTGCAATTGTTATCTCCAGAAGTCAGTGGCCATGAGCTGGTCTGCTCAACTATTCCAACTCGCCTTAGACGCCCGCACGGCGTACCGGTACACAATAGGCAAGTCCATCACTCCCACTCCCATCCCTCATCTCTCATGTAGCCGGGACGTATCCGCCGGCCGCCGCGGAGAGCACGCCGCTGACCAGATACGATGGTGGCGCGCTGGCGGCGGCATCGGCGCAGTCCGCAGTTGACAAAGGAATAGACCTGGGAGTGACTTGAGATTTTGAAATTCAACTCACTTGAAAGTTTTTCAACTCACTTTTCGATTTATGCCTAATGGTCCATCTCTATACTCTGCTCATATATGCCCCCGTAGCTGTTGAACGAACGAATATCGCCCCATTCGGCTGATAACCGACTACAAGAGAAGCTAGGCCGTAGTAACGAATAAAGATTAACGAACCGGGCTTACTTTAGGTAAATTTTAGATTAAGGTTAGGTTAACTCATCCCCTCCCCAGACACCAGGGATGGAATATAGCCTCAGCAGTCAACGAGCATGATTTGTCAGTCCAGTGGACTGCAAATAACACAGAACGAGTATATTTAGGCTACATTAGAATGAACAAAAAGCTAACTGAGCACGCTAGCAAAATAGTACTAGAAGAACAAACATTGCGAATAGCAATCACCGACAAGTAGGCCTACCGGTACCAACTATCATACAACACTCACTGGCTATAGGCTATACCGCTTATACTTATCATGTTACTGGACCATAGGCCCTAATATTTTGTCTCAGACTCAGATTCTCAGTAAGTACATTAGTTATATCGTACTTAAAAGGCTGACAACAAGAAAAAAATTCGACTTGGAAAAATCCGGAGTCACTTCACTTGTAAAATGAATTTCTCACTTGAATTCTTTTCCGGCGGCGAGCGAGATTTATTTTTTTCGACGGCGAGTCGACTGAAATTCGGCTACTCCCAGGTCTACAAAGGAACACTGCTGTAAGAGACATTTATGTAGCCACAGGGTATGGGGGTAAAGAATAACAGTCAAGGGCACCGGTTTGCGGACAGTTTTTCCTTTACTCAATCTCCTTACTCCTTGTCGCGTCCGCAGTACGGGCAGCATTATCACAATACGTACCCAATTTCAGACCTAGCCTGTAGTGATTGGCTGGCTCTTGCAAGCTCATAAATATTCATTGGGTAACACATACCCACTACTAAAGTTATGTTGAATGAATAGGTGGAAAACGACTGTAATAGATATTGTTTTACTGAATAAGCAGCATATAGGCCTACTGTGGAAGGAACTTTGAAAAGTGAAGGAAAAAAATGATAACTAAAAAAGTCATAGTGGAGGCTTGAACCCATGACCTCGTGGTTCACAGCTGGTCGTTCTGCCTCTTGAGCCAACTGGGCAGTCGGTAGCAGAGTTTTGAACAACCTAGTGAAGCACACATGCCACGCGGTAATAGAGTGCTATAAATCATGAATATTAATAACCAACCGTCAGCCAATCGAGTGATCCCCATTGTCTGAAATCAGATACGGATTGTCATAATGCATACGGGCATCAGCGCCAGCTGGGCAGACTAACGTGAGACGGACGGAGGAGGTGGACGTGTTGGGGTCACAGACTGTCACCTTTCATTGCCTCGCCGAAACGCCCGGCGCCGAAACGCCGGTGCCGAAATGTCCCAGCGCCGAGAAGTCCTAGCGCGGAAACGGTCAGCGCCGATCCGGTGGCGCCGAAACGGCGGCGCCGAAATGTCACGTACCGTGTACACGATAATGATGATGCGAATGATGATTAATGGCCATAAAAATGGACCACTGTGGATGCTGGCAACAAGTAGGTTGACCATGCAGTGCTCTGGAAATGAAGTATAAGCTTTCTGAGTCATATCGATGCATTTCGTGGTGTGATAACACTGTCTGTCTGCCTGTCTGGTCAGAAATGCGTATCGGCTGCTGACCAGTATTGTTGCAGATGCAGTGTTGATGTATAAGTATCCTTTAGTAATTCATGGAAACGACTGCAAGTCCAAGTTGTCAGGCAAACGAGCATGATGTTAAGTTGTGAATTAAGTTGGCAAGTATGAATGTATATGTGTTTGTTTACAAGTTACCAATTGCTACAGAATTACAACGCATCTCTGGAAGTGAAGGATAAGCAAGCATATTGAGTCATATAGTTGCATTTCTTGGTATGCTACATTGTTAACACTGTCTATCTAGCAATATGATCAGAAATGCGTATCGGCTGCTGACCAGTGTTGCTAGAGATGCAGTGTTGATGTCTAAATATCCTTTAGTAATTCATGGAAACTACTGCAAGTCCAAGTCCTCAGGCAAACGAGAATGATGCTGAGTTGTGAATTGAGTTGGCCAGTATGAATGTACATACGTTCATTGTATAAGTTACAAAATGATACAGAACAACTGGACATGTCCGGAAGTAAAGTATAAGCACATTTAGTCATATCGTTGCATTCTTGGTGTGCTAACACCGTAATCTGCCAAGCTGGTCAGAAATGCGTATCGGCTGCTGACCAGTATTGTCAGACACGCAATGTCATGCGTAAGTATGTTTCAGTGAAAGTAATGTTCTCAAACTATATGTTAGTTCTTCAAAACACTGTTCGGTGAGTTTAGTTTACTTAAACTTTAGGTGTGAAGTATGATGAAATATTAATCATGAAGTCCGAAGTGTTATGTAGTTGTGTCAGATTTTCATTCACCGATCACTAAAATACCTGTGGGCGTTTTTCTGCTGCATCAATTTGCTTATTCAAATTTCCTTGTTATTTGGAAATGTAAAGAATGACCAAACACAACAGTATGGCTTATGTTGATAGTTTTTTATGTTATGGCCATCACTGCAGACAGAAAATCATACTTTAAAACATTACTTATTATGCATCTCTATATTTTAGCTTTCTTTTCTGTTCAGCTAGCGACTGTGTACTTAGTGTAACTGTTTATTTCAGACAACATACATTTTCGTCAAACATTAAACTGTAAAGTGTATATTTGTGAGATGATATATTACTTCAGGTGATCATCATAAAGCACCTCGCCACACAGGCGTATCTGCTGCTGGAATGACAGAGCAACTGCTCAATAGCACAAATGTCAAGCTTTTCGCGGACGTTCATAACTGTCACCTAAGTCACGTCGATTTTGTTCACATACTCGTCCACTTGTTAACCATCCCGAGTCTGTCTGTGGTCATGGTCAAAGTTGCTGCGTTTCATCACCAGCCCCACAGCACTTTGCCAACTGCCTTGTGTCACTTCCTATTGCCTCTGTGCCCTCTCAGTCACATTCTGCCACTGCCTTACAGCATCAGCTTGTGCAGCATTCCACTATACCTTCAACTGATGCCAATGTCATCTCTTTCACACTGTTCCGACACTGCTGTGTTATGCCAGTTCCTTGACATCATATCTGTCTGCTCTAAGCTGCAAAAAGTCCAGTTCACTTCAGTGTGATTCAAAGTTTAGCATCTGGGACAGTCAGTCGATGGATGTGCAACTCATCAAAGGAGATGAAGGTCTCTGCTGCAGCATTCTGGGACACATGGTCAGTCATTAAGATGGTGTGTTCATCTTTCGGTGCATTTGGTGGAAGCACATGGGCCGGATTTAATGTCAAAATTGAGGAGCAGCTACGGGCCGGATTGACTGAGCTCGAAATCCGCATTTGGCCCGTGGGCCGGACGTTGTCGACCCCTGTAGACTATGGTATGTACCATTATTTTGTTACACTAGCTGTAAGTACCCGTCCTCCGGACGGAAGACACTATCGCGCGAAGATCGAATTCTCTAGGCCGTTGCGGACCTCTGTAAGGAGTTTTATTAGCATTCACCAGGTGGCGCCAAATGACCTTGACCTTGACCTTGACTAAGACATAAGACACTCCTTGGGTCAACATGAGTACCTATGCCAAGTTCGGTCTTGATCGGCCCAGCCGTTTGGCCGGCATCGGCAACAGACAGACAGACATAACACCTTTTATTATGTAGATAAGCCACACACGGCACTTATATCTATTTCTTGGTTATGTGGCTAGTATTTTCACATTTTTACGTTATCACTTGTATCATTGTATGACTATGCCGTTAGGCAAATGGAGCTGGCACATGACTGCTGATTTATAAGGTAGAGGACAGTATCTAAACTTTTTAGCCATATTTTTGATATAATGATATTGTCAGCCAGTAATCGTCTAATCGGGAGTGTTTATCATTATGTGTCATGTGCAAAGACTGTGGAGGTGAAGATGATTGAGAGATCCGATCCACCAACAGCCGTGCGATATTCCACTCACAGTGACAATGAGTCAACACAGCGTAAGATTGACTTTCAGCCGACATGCATTGGACAAGTTTCAGGTTGGCTTACTCACCACTCCACTATTTCTACCAAGGTTGTTTAACGATATAAATTGTTTACTTGCTTACTTTGAAAATAAGCTTGGTTTACTGTTTTGAACCGCTTATTGCAAAGTTGTACTTGTCTTCGAAGATCAAATGGCGATTATTGCTTGTGGAAATTGTGCCTATATTATGACTGCCACAAACCATGATGGCCACAGCAATGAAAACGCAAACAACTAATGGCGTACTGTTAAGAAATCGCCAAATTCACGACATCGTTGGAACCCCAAGTTATGTCTTTGATTGTCATGGTTGTAGTTGTCATGGTCATTGTTTGTGGCCATCGTTGTTTGTGGCAGTCACTGTCGAAACACTGGAAAATTATTCGCAACGGGTTGGATTTGTTTGAGTCCGATGTGTTCGAGTTACTTGCAAGCTTACATTTGTGTGTGCTTGATATGATACAGTTGCTATGTTGTCGTATGCACAGAGGTGATATATCTTGTGCCTAACATCACAGCGCGTGGCGCACGTTGCTCACTGACTGCCAGCACTGCCGCCTATCTTCAGGTTTATCATACAGACTTGTTTGTATTGGTTTACATTTGATAGCTTCTTTCTGTAATTATTGCAATCTGACCGGTACTACGACGTAGTTTTGTGATGGTGTGACATGAGGTCCTGCTTCTACAAGACACTGGGTGTTGAGATCGAGACCGAGACCGAGGCAGTAGCTTCCAACACCAAGGCCAAAGCACTAGTTTCTGAGCCCGAAGCAGCAGCTTCCTAGGCCAAGGCCGAGACAGTAGCTTTCTAGGATGAAGCCGAGGCAATAGCTTCACAGACAGAGGCCAACACCAAAGCAGTAAACTGAGGCACAAGGCAGTTGGACTATATTATTAACAATTTCGCCATTGTTTCAAAAGGAAGGAAATATACAAGCATAGAATTAAGGAAGATTAAACCATAGATATATGATGTTTACGTCACGCAGCTGCAGTTCGTAGCCTTTGGACGTAATCCTAGCGGTATTTATCGCAGTCATGTAGTACTAAGTAGTACTACTAGGTATCCAGTACAAGCTGGCGAGTCTCGCCTTCCGTGCACTGTCGGGCTTGGCACCGGATTACCTTGCCGGCGACTGTCAGCTGGTTGCCGATTCCGGACGGAGATCCCTGCGGTCCGCCGAGCGACGTGTCTGCTCCGTACCATGTCAGAACAGTACTTTCGGCGATCAGTCATTCGAGGCTGCCGGTCCACGTGCATGGAATGAGCTGCCTTTCAGTCTACGTGACACTGCATGGGCTATCGCTGACTACTTTGAATGCCCACTTGAAGACATACTTATTTTCCACAGCATTTGAGGCCACGGCACATTTGTGACTTTTATGATTTCTTTGCACTGCATTTAAATGTACTTACTTACTTACTTACTTATTTACTGCAAGGTAGTGCTACTAGGTACTGTGTTGCATATGTGTTGACAGCTGAGTGGTGATGTTCCACACTTTCGTGTCATTTACGCAGTCTTTTGAGTCCACACTGAGCCCCGAACAAGTTGACACCAATGACGGATTACTGACGGTTAGTGTAATGATAAGTTATAGTTAGACCACTGTCTACAGTGGAAGACACGAGCGTAGCGAGTGTGTTCCACTCTAGACAGTGGTCTAACTAACTTAATTCATGACCGTCGTGGTTGTACATTGATCATACTTTCGTCTGTGGACACTAGTGTGTGTTTATTTCACGCAGGCGCGAACGGGAGAGTGGGTTATGACACGTTAAATTACTCTAGACTCTATAGTAGAGATAGGGAGAAAAAATAGGTCATGAATTAGTGTGATAATACCGAGGACAATTTTTATGTTGCTGTCATCATGACTTAGTCATTGCGAGAGTTCACCCGGTTCACGCGATGAATGCAGAGCAGCGCCAGATGGTTGCCATGATTATGTGAGCCACGGCTATGAAAAAGTGAATAACTAACGGCGTACTTTTAAGAAATTTCCAAATTCGCGGTTGTACCGTCTTCGGATAACCTGTTTGTGGCCGTCATGGTTGTGGCCATTATGATAAAAGTCCAGGAATTTCACATTGGTCAGGGAAAAGTCTGGTAAATTATGGTTTGCCTGTGTTGCGCTACTGCAGTTGAGATAAATCACAAAATAAACATAACCTGAGTACTGTTAAGTAAAGCTGACATGCACAAGATGGACTGCAAATAGTGCCACAGTATTCACTCAGGAGTACACGTAGGCCTGTCTGTATACTTCTGGTGATTTAATAAAAATTAATGTCTCACCATGGGAAATACCTGGAAAATTCGGGGAATTTGACGAGGTCTGGAGAGTGGTCAACCTGCTTATACTTTTGCTAGTTTTGCTACCTTACTTACTTAATTTCCACTGCTTCGCTAGTGTAGAACATCACCAAGTATTAGAAGAATGAATGTTGATGTTGGTGAATTTACAGATTTTGTTCAAGCTTCGGCCGCGGGAAGCCGGCCAGTACGTACAATACTGGCAGCTGAGCATCACTCTGGCCACATCAGGACTTGCGGACATCGGTTCTGTGTTCAAGTTTGAACTTTATGGCAAGGTTAGAGTATTTGTTGACTGCAAGTTGATTCATTATCTATACTAACTAATTTTGTAGTTAATTTTTTAAGCAGCTAATAGTTTTAGGTCTTTGATTAGACCTAGTAGATCCCATTTTAATGGTTTGTTTAATAATTACTGCGTTTTTACTGTGGACCTGTTGTCACGATTGTGTCTGTCTTTCAATATAATACTGCGCTAATCCAGCAGTTGGCTGCTATATTGAATAAAGCAGCTGTCAGGGTTCCCACGCCTACTGGAAAGTCCTGGATTTTTTCTTTAAATTCCACGACCTGCAAAGTCCTGGAAAATCACTTTTGTCCTGGAAAGTCCTGGAAAAATATCCTTGAAAATTACGCATTAAGGCATTTCTGTAGTGAATTTTGACGTCTCAAGTTGCACCAAATTTCGATTTTTCCAAAGCTCCACTCCGGACCATGCTGGGGGAGCTTACATATCCCTTAACTGGTGTGGAGGGGGCTAGGAGCATTGCCCTCCCGAAGAACCCCACCCCCACTCTTGGTCCTTTGGGCCTCGGCTTCTTTTCTTTATATTTAAGCATTCGTGGGCTCCAAAAAAGGTCCTGGAAAATTTCTTGTGGGGGTCTTGGAAAGTCATGGAGAAGTCCTGGAATTTTTTGTCAGTAAAAGAGTGGAAACCCTGATGGCTAGAAGTAAACAAAATTGCCAACGCTATTTCTTACTATTAGTTTAATAACTGTATAGGCTGGTATTTTGTCATTATTATTTCCCGTTCAGTTTAGCAGAACTTTGTTATATGAAATGCAAATGTAACAATATTCTAGTTACATTGACATTAGAGTCCGACTGAAATTCGGTTTTGGCTAAGGCGTCAAAACTGACCTAACATACGGTTTCGTCCTGGTTTCGTCTACGGCCAAACTGCATGGGCACAAATTCTGTTTCGGCCGAAACATTACATCGAAACGCTGAAACTGCCAGAACTGTAAAACTGGCGCAAACTGTAACACTAGCAGTCATGCAGTTAGTTTACTGGCTGTAGGAAAACAACGAGGTGCATATGCTAGGTGGTATAGATGACCCAAAACTTTGCAGCATTGCCTCCCGTCCTTCTTCCTCGTCTCACAGCCTGTCTTACTGTGTTGTCTGTCATCCCGGGCACCCTGCGCTGACGATTATCGGTGGTCTGGTTCTACAGCTTCAGTACGAGACATTTTAAGAAGTTTGAATCAGATGATAATGCACAATGTACTGGGTGTGAAAAAATGCTGTCACATGACAGCAGTAAGCCAAAACTGCAAACGACGCACAGGCTGAAGAACGTGAACTACCTGCAGATATGATGAAGTTTTTCACAGTTTCTATAACTGAAGACATTCTTTATGCAAGTATTAATATATCCTTTAGAAACAACAGTCCTAAACATAAGCTGATACGTGACTGCTAATTACATGTAACTTACTAAATAGTAAAACCTGACTGAAACCCGTTTTTTTGTAATGGCTGTTGAAGTAAAATGAAGAATGCGAAAAAAATACTAATAAACATACTTTGTTTACTTCTGCAATTCCACTGTAGATATCCATTGGTCAGCAGTCGGTTAAGGTTTCGGCTACAGTTACGGCCGTAAGTGAGCCATCACTTTTGGCCATGGTTTTGGTTACGGCCGTCACTGGACTTCATTTACGGCACCACTTTCGGCTATGGCCGATACCAGAAAAACTAGTTTTGGTTGGTCTCTAATTGAAATTCATCATTGGTCTCAGACAAGTGACATTAAACTAAGATCGTTTTTGTTTCTCAGTTATTCTATATAGAAACGTTGTTCATTTTGAACCTGTGCTCTTACAGTTCATGACTGTAACAAAGTACAGACTTGTTACAATTGCTGCTGCAGTCAGAATGTAACAGTTGCTGCTTACATTCCCGGCATTCCGTGTCTGTGATGTGCCTGATATGAGCTAAAATTTTCCAATTCATTACTGTTGTTGACAGTGTGTACATCTAGATTCATCATGCAGCACGTTAATAGATTGGCTGTGGTCGCCTGGCATTGCGCAGTTAGTCGTTAGACAAATAAAACATCTTTGACATTCTCTGCTAACCTGTCTTTACAACTTCACATAGTGTTGTAGTTTGTGTTATTTACCGTTAATAGTGTAATGCCTGTGAATGTGTCTTGCTTGCCTATCTTCGTTGACTTGTATATCTTGGTCAGAGCATGTGAACAGAGGAGAACGAAACCTTTTGCATATCTTTGTTTTTGGGGAGTTTGGTAGTAATTTTTGACTGTACTTTTTTAATTGGTAACACTGTGTTATTATAATAGTTAATATTCTTGAAATATGTGACGTGGAACTACATGTGTGTATTTTGCAGGTATTAAATAGTATAAACTATTTTCGTCTTTCGTCTTCGGTGGCTGTTATCGAGCAATGGATGATACAGGATATTAACAATTATGTTTCGCTAGTTGCCGCGTCTACTACATTATTACAACTCACATGTGTAAGTCAAATCTCATGTTAGTTTGTTACTTAAATACGTCTATTTATTTATTCATTTATTTAGCAATTGCTCACTGTTTTGACAATCTGTACACCTAGATACGTCATGCAGGACGTTAATGGATTGGCTATGGTCAACTAGCAAGGTGCAGTTAGTCGTTAGACACATGCGTGCCTAACTTCTAAGCTGTCTTTAGAACACCACTGTGCTGTGGTTTGTGTTACAAGCCGCCAGGGCACTCGCGCCCTGGCGGCGGCTTCCTCGTCTTCTAGCCTGTATCCTTTCGTGCACATAACAGGCCGTCCGCGACGCAACCGTCTGATCCGGTGCAAGGTCTAAGTTTGCAGCTATAGCAGCAATCACAGCGAGTTGTCTACATTTGTGATTTGGCGAGTGGCCTAGGGCTACACTCTAGGCAAAAGATGACGGACATGGATAGTAAACTGGCTACAACTAAATGGATAGCTACGCCGGATGCATCTGACCCAGGAAACAGGCAAAGTGCAGAAACAGAGTGGCAAACGCTCAAGGCCGCGGTCACTGGAGCGGCCGCGAAGACCTTGAGCAAGAAGACCCGGACCGTGAAGAAAGAGTGGATAAAGCCCGACACTTTTGCGCTGATAGAGGAA
>Ga0209781_1000252_pt1 | contig 13586 bp, 6 predicted proteins | sample WorMetHERISLAND1_3_FD_187386 | JGI IMG/M metagenome (GOLD analysis project Ga0209781, IMG submission 187386) | Marine gutless worms symbiont microbial communities from Max Planck institute for Marine Microbiology, Germany - Olavius albidus HERON... | ecosystem: Host-associated > Annelida >...
GAAAAAACTTTTGTGTCATTGCAGCCCGGAATGTAACACCTATTAGACGGAGTCGGATTTTTAACGAATTAAAATCGAATGCTATAATGAATAATCGACGGCAGCCACTATAGGGCCTATACAGCTGCGAGTGCGTCAGAGACACCCAGCGCCGTCTGTCGAATAGTACGTAAACTAAAACTTGGCATGCCCTATTAATTTGGTCAGCTATCGATTAATCGAAAGTCGCTTTACATCCTTATTCCTTAATCCCAATTCAACTAGACGAAATCCCTCTGTGAACTAAGGATGCGACTTTCGATTAATCGACAGTTGACCAAATTATTTGACTGAATTATTCGACTGTTGAATAACGGTGCCCGTTAATAGGTAGTCAAATTTTTGAGAATTTGCATGCTGCCATGTTTGTTGTTTGGCTATTGCAACCTAGCTGTGTGCTGACGGTCTGACAATGCACGGACTATGGTGTGTTTTCCTAAATTGATGTCTGTCGAGGACGGCTGTTTCCTAGGAGCCGGCAGGCCAGCATGATATAATATGTACTCTTTGGGGACACATGACCAGACTCTGTGACAGGTGTGTCCAACTAATGCCGATCTTGGAAGACCAAGTGTGTTAGGCTGGTGTGTGGCTGGCCGCTAGACCGCATGAGTCGAGCATACTTTGTTCTTTGCTGGCCTCCCCCACTGTTCAACTTAGGAAGCCGCCACCGTGTCCACTAACCTTACCTTTCCCATTTTCTTGTCCCCGGCTATCTTGCGCTGTAGAAAAGTGAAATAGATGTCTATCAGCAACTTGTCTACAGTGGACATTATGTACAGTGATGTGTCCTTGGCGGAAACGTGTGCTGAATGCGCCGGCTGACGTTAGTTGTCTACTTCCAGCATGTTGTATGATAATTTGATTATCGATTATTAACATTCGATTATTTAATAAAATACGGAAAAAATCAAAAGTAGCATCCTTAAACTGTGAACAAAACAAGATAACAGATTGATGTTTATTTATTGCAGGCATTTCTTTTTTACCATACCATGGAGCTGCATATGCTGCACAAGTACTTGATGGTTCAGCTGTACCTACGCAGACAATACTACCGGGAGTTGCGTACAACACCGTCACGACGACCGCTGTTCAGACACAGTTGCAGTACGCTCAACCAGTGACATCAAGTTATGGAGTAGCAGATCAGTCATTAGCTCACAAGAATGCAAACACAGTTCTGAGTGCTGTTAACCCCGTAAACAATGCACAGTCGGCACCGCTCAAGCAACCACTGCAGTCTATTAACTTAACCGATCTGCTGGATTATAGCTTTCTGATGGAGCACGGCATGGCCGAGGCTGCAGGCACGGTCGACCTCAGAAATCCAACAGTACTTGCAAACATGCTGCAGTCGCTAAATGCCGCGAGCTTACCGTCGGCTAGTTGCTCAGAGGAGCGGAGCACACAACCCGTCGACACTAGACAGTTTCCCGTCACAAAGCAGCCAGTGCAAGGCGAGCAGTTGTTTCAGGAAACAGTGACGGTCAACCAACAGCAGGTGCCTTTGTCCAACCAGCAGCTTGCGGCTGGTCAGATGTATGCAAGTTACGGTAGCGTAGCGTCTTCGCAGCAGAAAGATACTGTGCATGGTGGCGGAGTATTATGGCCGTGGAGTGACCCGGTATTGATTACGGACAAGTCACAAAGTGAAGGTGCAGTAGCCGTTGTACAGCCAGCTTCAGTTGCCACATCTGTGACATCGTCATCATTGCCCGTCTCATATGAGGCCGTAAGTCCTCCGTCGGCAAGCGGTGAAAACATGTCGTTTAGTTTGTTGGATAATTTACAGCTCACAGGTGACGCAGCCGCTGGTGGCTATCAGTTGACTAACTTTCTAGGGTCGACGGTGGATACATCAGCACTGTTTGCTGCCGCTTCTCCTTATAGTCTTGCTTCGGCATCACAGCATACAAGAACTGATACGTGGAACGGTGCAGCATCGGCATCATACGGTGCTACTGCTAATGCTGAACGATCAATTCTGACTGTGCCGCCAACAACATTGGAGACATCCGTAGGCCGACAGTCCATTGCGGAGTTGGAAAAAATGCAGAAGCAGAAATCAAACTTAGGTATCGTGCTGCCAATGACTCACGGCAGTGCTGATGAGAGAAGTGGTATCACATCACAGGCATCGTCGTTGTGCAGAACATCCGGGACTAGTGATGTACAGTCAGCAGTTGAGCCGCAAAACCAGTACTTAACAAACAACCAGTTAGCCACTGACAAGTGCAGTGGGTCGGTAGCTGATACTGCTGCCGGTGGCATTGTTCTGACCAATATAACTGGCAATGTTTACGTCAATCAGTATACAATGATGCCAGGTGGTGCTCAGCCACTTGATAATGCGCTGCTGCATGCAGACTTAGCTAACACCGGTGCTACCAGTTCGTTGTCGTATGACGGTTCCATTGATGAGACGGCGTACTCACTTGCAGCTCCATCAGTTGCAGTTTTGCTAAAGAACACGGATGATGAACTGGGTACATTTGCTGCCGAACCACTGACTAGTGTTCTTGGTGTACAGCAGCATAGAAATCCACCAGCATCACGAAAACCAGTTGCACCCGAGAGCAGTTTCTTTGGAGCTGAAGCCGCACCGGTGTTGGCCGCAAAGCCGTCGAATAAGTTTGAATCTTGCTTCCTGCAGTTTATCTGTGGACACAAGGCAGAAACGTTGTCAAGTGTACTCAACAGTCCTATTAAGACACGCCCGGTATTACCGAAGTATATACCCGAGCCGCGTCGTCAAAAAGCTCCAGAAGTGACGGTGGATGCTGTTGAAGAGAAGACAGAAACATCAAGTGAACCAACTCCTCCAAGTTCAGTGACAACTAACGATACAACTATTGATACAAATATTGATACAACTGTCGATGCAACTATCGATGCAACTGTTACACAGTCGACTACTGAATTGGCATCTGTATTAAATGTAAGTTGCTTGTCTTATTTATGCAAGGGACTCTACTATACAGCTGTTTTCTTGCGTATGTTGTGATGTTTGATGATTTCATTGCTTAACTTTCAGTGACAGATATAATTAATTCCCAAAGATGAGCTACTTTGAATTTTTTTGTATTCAATAGTCAGATGTGTGTTACTGTTAACTGGTTAATACGGCCGTTAAGTGACACAGTGCCGTTGTGATCCGGAAGTAGTTACTGTGCATTTGTTTACATTGGCAACGATGGTTTTTGTTTTGCAGCTGATTGTAAACACAATAGCAGTAAAGATAAGTGTCGGTTTTTTTCGGTTTCCAAGTAATTCAAAGGAATTCAAGGAGTGGGAAGACTCAATCAGGTTGAACTCACTCATTGACAAAAATGTAATCACCATTGTAAACAAAAAACTTCGTGAACCGTACTGTGTCGTTTGACAAATGAGCTAGTGCCACTTAACGGCCATATAATTGATAGTGTTATTTTCATTCAACATGCTGCAGTAAACAATTAACATCAACAATCTCAGTCAACGTGTCTTGGCTGTACCTTGCTGGTGCTGCTGCATACATGCTGTCCACTCTGTGCAGGTTGCCAGTAGGTGTCTCTTTCACTTTACTACAGTGCATGATAGATAGTGGGGGGGAGGGGGAACGCCAACCACAGGAACATGCCACTGAGTGAAGGGATGACAGGTGAACGGGAAGGGATGAGTAGAGCAACAACATAATGGACGTGGTGGCAGCTGGGTAAGTCGAACGACAGGGGATGAACTGAAGGATGCAGTGCCTGCAAAAAAAACAAACATATTGCACTTCCCAAGGTCTACTTATAGCAGCTGCACACTGGCCTCCCATCTCCCACGAATGGCATCATTTGGGGACAGCCACCTCCTGCAGAATACACTGAGGTCCCAGGAAACAGCCGTCCCCAGGAGACGTCAGTTGAGAAAACACGCTTTAGTCATGTCTTATCAGACCACTGTCATCCCACGCTTATCACACATCATGGTTGCAATAGCCAAACAATGAACATACATGTATCATCACGTAAATTCACAGAAATTCGACTGATGGTTAACCCGCAGCTTCATTTGACAGTTGAATAATTCGGTCAGTCAACAATTAATTAATCAAAAGTCGAATTACGCCGTTAATAGTTACACAGTAAACTGTTGTGGCTGTTAGAATGTGCATGTGTGTGTGCACATGTGATGCAGACTGACCCTACGACGTCCGTTTCAGCCATCACTTCAGAGTGGCCTTCGGTACAGGTAACTAAACTTCCAGCCAAGTTTTCACACAAGTGGAAAAACAGGACAGCTATATCCAGTACAGAAGTTTCACAGTCAGCTGCAACAGTTACCGCTCAGACAGCTCCAAAGGGTAGCTACAATGATCTGTATTGACTGTATTGTTATTGCATAAGGTACTGGACATTATTTACGCATCCACGCTACCCAAAGCGCGAATGCGTATATGTTTTACAGATGTTTTTTTTGTTTTTTTCCGTCCATCAAAAAATATGAGACAACCGTTCTCGGGAACGGCTGAATGAATTTTCATGAAACTGTTACCAAATGATAGGGGGGAAAATGTAGTTTGCATCGCCGTACCCAGCCCCCCCCCCCCAAAAAAAAAATTGGGGGCTAAAAACTGAAAACTGTGGAAGTATCGCGATTGGTACATTGCGATCGGTACATAGCTGGTTGAGTATTATTGGCAACTAGTTGCCAACCCGGGTTGCCAACTAGCAAGGCTGCTTGCCGCTAGCGGATGTGTTAAAAAGGCATGAGCGCATGAATGCATTTAATGTAGTTCATTCATGATTTCATGTACGAATAATAATTAGATCAGCGTTATAGAGCTGCTCACTTTGTTATGTTAGCTGCCGAAATCTAGGTTGGTCTGTCATGGAAAGTGGAAACTGTTATACGATCTTACTTGTTGCTTTGATACTATTAGTTGGGCAACAGGAAGGGCAGCCTTGTTTTAGCACAGCTAAAAGCCTAGGTTCTGTTGTTTTTTTTATTTTTTCTTACTTCTAACTTAACTAACTTAACACATGTAGTCACTTTTCAATTTGTAAATTGTTGGATGAGTTGACCATCATGCATTATAGTTTTATTTAGTCATTACTTGCAAATTTAGTGTTCATTATCTAAGTTTCATTGAAGCTAAATAGCTTGGAATGTACAACTATTTTTGTCATCTGTTTTTACTTCTGTATTTTGTGTCATCATGGTATATCTTGTTGTTGCCTGTTTTTTTGTATGAAGTCAATAATTGATATTTTATGTCAATTAATTGCAGCAATTGAAGTAGTCAGCAGCAAGCCGTCTAATAGTTCTGCTGGTGTCGTATCATCAGCTAGTGGTAAAACCAAGTGTCCAAACACCAAGTGGACTGTGTCAAAGAAATCAAAGTATGACAGTTTTTGTGGTATATGTGTAAAATGCATCTAAAGAGTTTATTTATGTGTGTAACTATTGACTGCACAGTTCCAATTAGCAGGTCTCCTGCATGACATATATACTTGTATATACATACAGCTGCTCACAGCAAGAATAATATTTTTGACTTAATAATCTGCCATTGATTATGATACTGAAAGCCTTGGTATTACAGCAACAAACTCAGTTTACAGCCATGACTTCACTGTGTTTAAAAAAACTGTGCAAAGTTATTTTTGACAGAACTTTGTCAAATTAACACCAACTGTGAAAATTTTTGGCTGTGTAAATTTTTGGCACAAAGATGGCAAACAGGATAAGCTTATGTTGGTTGCTCTCATTTTCCACCTCACCTAATTTATGTCTGTACTACCGTGTTAAACGCAGATGGTCCAAATTGTTAGATACACTGTTAGATATTAGTCTACAGTAAACATTCTAACGACTTGATTATCACACAGTAAACCAAAATATTGTTTATATTGTAGCAGAATACAGCATCTAGAGTGTTCTGTGGGATAAAGTTTATCGCTTCAAAATAGCTGACATCGATAACCTAACAACAAGTTTGATCGATGAGTGAGCGCAGTCAGTCGTTGATGCTGCTATCAGCCAGTAGCGTCGTCTAAGCCCTTTTGTCCGTGGACACAGGGCACACTTCGAGCACAATTTCTGACAATTTTGAGTGGAACTGTTATACAAATTATAATTTTGCTAATTAAACCATATTTCAGTTCATTGTGTGCTAATTAAGTCGTTAGAAAGTTTACTGCAGACTAATAATTACAGAGTTACGTGACAATTTGGAACATCTGCATTTAACATGGTAGTGCATTCACGTAAATTAGGTGAGGTGGATATGAGTGCACCTCACATAACTTTATCCTCTTTGACATCTTTGTGCCAAAATTTTTCACTGTTGGTGGAAATTTGAAAAGTTCACACAAAATCTCAGGACAACCTGTATGTGTTGTAAATTATTTGCAAATAAATGTATATTTCCTGCCTGCAGGACACTCTTTTTCTTACTAGGCCTATTGTTTGTTAAGCTTCAAAATTATAACTACAGTCAGTATATGTGAGAATTTGGAAGTTATAGTATGTTACAGTATCAAGCATAGTGCTTTCACTCGTGAGTGTTTAAACAAGACCACAATTTGACTGAAGTTTGAATATAGGAGTCCGTGAGTACTGGGAGTAGCTGGCAATATATCCACCCTTTTACCCACTCATCTAGAGAGCAGGTTCAGTATATTCAGCTGTTGCTGTAATTCATGTATGTTACGTATGATACGTGCACTGTACCTTGTGATATTGTTTTTGTCAGATGTACCGACAGCCAAAGTTCAGGTCTTCCAGTGTTGGTGTTGAAAGCGGTACCAGTGGCCAACACGCGATCCTCGGCAGCATCGTCCACAAAGTCATCGAGATGATATCGGTGCTTGTGTCCACTTCATCTCGTTTGTTACTTGCGTACGGCATTTGTACACGGATCACTGCAAGTCACTACTGTCAGTCTATTTAAGTTCACCATCGCTTCATCGAGTTGGTTGTTTATACAAAGTGTGAGTCAAAAAAATCCCCCTCCCCGAGATTTTCTTAAATTTTCTTCTTAAGCGGTTAGGAATTTTTAGTCCAAATTTTACATGCCTATTGTACGTTCCCATCTACGTTAGACTACAAATTTTTCTTCAATTATCTGCAACTTTGACGAAGTTATGCCATATTAAGCGTGACCACCATCATATGCTTAAAATGTCCACCATTGGCCAAAACGCATGTTTGGTGGTCGCGCTTAATATGGCATAACTTCGTCAAAGTTGCAGATAATTAAATAAGAATTTGTAGTCGAGCGTAGGTAGAACTGTGTAATAGGCTTGTAAAATTTGGACAAAAAAATTCCCAACCGTTTGGGAAAAAAATGCCAGAAAACTTTAGGGGGGATTTTTTTGACACACACTGTATGTAATGTTTGATGTGTGGAAACAAGTCTCTGTATGTATGGTATTCTCGTTATAATTTGTAACATAGTTTTAACGTGTGAGGCAAACCGATGATTATGTTATGGCAACTAATTTCATTGCTGTCGCTGTGCTGTGTTAAGTGCCTATTATTATTAATTATATTCAGTACCGCACATTGATGGAGAATTGTACTTATCAAGTAACTTATGTCCAGTATGTAAATTTCTTCTGATGTGCACTCGTTATAATTTTTATTCACAGCCTGATGTGTGTGTGGAACTAGTTGTGGTGTACATTATGATATTTTGCTGCTTTAAAGTGTAAACTAGGCAGTATGGCCACTGTAAGCGGTGTGTGGAAATCTTGAGCTATATTCAGTTGTTGTAGGAGAGTTGTGTTTTTATCGTCCAGTGAATCATCTGTTGTAAACCCGGAGGTTTTAAAAGACGACGAGGGTTGGTTTGTTTTGTGTTAGGTTTAGTTGGGTTTTCTGTGTTCAACTTGGTTGTTGTGATTTTGGTTTGACAGTATTATAGTTGATTGGAGAGACCCTCCACGGAGACCTCCGCTTATTCGTTGATATTATATAGACAAAATCTATGTTGAGGAGATGATTTGATTCTTTTATATTTTCGGTGTATTGTATCATTCATTAATGGTAGCGGTGTCAATCACTGTGTGTAACCACAATATACATATAACTAGAAGTACTCAGAGAGCACAGACCTCCACCAAACGCCAGCATAATAGAATGATTTTTGCAATGCAAATTAGCTATGCAGCTTTGATCTGAGTCCACTAGGTACTTTTTCGATAATCCAGTGAATCCGGTTTTCGGATTTCGGACTCCTGGACCCGGATGGTGATCCAGATCGTCACCAAAATTTAATCACCTGGTCCCTGGGCCATGCCTTACCTCTGCAAGGAATTTCATCAAAATCCGTTCACAACTTTTTCAGTTATCCAACAGACAGACAAACAGACCAAAGTAAATACATAACCTCTTTCGGCGGAGGTAATAATGTTTCTGCATTTAGACTCCCAGTTGATTAATCTGGTGCTTGTCCTGCATTGATTGCTAATTGTCACTGCCTCTGAAATTATAATTTTGTCTGTGTCGTGATACAGTTGTGATTATTATTATTATTATTATTAAAATTTTACAGAAAAAAATGTAGAGGTAGCTATGAACCTCAGTCTACAGTGTGTGAAAAAAATCGCTAATCGTTGTTGGTGTTATTGCGGTTTATTATAATTAACAATAATTAACAATTTCCTGTGTGGATGATTTGCATTGTACCGATTGTACTTACCAGTAATCATGGCATGGGTGCAGATTTGCAGTTAAGCTAAATGTTTGTGATGAAGTTTATATACTAGTTTCTGAAGCAGGATGTTCATTAAATGTAACCATTTATCGCTGTTGATGCACTGCTGTACTTTATTGTTACTATGTCAAGACTGCTAATTGTGTCACTTGTTTATTCTGCAGTTCTAACCTGACTAAAAAACTCAGTTTTTGTGTAGCACCACTGCTACAGGGTGGTCATAAAAATAGTAAGATAGTGCACTTCTATAAAATGCTATGGACAGTCAGCTATTCAGTCAGAATACATTTACACAGTGCCACGTGCTGGAAGCAAATCAGTGGTACAATAAATACTCTAAATGTAGATTATTTTTTGAGGTTCACATTTTTTTATATTTCTATTTATACTATACTAGCTATGTATTCTACACTATGAGCCAAAAAATTGCACCCTTTATTTTGGCGATAACTTGGCCAAATGTTGATCAGTTTTAATAATTTTTTTTCTGTGGATTTTCACTGGAACACCAGAAAAGCTGGAATAAAATCTACCACCTCAGCTGGAATCTTGCTGCACTACCTTGCAAAAATCTGAATTCCAATGAATGTGCAACTTTACAGCATGTTATTCAATGCAAGTGTGATGCAAAATCGCTAATTTACAGTATATATCCACCAGAAATGTTATTATCTGTTTCATATATCTACACAGATTTTGTTCCAGCTTTTTCTGCACTTCATCTGAGAATGCATCAGTGACATAATAATTATTAATATTGGTTAACGTTTGGCCAAGTTATTGCCAAAATAAAAGGGTGCAATTTTTTATGGCTCACGGTGTATGTTAAGATGTAGGCACTAGGTAGTACATACTGGCTACAATAGTTGACTAAACAGGGTGGTGAAATGGTATAGAATGTTTAATTTTAAATGCCTAAGAAACCCCCGAACAGGATTATGGAATAAATAAACCAGCTTTGTAGATGATCGTTGATGATGAGAAAATACAGTTGTTTTTTGCACGTGACATGACAGCTTGCAAAGACTGGCTTACTTTTTTCTGATCACCGTGTACATGTGTTGTTTCAGTTCTACTAAAATCAGTGTATTAATTATGCAGTAGCTGCTGGTGATAAATATGTTGAACCAATAATTCAGTTGTATTAGTCCTACAATTTCATTTTGTGATGTCTCATTTGTTATATTGGCACAGTCCAGTGTCCGTATCAGAGGTGTGCGGATCCACAAATTTCACGTCTGCGGATAATCCGCGTCCGCAAGCATCAGGTCTGCGAACGGTCCGCGTCTGCAACTGTAATGGCGACTCATGTCCGCGGACCGTCCGCATCCACAAGTAGGGTCGGATTACACTGTATCCAATGCCTAGGGCCCCACACAGTCAAACAGGCTTTCTTACATAGCCTACTGCAGTGTCCAAATATGGATCGGTTCTCAAATTGCTGAGAACTGGTACATTGGCACTTCTGTTTGAGGTTTGTTGTGCAAACAATACTTGTGGCTTTAGATCCGTGGATGGTCCGCGTCCGCAGATGTGTTTGTTTGGCGGATCTGCAGACCGTCCACGTCCGCAAAAAAATCTGCGGATCCAGGTCCGCGGATATCCGCGTCCACAGTCCGCACACCTCTGGTCCAGATACTGTGAATTGCATTGAATGGACTCTGGTTCTTGGTTAGAGTCTGTAGTGTGGCTGAATCAAGTTTTATTTTCAGTGAATCGAATTGTGGAAATGTATGAATTTAATTCAGAATTTACTGTGTTATTTAAATATAATCATAGTCATTTAATGTCTGTAATATCATATGATCTCAGAGGGCAGAAAATATTACAATTATGTGTATAATATGTTTGAAAATTTGACATGGCTTGCCCTCCAGAACCTTCATATTATTTGGCAAAATGTTCTGTATTTGCTTTTATGTGTTTAATTCACTGATTTTGAATGTTTCTCTGCTGGATATTTCAATCTGTTGTCTTTAAGTGAAGTGATTGGCTGACAGTATGTGGCACCGAGCGTGGTATTTTCCGCAAGTCCGTATTTATTGTTGTATGCAATAAGCAAGTTTGGATTCTTCAGTTTCACAGACAGACAGCTAGCAAGAGTTTTATAAGGACTGTAAATTTTGACAGTTTTTTTGGACTATAGATAAAAAGTTTTGAGTTGATCCTTTTACTAACTGTGCCCATCTATATTACCATGATGTGTTTCTGTGTATATTAGTCAGCAAAGATGAATATACTTAAAATCATGTATTGCATTTCAAACGTTCTTGGTGTTTAAGATTTGCTTATCAATGGAACTTTGATGTTGAAGGATGAAGGAACAGTAAAGTAGTGAAATTGTGAATAGTTGTGTCTAATTTACTGGTTGCAGTTGTCATTAATTCTGTAGTGATTGACATGTTGTTAATTCTAGGTTCTCTGTTTAGATTTATGTTGACGTATATTGTTTGTGTTTCAAACTTGGCCTCTGTAATTTTTATTTAAAGATGTATTGTTTGTCAACTGTGCTTTTTAGTTAGTTACGTGGAATGCAGTCTACAGGATTCTGAACTGCACCATGTGCAATGAGCTGTTTGACAAGCAGTTGTTGGAATGGAACACATCATCATCATCATATTTGTGTATTGAAAAGCTGTCAGAATGCATTCCAACATATCAGATTGAGGTTTTAGACCTAAATATGCAGTTACAGCACATGCACACTATAATGGGTTAAGGACATTAGAACAAATAAAAGATTAAGAATGTTAAAGTCACGTAAAGTATTGAGAGACTGCAACTGTAACTGGGTGAATATATGTTTCTAAGCAGCATCCGCATGTGGTTACATCATAGCATTGTCTGCTCCCTGACAGCAACTAGGTGTATGCATTACTTGTAACTAATAGTCGTCAGGTAAGCTACCATTCGTTCAGAATTTATAAAATTTGGATGAAAATTGACGAAGGTATTGCCAAACAAAAGGGTGACTTTGAAATGTGAGTCAACAAAAAATCCCTCACCTCAGGTTTTCTGACATTTTTTCCCATATGGCTGAGAATTTTTAGTCCAAATTTTACACGACTATTATATGTTCCTATCTACGCTAGACAGCAAATTTTTATTTATCTCCAACTGCGACAAAGTTATGCCACATTAAGTGCGACCACCCATCGTGCGTTTCGGCCGATGGTGGTCATTTTGAGCATATGATGGTGGTCGCGCTTAATATGGCGTAACTTCGTCAGGTAATTGAATAAAAATTTGTAGTCCAGCGTAGATAGGAACGTACAATAGGCATGTAAAATTGGACTAAAAATTCCCAACGGTTTGGGGAAATGTCAGAAAAATTCGCGGGGGGATTTTTGACTCACACTGTATAGCAATGAATATATATACATCTTTATTTCGCCAATGAACAGAGTCATACTCTCAAGCTTTTGCAAGGCAATGTAGTTACACAAACCGGCACCACGTAGACGACGAATGATTACGCAGAGTCACCTTTACATCTTTATCGTCTCTCACATTGACTATTGCCATGTTTTATTGTTTTGTACGCCCGATGCAACGCGTCTGTTCTATACAGAGACTACAGCGTGTACAAAACTGCGCCACGCGCGCTACATTCTCAACGCTCAAACCCGTTCACCACTACCTCTATACTACTCCACCAACTACATTGGCTTCCCATCGAGAGTAGGATATGCTACAAAGTCTGCAGCTTGGTGTACTGAGTCGACCGCAATATTGCTGCGTTGTCCGAACTATATACGTGTTCCCTGCACTGATAGTCTTCTTCGATCGACTGCAAGGGGAAACTATGTGATCCCAGAACACAGGGACGCCTCGCCTATAGCAAACCGTGCTTTTGCAGTTGCAACTTGCAGCGCCATCTTCATCATCATCATCATCATCATCATTTATTTTCAAAACAAGTGATATGAGTAAGTCAATGCAAATAAAGGCAGGCACAACCAGGCAGGAAACTGCACTTACGGTTGCCATGGAAATACACATTAACACGAGTATTAAACACTATAGTAGCAATTGGTTGCCTGGCCATGGTTTTAATTGGCAAAGTGAATTACACCCATTCAGAGTTGTAACAAATACTTGATTATTGTATTTTAAATACAAAATACAGAAATACTGTAGAAAATTGTATTTGAAATACTTTTCTCAAATACTTTTAACATTGGCCTCAAAATACAAAATACTTTTTCATAATAGTATTTGAAATACAAAATACTTCTCTAGTTTGCATGCAACTTTTCATCAATGTTATTGGTCAGTTATATATGTGCAACCAATCCATGGCAAAGCGTATTTGCCAAAAAAGTACAACAGGTAAGTATTTTAGTGGTGCTTCAATAGTTTAGTTCAGTGACTGCATGTAAAGTGCAGTTTACTCAAGGAAATTCGACGAACCAGAAATGAGCTTTGTAGGATTGCATTTTGTACACTTTGCGATGACTTTATCGCCATCTACTACTGAGTGAATGTCAATAATGTCAAATTCTATAACATTTTTACATTTTTGGAGATCAGTTGGTAACTTTTCGTCCAAATTTCGTCCAAAATTGTGAATTTGTTTTTTTTTCGTCCAAAATGCTAATTTTCACGATTTCGTTCGTTTTTTGTCCAAGTAATGAGTGGTAAGTTATATTTAATTGCTTGTATTGCCTCGCACTTAACCGGTTAAACAATGTTGTTAAATAAGCAAGTCAACAAGTGTAGTGAACTGTGAAACAACATTATTGGTTCGCGAGCGCTCAGCTTTAGCGACCCTTATTGTTGCTTCACGTGTCTGTCTGTCCGTCATTCTGTCTGTCTGTCCGCAACTTCGGAGCTAAATATCTCGGAAACGAGG
>Ga0209781_1000253_pt1 | contig 13540 bp, 17 predicted proteins | sample WorMetHERISLAND1_3_FD_187386 | JGI IMG/M metagenome (GOLD analysis project Ga0209781, IMG submission 187386) | Marine gutless worms symbiont microbial communities from Max Planck institute for Marine Microbiology, Germany - Olavius albidus HERON... | ecosystem: Host-associated > Annelida >...
CACCTGACCAGCTCGTCGACCTACGTCAGGTACACCGCCGCACCCGAGACAAACACGAGGCCGACCGCATCAAGGCTGTAGCGTCGCTGGCGACCGGCTGGACGGCCGAGGCGGTGGCGGAAGTTTTGCTGGTCGATCCCAACGCGGCGCGCGCGCACTTCAAGCGTTATGGTAAACGTGGTCTTGAGGGCTTGAGGCGTGTTGGCGACGGTGGCAGCGTTGGCTTGCTCAAGGCCAAGCACCTGGTGGAATTGGACGCCCACCTTCAAGCGAACCTGTACCTCTCGGCCAAAGCGGTCGCCTACTGGGTGAAGGAAACCTTTGGAGTGTCTTACACGGAGAGTGGCATGATCGCAGTGCTGCGCCGGTTAGGTTATGTGTACAAGAAGCCCCGGCTGGTGCCTGGCAAGGCCGACCGGGAAGCGCAAACGCAATTCCTCGAAACGTACGACCATATCCGCAATCTCCAGGGTCAGGATGATCCCATCTATATTTATGGATGCAACTCATCCGCAACACCATCCGGTGCTTGCCGGCGGTTGGATCAAGCGTGGCGAGGAGCAGGGAATCCCCACCAACACCCGGGCGACGGCGCGTCAATATCAATGGGGCCATTGACCTGGAACGGTTGGGAGCCCGTGGTTTGCTTCGACGACACTATCAACGCTGACTCGACCATCGCGTTGTTCGAGCAACTCGCAGCGTTCCACCCCATGGCCGTGTGCATTTATGTCATTTGTGACAACGCACCTTACTACTGTTCCAAAGCACATCAATACTACCTGAAAGCCGCACGCATTCAGCTCGTTTTCCTCCCGCCGTATGCGCCGAATCTGAATTTGATCGAGCGATTATGGGGATTTTTTAAGAAGAGGGTCCTCTACAATCGGCATTATGAAACGTTTGTCGAATTTCGAACAGCGCGTGAAACATTTTTCAAGAACCCGCGCAAATACCAACCGGAGTTGCGTTCATTGCTGACCGCAAATTTTGAAATCATCGGGGAATAAAAAACCGAAATATTGATATTAGCTTAGTGTAGTTCACAATTTCCCTGTTTCACACAAACAGTACCTTTCTTCTTTGCTTCCTATAAGATAGACGCGAGGTCCACTGTGCTTCTGTAAAGTTATATTCCTTCATTACAAAACCTCCAAAGCTTGAACACCAATATTCAGGTGCGCATTTATGATGCTATAGCTACTGACGCGCTTAACTACACAGAGTGTCAACATATAGTCCGCGTAGATTGGGTTAGGTGCGCTGCCCGATCTCGAAGCATAGTGACAGGATCGAATGCGCCCTAGCATGACATTTCATCTTATTTTGCGTTCTCAGCGAGACGAGAAGTGGCCAAATGCAAGGCGCGCGAGCGCAGGAATAGCAACCCCTCTTTCAAGCTCGCGCAACAATGCAGGTGGCCGCTTCTCGTCTCGCCCGAAGGGAGCTCTCCAAACGTGCCAAGGCGATGTTACAGCGCTTGGCAAGAGAGTCAGCTATTCCCTGCGCACTGTGCCTTGCCTGGGCGCGTTTGGGAGGGCTCTGAGAATGCAAAATAAGTCGAAATTTGATACTAGCCCAACACGACACCATCTCAGACTACGCCAAATAACCCAGAACCGTACTCACGTAGCTTTCACGCCAAGGGATGCCAGCCACTCCCGTTATCTACAGCCTGGTCCGAGACAATCGTGACCGGCTCGAGCGCCGCCTCCCGGCACTCCTGATCCAGATAGCGTATCAGGCCCCGCGTCAGATCCTTCGTACCCTCACCCGTGACGGCGGAGATACCGAACGTCGGGCTAGTCCAGCCGAGCCGCTCCAGGAGCGTGGTACGTCGCTGCTCAAAGTCCGCGGGGTCCAGCAGGTCGCGCTTGTTGAGCACGAGCCAACGCTCCTTTCGGGCCAGGTTCCCATCGTAGGCCCTGAGCTCACCCTCGAGCTCGCGCACCTGCTGCGCCGGATCGACAAGATCGTCCAGGGGGGCGATGTCCAGTAAGTGCAACAACAATCGGGTGCGGGCAAGGTGCTTGAGGAAGCGAATGCCCAGTGCCGCCCCCATGGCCGCGCCTTTGATGACGCCTGGTATGTCCGCGACGACGAAGCTGCGACCGTTCCCCGCGCTGACCACGCCCAGATTAGGGTATAGGGTCGTGAAGGGATAGCCCGCCACCTTCGGCCGGGCGCTGGATAGCTTGCGGATCAGACTCGATTTGCCCGCGTTCGGGAAGCCTAGCAGTCCAACGTCCGCGAGCAGAATAAGCTCCAGGTGGAGCCGGCGCCGCTCGCCGGGAGTTCCCGGCGTGGATCGGCGCGGCGCGCGATTGGTGCTCGACCGGAAGCGGGCGTTGCCGATGCCGTGAAAGCCACCCTGGGCAACGAGTAGACGCTCACCCTCACCCAAGAGCTCGCCGATGGACTCCCAGGTCTCTTCATCCCGCACCCGGGTACCGACCGGAACCCGTATCGGCAAATCCTCGCCGCTACGACCGGTCATATTACGGCCCATGCCGCCCTTTCCGCGCTCGGCGCGGAATTCCCGCCGATGGCGGAAATCCACGAGAGTATTGAGACCAGCGTCCGCAACCAGAAACACACTGCCGCCGTTCCCGCCGTCCCCACCATCCGGGCCTCCTCTGGGGATGAACTTCTCGCGCCGGAAGCTCACGCAGCCACTGCCGCCATCCCCGGCTTCGACGCGGATACTAACCTCATCGACAAACTTCATAACCTGATCAGGGATCCGTTGTTGTCCCTGCCCGCCCGATCCTTCCGAAGCTCGACGGGGACCATGGCCGGAGGCATCGCAGCACGGGTAAAAACGCAAACAGCCCCGGTCATCCGACGAGGCTCCTTCGCTCGGGGATTTAGGTCGTGTTGACAATTAGCCCGTAGGATGGGCAAAGCAAGCGCCCGGCAGGAGGACACCATGCGACGGTCATGCCGCGTGGATTCCCAAACCGCGATCCGACACCAGAGCAGCGCCCACTTCGACGCTCAGATCGAGTGCCTGCGCCGCCAGGTCTTCGACCTCATTGCGGCGGATGAAGCGCTCCAGCAATCCTGCAAGCTGGTCGTCAGCATCACCGGTATCGCCGCTGCCAGTGCCCATCCAGCTCCTCGGCGAGCGGCTGGTCTTGCCCGACGACATGCGCGCTAAGCAGTGGGGCGCCCTGGCCGGCCTCGATCCACGCAGCTACTTGCGGATCGCTCTCTATATGCCCGCTCTCAGCGCCGCTCGCCATGACCCCAATGTCAGGTCCTTCTACCGCCATCTTCTCGACACCCGCGGCCTCAAGGAACTCCAGGCTGTCTGCGCGGTCATGCGCAAACTCTTGCTCGCCATCCATGCCATGCTTAGAACGAACTCTCCCTTCAACAGCCGCCGCTTCTTCTCACCCACTGAAATGACCACTTAATAAATCCAATGGTCTAGACAACTGTTCGAGAGGATTGGTTCGCTCAGCAGAGAAGTATTTTATCATAGAGATTTTCCTCTCGATGATGAAATCTGGATTCACATTCTTTGAGGTGTAGATGAAACGTATGTCTGGGAACGCCCTTGGATTTTGCAAGCCTCCGTTTAGCCTAATGACCGGAATGATTCAATGCCGTTCTCCGTGTAGACCTTTTCCTGCCGTTCCAGAATTCCGAAGACGATTGTTTTACCCCGGAGGAGCACAGGGAAGCGAGGGAGCGAAAGCGACGAGCGAAGTGCGACGCCCCCGGGTAGGCGTAGGGCCGAGCGTTTGGTCGGAGTGCGGCGCGTGAGCGCCGTCGGAGACGAAATGCCAGGCCATGCGATACGGCGTCAAGTCATTGCGGGAGTCCTGGCGCCGCGCGGAGTGCGCGCCGGGACGAACGCGGGCCGCCGAAGGCAATGGCCGTCGCCCCATTGTTTTCGCCCGAAATCGGACGGACCCCCTTTCGGGTTTCGCGAAAAATGGCGACGCTCCGGCGCCCCCACGCCCCTTTTTTCCCCGAACATGGCGGGCGCCAAAAGAGGATTCATCCACTTCAAGCTCGCTGGAGAAAGGCGATGAGGCGTCACAAAGCTGGGCGATTCTAGGTCGTAGCTTGAAGAACCGTTGATTGATCGTCGGGTGGCTTACATCACTCAGCGCGGCGAGTTTCGAGGCCAGTAGATCATGCGTAAAATAGCGCATGATCGTTCTGAATTTGGCTTCCGAAAGGCGTGAACGCCTGAAATACCTGTTTTTTCCTTGCATAACATAACCGTAGCATGCAGTTGCAGATGCTAAAGTTATCTGGACCCATTGGATTTATTAAGTGGTCGTTTCAGTGGGTGAGAAGAAGCGGCGGCTGTCGAAGGGAGAGTTCGTTCTAAGCATGGCATGGATGGCGAGCAAGAGTTTGCGCATGACCGTGCAGACAGCCTGGAGCTCCTTGAGGCCGCGGGTGTCGATAAGATGGCGGTAGAAGGCCTGACATTACGGGGTCATGGCGAGCGGCGCTGAGAGCGGGCATATAGAGAGCGATCCGCAGTAACGGTTCCCAGCCTTGGACAGGGGCTTTTTGCTCATGCTGGAACCGGACAGGTGCTGGCGTGGATCGAGGCTGGCCATGGCGCCCCACTGCTTGGCGCGCATGTTGTCGGGCAAGACCAGCCGCTCGCCGAGGGCCTTTCCCGTGTAGTAGGACTGCGAGCGATGAGTGCGCCTGCAAACCTTGCGTAGATCATCTTTGACGGATTTCTCGATTTGGGCGCTCAACTGGATTGTCGGCATGGGAAACACCATTCATTGGGTTAATGGATAACACGAGTGTAAGGAAAAAAGTCGAGACTTTTTATGGATTCCGGACTGCTTTGACATGCGCCGGCAAAACGGTGTGGCCACCCACCCCAGGTTACACTACAGTCGTGTCGGGGGTGTAGGATGTGGTGAGCTGCATCGACAAGCCGGAGACCGGCAACGAGTAGTTGGTGACCGGAAGCCCGGTCGGTAGGCACAGCCCACTTACTGATCCAAGGCTTCGACTAGAAGACAGTCCAGCGGGACACGGAGGAGCGCCGTCAAGCCATCGGCAAAGGGCCGGACCTGGGCCGCTGGGCCCGCTACATAATAACGTGAGCTATCCGGCTCGGGCCGGTCCGAGGCGACGACGGCGAGCACGTCAGTGGTTCGGGCATCCACCAGAGGGGTGTAGGCAAAGTTGTCCAGAGACTCACGCATGGCCCGACACCACTGGGCCTGGTACTGACCCTCCAGCCCGAATACCGCCCAATAGAGGTGGAAAGATTCGATGATGTCGATGGAGACGGCGTGTTCGAGCAGGCTCTTGATGGGGGCGATACCGTCACCGAAGGCGACGAAGACGGCGGGCTCCGGGGATTCTTCTTCGAGCACGAAGCGGCCGCGGGGACCTGTAACGGTGACCGATTGCCCCTGACGCAGGTCGTGGAAAACGCTCTGCGAGAAAGGGTTGCCGGGTATCAGACGCACCAGAAAGTGGAGGTTGCGCCCGTTGCAGGGACAGCTGGCGATGGGCAGCTCCGCGCCGGCACCGTCCTCCAGGGCCAGGTGGACCCGCTGGCCGGCCATGAAGCGCAGGGTTTGGGTGCGGGGCGTCTGGAGCTGCAGCTGGATCATGTCCGCGCCGAGGCGCTCGAGCTTACGCACGCCGGCGCGGATCTCCTGTTGCGGCAGATCGTCCGCCGACGGAGCCTCCGTCGCTTCGAGCACTAGGTCGGTTACGGCCGTGTTGGCGCAGGTGAGGATATAGCCCAGCTGCTTCTCGTGCCTGCTCAGCACATAGTCATGCGCGCGGGTCTTGTGTACCTCGCCGCTGACGACCCGGGCCCTGCAGGCACCGCAGCTGCCGCTGGAGCAGCCGTAAGCCAGCTTCAGGCCCGCCCGCACGGAGGCGTCGAGAATGGATTCGGTGCCCTCGACGAAGAAGTCGTGGCCGCTGGGGATGAGCTTGACGTTGGCTGCCATAATGCGCAGGAAGGTGTCTTTGGCGAAGAGTCGGGCCTGACTGTCGGCGACGGATCGCTGGGTGAGCTGTCGGCGCTCGGCGGCGAGCCAAGTCTGAAGCTCCCGCGTGCAGACAGCCGTGTTCGGATCGGTGGACTCGGCCATGGCGGCAAGTCGTGCGTCGAGCTCCGCGAGCGTGGCCTCTGCAGTCTCCAGGGCCGCGGCCTTTTGGACCAGGACCTTGCTCAGGGACTTGAGCCGCGCGATCAGCACCTGGGCGCTGGGCAGGGTACCGTCCCCCTGATGACTCCTAGGCAGAGCGGTGGCCTTGATGCGTTCCACCCGCTCCAGGTCGCCGGTGTGCTCCAGGTCCACCTCCGGGTAGACCCGCAGTAGGTCAGGGGCGGCGATTTCTCCCTCGAAGGTGGTGAGCTCGCCCTGCCGGATGCGCTTCTGCAGCTCGGAGCGGGTGACACCGGCCAGACGGGCGGCGCGGGAGAGGCTCAATAGTTGTGTCATTTGGCGTGCTCCGAGTGCGGTCTGGTTCCGGTGCTCCCAACGACCGATGACATCCAGCCAACAGGATTTTTACGGAAGAGATTCGTCCGCAGTTGTATGCGCATCTTTCGGCGCCCGAAGCGCTCAGCTAAACTTGCCCGGCTTGCTTGCCATCCCTGGACGACTGGATTCCGGGGTCCCGTTCGGCCCCCGCCCGGAACGACGGTGGGGTGTCAGGCCACAGTGCTTCACGGACCCGATGCTGCTTTGGATTCGGAGCGATCAAACTGCGCTACACCGTCGTACACGCCGGGACATCAGACCGTCATTCCAGCTGGGACGTCGGAATCCAGGTGCCAGGGATGGCAAGTTGCAGGAACCGACAAGATCTAATTTGTGCACTGTCTCCGGTCTAGCGTCGCATGGCCTCCGTATCGGCCAGAAACCAGGACTCTATCGCCTTTCCCGCAATCACAATCAAGTCAATACCGTTAACCTCTCTTCGCTTTGAAATACAGGGTGCGCAGTGATCGGGATCCAAGTCCGCCAACGCCGCCAGCTTATCGGGGTTCGCTGCGGTCCTCAACTTCTCGATATAGGCAACGATCTTGCGGCTACACATTTCGCCATTGCCGCCCGCATCTACGATGGGTGGTACCAGGTCCAGCCCACAATCTTCCCTCAACCAAGTTTGAAACGACTCGCTTTCCACCAGCTTTTTGTCGGATGGACCCTCGACCACGAATCCCACGGCAGGCCTCCATCCAGCAGGCTGAAGAGCCAGACCTCATCGAGACCCAATGGTGCAAGATCGACCTGGGTCAGTCTGCCCGAATCGGCGGACTTCATGCGGATTCTTCCATCCACCTTGTCCACGAGTATCAGCTCCTCAAGACGGAGTGCACGTACTACCGATTCGCTGTGGGTGGCCAACCAAATGGGGGTTCGGAGCGTTGCCTGTTTCCGCATCAGACCGATCAGCTCGCGAATCGCCCGCCGGGTGCAGCACCCCGCTCCGGCTCTTCGATCAACGTCAGCCCATACAGTTGGGGAAGATCGAGCACGGCCACCAACAGATCAGCGCATAAACCGTACCTTCCGAGACCATGTAGGCGGGAAATCGTCGTCCGGTTCCCTGCTCTTTTTGAACAGCAGAACGGTCTTTCCGTCCAGTTGCTGCTGTTCCGTCTAAATCCCCTCTATCCCGGGGACAATCGTCTCCATCCAGTCAATGATGGTTTCTCGTACCCGATCATATTGTTCCAATCGGCTCAGGACACTGGCCAGATTGTGTCCATTTTTCGCGAGTTTCATTGGATTGGGTCGCTAGCCGATTGATCGGGTGTCTTCGCCCCGATGGGATCGATATGGTGTAATCCCATGTTGCACAACAATTGCGCATGCGCGCGGAGCGCAATTTCAATATCACCGCACACGAAGAGCCTGACGAAATCCAACGCATCGAAGAAATTACTCTTTCCCGAGCCATTTGGCACCACGAATACCGAAAAGGGCGTCAGTCCTTTGACTCCAGGGAATCGATACTCTTGTAGTTGGTAATCTTCAACGTGCGGATGGTCTTTGTTGTCATATCCGAATCCCCACGATCTGGTCTAGATAACCTTAGAGGGGATTTTCGCTCAGCAGAGAGAGTATTTTATCCTAGAGCTTTTTCTCTCGATGATGAAATCTGAATTCACATTCTTTGAGGTGTAGATGAAACGTATGTCTGGGAACGCCCTTGAATTTTGCAAGACTCCGTTTAGCATATGACCAGAATGACTCAATGCCATCGATATGGCAATTGCCTCGCGCAAATTCGTTACTGAAGACGATTGTTTTACCCCGCCTCCACGCCCCTTTTCCCCCAAACACGGCGGGCGCCAAAAGAGGATTCATCCCCTTCAACCGCGCCGGAAAAAGGCGATGAGGCGTCACAAAGCTGGGTGATTCTGGTTCGTAGCTTGAAGAACCGTTGATTGATCGTCGAGCGGCTTACATCACTCAGCGCGGCGAGTTTCGAGGCCGGTAACTCGTGCGCAAGTATAAAATCCTGTTAATCCTGTGCCATTCCATTAGGAGTGATAGGAGTGAGATGTGGCGGCCATTTAACCCGTAAAAACAAGCGGACAAAAAAGATAGGGCAATCTTTTGCGTCCATTTGCGTTTATTTGCGGACTCATTTGCGGCAAACAATCAGGCTTCCGTTTCCGACCGCTCCAGCATGGGCCCAAGGATGCGTTGCGCGATTTGCTCGAATTCTTCCCCAATAGGCTCGCGGCCACGGAAGGCGATGCGTCTCGCAAGCTGGTCCCACTCCGGCGCTGAGTTGTAGCGCCCGCACCAGGCGTGGTCGAAGCCGCTGCCGTATCCGTGCTCTAGCCAGGCCAGGGCGCTCTCGGGAAAGAAGGCGAGGGGTCTCGTGAGCTCTTGCTGGTACAGTGCGAGCAGGTCCGCGAGCAGGCTTTCCGCGTCAGGAACTGGGACCAGGCGCAGGAGCCGGTCCTTGGCGTTGAGCCGGCCGAAGCGATAGTCGACCAGTCCCGTGGCGTGCGGATTCCTGATCTGTCCCTGCAAACGGAAGTCCGCCAGGGCCAGATCCACCTCGATGGGTTCGGCCTCCGGCGTTGGATAGTCCTGCAGCCGTTGGGCGAAGTGCTCCGCCGCGGCCAGTCGCTCATCGAGGAGCAATTCACCTGGCGCGCCGTGGGGTAGGATGCCGGCACCGCGTAGGCGGGCCAGGATCGAAGCTGGCGTTTGCCCTGCCGATAATCCCTGCGGCAACGTCTGATCGAGTCGATAGCCTTCCAACCCCGCGACATCGAAGGGCTCGGTATCCGGTAGGACCTCCGCCTCCTCGGGCAGGCTCAGCTCGAGGCGTTCGGTGAGGAAGTACCGGGCCGGATTGCATAAAAAACGGATCAGGCTTTCGAGCTTGAGGGTCCTGAACGACTCCCCCGGCTCCGGGAGCTCGGCGTCGAAGAAGGGAGGGATCTCTCCTGCGACTTGAGTCCGGGCCGCTTCCAGCCAGGTCCGTGCATAGCTGAACAGGCGTTCGTCGCCCGAGTCGAAATAGCGGCGGCTGAAGGGTTGTAGGGGATGGCGCAGTACCAGCCGCTCGGTCAGGTCCGCGTCGTCGGGGAGCCGATAGCCCCGGCGCAGATAATCGAGCAGCTCCTTGATCACCACGGAGGGGACCTTGAGGCTGTTGTCGCGCTCGTCGTTTCCGACCCAGCTCAGATAGAGGACGTCACGGGCCGAGAGCAGGGCCTCGAGGAACAGGTAGCGGTCGTCCCGGCGGCGGGAGCGATCGCCGCGCCGGGGATGGCGGGCCATGAGGTCGAAGGACAGGGGCCTTTGCGTGCGCGGGAAGTCGGTCCCATTCATGCCGATCAGGCAGACGACCCGGAACGGGATGCTGCGCATGGGCACCATGTTGCAGAAGTTGACCCGTCCGGTCAGAAAGCGGTGGGCGCTGCGGTTGTCGTCCAGCAGCTCCCGGACCATGGCGCGCAGTATCTCCAACCCGACGGGTCGGTCGAACCCAGCGGCTTCGGCCCGGACCACTGCCGCGTCGAGCCCGTCGCGCACCAACTGCAACAAGGCCTCCTCCTCATCGTCCGGGGCGAAAAAGGCCGCCGGCAGCTCGCTCAGGGCGGACCGCCAGCCGGTCAGGCTGCGCGGGACCGCCAGGCGCCCGCGCCAGATGCCGAGGGTTTCGACCAAGGCCGCCAGCTGCCCGAGCGCAGCCGCCTCGCTACCCTCCGGATCCGGATAGGGCAGCACCCCTGCATAGAGCTCGTCATCTGCATCCGGCGGTAACGCATAACCGAGAAACAGGCGTTTCAGGCCGAAGTCCCAGGTATTGGCCGACTCGTCCGGCAGACCCAGGTCGGCGCGCATGGCCCCGTTCTCACCCCAGCGTACCCCACTCTCCCGGACCCAGGTACGGATGCGTTCCACGCCCTGGTCGTCGAGGTCAAAACGCCGGCGGAGCGCGGGGATTTCCAGCAGGGACAGGAGCTCGCCAGCCTCAAAACGGCTGCTCGGTAGCGCGAGCAGGTATTTTAAGGCATCCAACACCGGGCGCGCACCGGCAATCCGCCGATCGGCAATGGACCAGGGGATGCGCAGGGACCCGTCCGCGGCGCCGAAAACCGCCTCCACGTAGGGGCGTACCGGTCAATGTCCGGCGCCATGACGATGACGTCCCGCGGCTCCAGGACATCGAGCGTCTCGAACAGGTGCAGCAGGCGGTCGTGTAGGACCTGGATCTCGCGCAGCGGACTATGGGTGCTGTGCAGCTGCATCGAGCAATCGTCGCGGGCGATGATCTGTTGCTCCGCCGCGCATGGATCGACCAGCTCCAGCAGGTCCCGCTGCACCCGCTGCAGCAGGCGGTCGCCGCATGGGGATACGAAGCGGTCATGATCCGGACCACCGAGCTCGAGCAGCTGATCGAGAAATACCTGTCCGGCGTGGCCGAGGGAGGCCAGCAACGGATTGCCCAGGTCCAGGGGTCCGGTCGGATCCGGCCGACCGGGCCGCCGGGCCTGGCCGCGTTCATCTACCAGGTCGGACCAGTACTCACGGCAGGGGTTGAGATAGACGGGCGCCAGTGCGTTCAATCCGAATAGACATACCCGCTCCGGCAAGGCGTCGGTAGCGGGTTCGCCCCGCGCCATCGCCGACTCCAGCTCGCCCTGCCAATGCTCGTCCTCTCCCTGCTCCCAACCCAGGACCAGCTCCGGTCGAAAGACTAGGTACTGATCAAACAGGTCCGTGATGCGTTGCGCAAGTTGATACAGCTTCAGCCCCGAAGCATCATCAGCAAGATAGCGAATTAAGGGGGGTGAAGGCCGGCCGGTCGAGCAGATCCGGAAGCTGCCTACACACCCTCCACAGCAGGGCATCCCTGTCGAATCCGGTCGCATCCGGCGCTTCCAGCAGCCAGGCCTGCAATACCCGCCACAGGAAGCGTGCCGGCAGTGGGAAATTCAGCTGGGCACCGATGCCGTTGCGTTGTGCCAGCTGCTGGGCGATCCAGCGGGCCATGCCCTGGTTTTAGACGACAATGGTCTCGGGTCGGAAGGGATCGGCAAGCGGAGCCGCGGTGATCCGCGCCAGCTCCTCGACCAATGCCTCCAACCAGTTGCTGTGGTAGATCTGGAGCATATCCCTTCAGGAATCGCCCCTTATAATGAAATGTTCATTGGTGTTGTCGCGGTAGGGGTACTCCGTGAGAGATGTTCCTATCGTGACAGGTCTGATAATTCATTTAATCCAAAACATAAAAAATACGGAATTTCCTAATTTAAGGTCTTGATATTTCTATTTCTGGTTTTTTTGGAGATTAAAGCAGGGGTATAATATTCGATCAATAACTGGCTTTTCCTTCCATTTTGCTTCGAGTTCTCCGCCTTCCTGGTCAGTTTCTCCATAAGACACTTGATATCCTCCATCTCTCCGGCGTCCAGGTTCACCCATTCCAGACCGGTGTCTTCCAGATGGTCTATATCATCAATGTCAAAGTGTGGATGGATCATATTTTTCAGAGTATATCTGGCGTCTTCAGCCTTTTCTCTTTCGTCCATCGCCTTGCAATATCGTTTGTAGTCATTTCGTAGGCGAAATCCTCTGGAGAGTCTGTGTAATCCCTGTGATACATAGGGATCATTTATAGAATCTTTCCTCCAGGCCTCGGAGGCCGTCTCTGAGTTCAATATAGAGACTGATTAACTTATTCCCCTGTAATCCCATCGCATATCCTGTCAATCAATGTCAAGACCTTAAGCTAGGAAATTCCGAAAAAATGCAAAGAGTCTAGCTAGCTTTAGAGAGGATTTTCGCTCAGCAGAGAGTATTTTATCATAGAGATTTTCCTCTCGATGATGAAATCTGAATTCACATTCTTTGAAGTGTAGATGAAACGTATGTTTGGGGCGCCATTGAATTTTACAAGCCTCCGTTTAACAATGACCGGAATGTTTCAATGCCGTTGATAGGGCAATTGCCTCGCGCAAATCGTTTAGGTACTAGATAATTAGCACCTGCAGCTGCATGTTAAGGTTATGTTATGCAAGGGAAAAACAGGTATTTCAGGCGTTCACGCCTTTCGGAAGCCAAATTCAGACTGATCATGCGCTATTTTACGCAAGATCTACCGGCCTCGAAACTCGCCGCGCTGAGTGATGTAAGCCGCCCGACGATCAATCAACGGTTTTTCAAGCTACGACCTAGAATCGCCCAGCTTTGTGACGCCTCATCGCCTTTCTCCGGCGAGGTTGAAGTGGATGAATCTTCTTTTGGCACCCGCCGTGTTCGGGGAAAAAAGGGGCGTGGAGCCAGAGGTAAAACAATCGTCTTCGGAATCCTGGAATGGCAGGGAAAAGGTCTACATGGAAATCGTCCCGAATGCCTACAAGAGGCTGCTACAGGCCGTGATTCGGGGCCCGGTACCCTCGATAGCATCATCCACTCGGATGGCTGGAGGGGCTACAATGGGCTAGTGGATATGGGTTATCAGAAGCATCTCCGCGTCCATCCGTAACGAATTTGCGCGAGGCAATTGCCCTATCAACGGCATTGAATCATTCCGGTCATAGGCTAAACGGAGGCTTGCAAAATTCAATGGTGCCCCTAAACATACATTTCATCTACACCTCAAAGAATGTGAATTCAGATTTCATCATCGAGAGAAATCTCTATATGATAAAATACTCTCTTGCTGAGCGAAAATCCTCTCTAAAGTTATCTAGACCCTTCGTTTCTACCATGATGGACGCGGAGATGCTTCTGATAACCCATATCCACTAGCCCATTGTAGCCCCTCCAGCCATCCGAGTGGATGATGCTATCGAGGGCTACGGAGGAGCACAGGGAAGCGAGGGAGCGTAAGCGCCGAGCGGAGTGCGACGACCCCCGCGTAGGCGTAGGGCCGAGCGTTTGGTCGGAGTGCGGCGCGTGAGCGCCGGCAGAGACGAAATGCCAGGCCATGCGACACGGCGTCAAGTTATTGCGGGAGTCCTGGTGCCGCGCGGAGTGCGCGCCGGGACGAACGCGGGCCGCCGAAGGCAATGGCCGTCGCCCCATTGTTTGCACCC
>Ga0209781_1000254_pt1 | contig 13514 bp, 17 predicted proteins | sample WorMetHERISLAND1_3_FD_187386 | JGI IMG/M metagenome (GOLD analysis project Ga0209781, IMG submission 187386) | Marine gutless worms symbiont microbial communities from Max Planck institute for Marine Microbiology, Germany - Olavius albidus HERON... | ecosystem: Host-associated > Annelida >...
TCCATCGGGACTCTCCTCTCCGTCGTGTGCTTGGCGGCTCACGACCGGAGTGTCCCAGATGGACTCCCGGAAATGTCAAACTGTTTCTGTCTCCCCGGCAGAGCCGGGGGATTTCCCATTACTGTTTAATTGGTCGTTTCATTGAGTGAGAAGAAGCGGCGGCTGTCGAAAGGAGAGTTCGTTCTAAGCATGGCATGGATGGCGAGCAAGAGTTTATGCATGACCGCGCAGATAGTCTGGAGCTCCTTGAGGCCGCGGGTGTCGAAGCGAGGGCAAGGTCGAAGTGATACTGGCCGGTGGCCTCTAGGCAGACACGGCTCACCTTCGCCTTACGCAGGTGGTTGCTCAGGGTCGCGTGGCTCTGGGGGTGTTCTTGAGTTCGCAGGGCTTTCCCATGCGGCCATCGCGGTGGATGACCAAAGTAACGGTTTTGCTGCTGACATCAATTGCAGCGATCTTCATGTTCGGTTCTCCCGTGAGTAAAAACCCGTTAGGATAGTGACTTGGTTCCCCGACCCTGTACCCTCGTCTACCGACCTTGTGTATGCAGGCTCACGAACACCGCTCATGGCCTCAGATACTCTCCGGCATAGACGAAGAGGGCGGGGAGCTAATCTGTCCGTTCAGGCTTGAGGCCTCAGGATGGGACGGCTTCCCCAGGTTCTCTCCATCAATTCCCTTTATAACCTTCCTTGGCATTTCCCTGGAAACAGAACATACAAGGTTGGGCAAAGCAAGCGCCCGGCGCGCTGGGCTCGGGGTCGGTCATTCCACGGAGATTTCCAAACCGTGACCGCCTGGAAGGGGATGCACGGAGCGCAGCGTGCCCATTGACAGTTAGGTGGTGCGATATTCATAACCGACTGATTGGTTCACCCTCTCCCTCCAGGGAGAGGTGCTTTGGGAGAATCGGTTCCCACCGCGGACCTGGAGAGAATTGTGGTAGTTTAATATGTGAAAACAGTCGGTTAGCATTAAATATCAACAAACTATGTACTAGTGCTCGTTGAGTTGGATCCAAGCACGGACGATTGTGGGCTTTATCCGTGGATAAGGCCAGCTTTCGTAGCGTGTTTCGTCTCCGAGGAATTTTGGGAGCATAATTTTGAGCGCAGACTGGCTAGACACGATCAAGTGGGACAATAGGGGCCTGGTCCCTGCTATCGCCCAGGAAACGGGGAGCGGAAAGGTCCTGATGTCGGCCTGGATGAGCCGGGAGTCTCTGAGGCTGACCCAGGAGATGGGACACGCGGTCTACTGGTCCCGCTCCCGCAACGCACTGTGGCACAAGGGTGAGACCTCTGGTCATCGGCAGCTTGTCCGCGCCATCCGGGTGGATTGCGACGCCGACGTGGTTCTGCTGGAAGTCGAGCAGGAGGGCAGTATCGCCTGCCACACCGGCCGCCACAACTGCTTCTTCCGCGAGCTGCGCGCCGATCGGTGGGTGGAGATCGCCCCCGTGCTCAAGAACCCGGAGACCATCTACAAGCAGTCATGAATGATATCCTGGAACGCCTGGCCCGGATCCTGGAGACGCGCAAGCAGGCCGACCCGGACTGCTCTTACGTGGCGGGACTCTACGCCAAGGGACTCGATGCCATCCTCAAGAAGGTCGGTGAGGAGGCCACCGAAACCCTGCTGGCGGCCAAGGACGGGGTACCAGATCGGATCGTCCACGAGGTGGCAGATCTCTGGTTTCATACCCTGGTATTGCTGGCGCAGCAGGGATTGGGAGCGGATGCGGTGCTGCAGGAGCTGGATCGGCGCTTCGGTCTCTCGGGACTGGAGGAGAAGGCTCGGCGACGAAGCTGAGAATGAATTACGGTAGTGGTAAATTTCAAACAGGTCGACTGTAGAGCACACTAGAGCGCGGGCAAGCCCGCGCCTACCGTGGATCCGGGTCGTGTCGGATGTAGGCGCCGGCAAGCTGGCGCTCACGCGATCAGTCCTGAATTACAATTATGAAGAATAATGTGAAACGACATGCCGGCATGATCGCCGGTCTTATCCTCGGCGCCTTTGCTGTGGGCGGCGTCAGCTTGGTGGCCGCCACCCACGCCCTGACAATCGAGCGCATCGCCGCCAACGAGCGGGAGGCCACTCTGCGCAAGGTAGCGGCCATCATTCCCGCCGAGCATATGGACAATGACCCGCTGCAAGACCACATCGAGGTCAGCGCCCCGGATCTGCTGGGTGGCCCGGCCAGCCGCGTCTACCGCGTCCGCAGGGGTGGTGAGCCGCTGGCGGTGGTGTTAGATCCGGTCATCCCCAACGGCTATATGGGACCGATCAAGCTGTTGATCTCCGTCCTGGCGGATGGCACCCTGGGGGGCGTGCGGGTGCTCGCGCACAAGGAAACCCCCGGACTCGGCGACAAGATCGAGCTGGCCAAATCGGACTGGATATTGAGCTTCACCGGTAAGTCCTTAAAAAATCCGCCGGCGGCTCAATGGAAGGTGAAGCGCGACGGCGGCGTATTCGACCAGTTTGCGGGCGCTACCGTCACCCCGCGGTCCATCGTTCGGGCGGTCAAGGGCACCCTGCGCTTCGTCGAGCAACGGGGGGCATCGCTTTATGAGCAGCCTGCGATGGCAAGCCCGCGGGCAACGGGAGAATCCTGATGTCCTTCACATCCTACCGGGAAATCGCCGCCGACAGCCTGTGGCGCAATAATCAGGCCCTGGTAGCCCTGCTGGGGCTGTGCCCATTGCTGGCGACCACCACGACGGCGACCAATGGGCTCGGTATGGGGCTAGCGACTACCACGGTGCTGGTCTTGTCCAACCTCACCATCTCTCTGATCCGTAACCTGGTGCGCCTGGAGATCCGGCTCCCGGTCTTCGTGCTGGTGATCGCCTCCGTCGTCACCGTAGTCGAGCTCTGGATGCAGGCCTATTTCCACGCACTCCACCAGGTGTTGGGGCTGTTCATCCCGCTGATCGTCACCAACTGTGCCATCATCGGCCGCGCCGAGGCATTTGCCTCCAAGACTTCCCCGGACCGCGCCCTAGTGGATGGTTTGAGCATGGGCATCGGCTTTACCCTGGTATTGACGACTCTCGGCGGTCTGCGCGAGCTGGTCGGGCAAGGCACCCTTTTTTACCAGGCCCACCTGCTATTGGGCGATGCCGCTCAGGGGCTCGGGTTGAGTCTGGGACTGGACTTCCAAGGTGCTTTGTTCGCCATCCTGCCCCCCGGAGCTTTCATCGGACTGGGGTTGCTGATTGCCTTAAAAAACGGCCTGGATGAACGCGCTACCCGCCGGCGTGCTGCCGGCCTACGCGGACCTCGCTTGGCGGGGTAGATACTCTGTCCCGGAGCAAGGCCAAATGCCTCCTGATCCCCAAACATCTGCTCCGGTGCATCAACCGGTGCATCAATTAGAGCCATATTGGTAGAGGTATGGAAACGGCGGCTGTCGAAGGATGAGTGCATCTTGAGCCTGGCATGGATGGCATGCAGGGGCTTTCGCATGACGCCTGATGAGGAGTAAGCCCTCACCTCCATGCTTATCTTATCATGGTACAGGATTAACAGGATTTTATAATTGATTAGGCTCTTTATGGGCTCCGGACTGCTGACGATCATGGAAGGGGAATACCGGACGTTTTGGAGTGCGGCGGCAACTTTACCCCAGCTCCTATCAATCTGTGGTACCCGACGGAGGAGCCAGGGAGGGGAGGGCGCGTAAGCGACGAGCGAAGTGCGACGCCCCCCGGGTAGGCGTAGGGCCGAGCGTTTGGTCAGGGTGCGGCGCGTGAGCGCCGTCGGAGACGAAATGCCAGGCCATGCGACACGGCGTCAAGTCATTGCGGGAGTCCTGGTGCCGCGCGGAGTGCGCGCCGGGACGGACGCAGGACGAACGCGGGCCGCCGAAGGCAATGGCCGTCGCCCCATTGTTTGCACCCGAAATCGGACGGACCCCATTTCGGGTTGCGCCAAAATGGCGACGCTCCGGGTAATCGAGGGGTTGACCAGGGACTACTTACCCGTCGCCGCTTTGGGTTTGGCGATGCACCAGTCCCAAATCAAGGCATTGCGGTTGAGGGAGAGCGCCGTCGCTGCGGTGCGTGTAGAACCCGGCGCTCAGGTTCCCGGCAAACCGCCGCTGGTATCCCCCGTCGCCGAGGTTCAATGTGGCTGCGCTGCTTTGCCTGCGCACTCCAAAACAAAACAGACCGGAATCCATAAAGAGCCAATTTTTAAATGATTAGCGTAGAGGGATTCATTAACCACGCCCGATTCTTCATTCGATCTCCTCTCCCCGGTCCTCTCCCGGGGGGGAGGGTGTCGCTTGTGGCATGCCCGACACATTGTTATCGGCGATGTTTACATCTGATAATTAACCACCACCCAGCGCAGAATCATTCAGGACTGCTTTTAACCAGACAGCTTTTCAACCATGAACGAATCCCACTACGAAGAAGTCGCCGCCGGTATCTATTGCATTGAGACCGGCTTGTACCGCCCCGGCTTGGCCGCTTGCTATCTGGTGTGCGCGGGCGATCGCCTGGCGTTCGTGGAAACGGGCACCTTGCGCTCGGTGCCTCGAATGCTGGCTGTGGTCTCCGCGCTCGGGCTCACGCCGGAAGCCGTCGACTATGTCATCCCTACCCATGTGCACCTGGACCATGCCGGCGGCGCCGGTGACCTTATGGCCCGCTGCCCCAACGCCCGGTTGGTGATTCACCCCAAAGGTGCGGACCATATGATCGATCCTTCCAAATTGGTGGCCGGGGCCACTGCCGTTTATGGGGAGGAGGGGTTCGCGCGGCATTTCGACACCCTGAGGCCGATCCCCGCAGAGCGTGTCATCGTGGCGGAAGACCCGATGGTGATCGATCTCGGCGGGCGTCCGCTGACCTTCGTCGATACTCCAGGCCATGCCAACCACCATGGCTGTATCTTCGACGGGCACACCCGCGGTTGGTTTACGGGTGATACCTTCGGCATCGCCTATCCCGAACTTCACACGCCCGGCGGTCCCTTCCTGTTCGCCCCCACCACCCCCGTCGCCTTCGATCCCGATGCCTGGCAGAAAAGCCTGGACAGGCTGATGGACTTGGATCCGAAGGCCGTCTATCTGACCCACTACGGACGCCTCGATGATCCCCAGGCGCTGGAAGACGAGCTACGCCGAAATATCCGTGACTTCACCGAGCTGGCGTTGGCGGAAGAGGGCAAGGAGCAGGTAGGGCGTAGCGAACGGCTACAGGAAGGCGTCGCGGAGCAGCTGATTAGCCGGGCCGGACGTCAGGGCTGCGCCTTGGATCCGCACCGAATCCGGGAGGTCCTCGCCGTCGATATCGCCCTCAATGCCCAGGGGCTGGAGGTGTGGCTGGCGCGCCGGGCCAGGCAGGTAGCCGAGCAGGCGGGTGCCTGAACGTGTCGGCCCAATGGGCTTGCAGGATTTCTTAAGGAAGCAGGTTGTCTGGTAGCCGGCGACCAGTGGCTTCTGCTCAAACCGCAGGGATCTCCTCTTCGGAACCCAGCTTCCGCGCCTCCTCTTCCAGCATCACGGGAATATCGTCCTGGATTGGGTAGGCCAGACGATCGCCCCGGCAGATGAGCTCCGCGGTCATCTTATCGTAGTAGAGGATGCCTTTGCACACGGGACACCGCAGAATGTCCAGAAGTCTTTTATCCATTGCCAATGTCCTCCAGTTTTTCCACCAGTAACCGCTCGAACCCGTTCGGAAAACGTGACACCGCGGGGAGATACCAAAAGTCCGGGCGCGCAAACCCGCTGCACTTGACTGCGTCCTTCTCCGTCATGACCACCGGCCCCGGAGGCCAGGATGCCGCATCCTCACGGCTGAAGGGGTGGTGATCCGGATAGGGCCGCTCGTGCACATGCAGGCCCAAGTGGCGCAGCAGCGCGAAGAAGCGGTCGGGGTTGCCAACTCCCGCCACCGCCGTGACCCGTTGCCCGCGCAGCTCCCCCGGACTCCGCGTGATCTCCCGGTCGGCGAGATTGACCAGGGGTCCGGGGACTAGGTGCATGACCTGTCCCCCAGGACAGGGACCGCCGTTGCACAGGGTCAGGTCCGCCGCGCGCCCCCGTGCCGCGGGCTCGCGCAGGGGACCGGCAGGCAGACAGCGCCCATTGCCGAACCGGCGGGAGGCATCGACCACCAGGATCTCCAGATCCCGCCGCAGACCATAGTGCTGGAGTCCGTCGTCGCTCACGATCATATTGCATTTGGAGCCGGCCAGAAGCAGCTCGCCGGCCGCGACCCGGTCGGCTCCCGCGACGACGGGGCAACCGCTGCGCCGCGCCAGCAGAACCGGCTCGTCTCCCACCTCGAAAGGGTCGTCGTCCCCAGTCACCAACCGGGGCCACCGGGTTCTTCCGCTGCCGCCGTAGCCCCGGACCAGGATACCGGGTCGGTAACCCCGGCGGCGCAGCAGGCCGCTTATCCCCAGCGCTAGGGGGGTTTTTCCAGTACCGCCGACGGTGAGATTCCCCACCATAATCACGGGGACCGGCAGGCGATGACTGTGCAGCCAGCCCCGCCGGTAGGCCAGCCGCCGCAGCCTGACAACCCCGCAATAGAGCCAGCTCAAGGGCAGTAGGGCGTAGAAAAGCGGATGGCCGCCGTACCAGACCGCTTCCGCAAGCCGGGATACTGCCGATTCTCTCATGTGGTCCCGAGCTCGGTACGAAACTGCATTTGGTGCAGTCGGGCGTAGTAACCGCCCCGTGCGAGCAGATTCTGGTGCCGGCCCTGCTCCACGATCCGTCCCTGCTCGAGGACCACGATCCGATTCGCATGCTCGATGGTGGAGAGGCGGTGGGCGATGACCAGGGTCGTGCGGTGCTGCATCAGCTCCAGCAGAGCGACCTGAATATGGCGCTCTAACTCGGTATCCAGAGCGGAAGTGGCCTCGTCTAGAATCAGGATGGGGGCGTCCTTGAGCATGGCCCGTGCGATGGCGATGCGCTGGCGCTGTCCGCCGGAGAGCAATACTCCCCGGTCACCGATGGGAGTCTCGAAGCCGCGGGGGAGGGCGCGAATGAAATCTAGGGCATGGGCGGCATGAGCCACCCGCTCGATCTCCCGCGAGTCTACCTTACCTGGACGGCCATAGGCGATGTTGTTGGTCACCGAGTCGTTGAACAGGACCACGTCCTGGGTTACCAGGGAGATCTGGTCGCGCAGGTTTTTAAGGGTCAGCTCCCGGACATCCACGCCGTCGATGAGGATCTGCCCGCGGGTCGCGTCGTAGAAGCGCGGCAGGAGGCTGACCAGGGTGGTCTTGCCGCTGCCGGAACGCCCCACGAAGGCGACCGCCTCCCCAGGCTCGATGGTGAAGGTCACATCTTCGAGTACGGGCCCTTGGCTCGGGTCGCAGACATGGCCCACCCCCCGATACGTTACCCTCCTGCCCGAGGCGTGGCCCAGGGTGCGGATGCCGGTGTCTCTCTCGGTCTCCGTATCCAGCAGCTCGAACAGACCCCCGGCGGCGATGATACCCCGCTGCAGATGGGCATTGACCGAGGTCAGGCGTTTGACCGGCGGCAGCAACAGCCCCATGGCCACCACGAAGGACATGAAGGTCCCCACCGAGATCCCCTCCCGCAGCCCCTGCATGGTGGACAGGTAGACGATCACGGCGATCGCCAGGGCTGAGATGAGCTGCACTAGGGGCACGCTGGCCGCCTCAGTGGCGATCATCTTCATCTGCAGGGAGCGGGTCTTCTCGTTGACATGACCGAAGCGGGCGCGTTCCCGGGCCTGACCGCCGAAGGCCTTGACTACCCGCTGGGCGTCGATAACCTCCTGGACGGCATGGGTCAGCTCACCCACCCGGTCCTGGATGCGCCGGCTGTGACGGCGAAAGCGCTTGGAGGCATACTTAACCGCCCCCGCCATGGCGGGCCCTATCAGCAGGAAGATCGCCGACAGGGAGGCATTGATGTACAGCATATAGGTCAGCAGGCCGATGATGGTGAAGCCGTCGCGCACGATGGTGGTCAAGGCCACGGTCGTTGCCTGGGCGACGTTCTCCACATTGTAGGTGAACCTGGACAGGATCTGACCGGAGCTATGGCGGTCATAATAGCGGGTAGGGGTGCGCATCAGGTGCTCGAACATCTCCCGGCGCAGGTCCGTCACCACCCGCCGTCCCACCCATTTGAGGAAGTAGGTGTTCATGAATCCGGCACTACCCCGGACGACGAACAGGGCCACCAGGAGCACCGGCATGGTGCGTACCACACTCGGATCGCGGTCCACGAAGCTGCCGTCCAACAGGGGTTGCATCATGGCGGCGAAGATGGGCTCGGTGGCCGCATAGACGAGCATCCCCAGGATCGAGATAGAAAAGGGTCGCCAGTGGGGGCGGGCGTAACCGAGCAGACGCCGATAGATTAGCAGGGCGGGGCCCGTGACGACGCTGTTCGCCTCGTTCATCGAGAGATATCGGGCCGGGTCGCGGCGAAGGCGAAGCGCAACAGTCCGAGTCGGCTGGCCGCATCCATGGCGGTCATGACCGCCTGGTGCGGGGTCGTGGCGTCGGCCCGGATAATCACCGGGCGCTCCTGCTCCTCGCCCACCACGTCTAGGATCGCCTGCCGCAGGGTCGCCGGCGCGCGGTCCGCTACCATCCGTTCGTCCACGTAGAAGATGCCCGCCTTGTCGATGGTGATCTCCAATGCTCGGGGCGTCTCAGCGGGGACGGCCTCTCCCTGGGCCTCCGGCAACCGGACCCGGATACGGGAGTCTTCCTTGAAGGTTGTGGACACCATGAAAAAGATCAGGAGCAGGAAGACCACGTCGATCATCGGCGTCAGGTTGATATCGGGGGGCTCGGGGCGGTGCGGGCGCAGGTTCATTGTTTCAATAACTTTAGGGCGCTTTGAAAAAATACGAGGGTCTAGATAACTTTAGCATCTGCAACTGCATGCTAAGGTTATGTTATGCAAGGGAAAAACAGGTATTTTAGGCGCTCACGCCTTTCGGAAGCCAAATTCAGACTGATCGTGCGCTATTTTACGCATGATCTACCGGCCTTGAAAGTCGCCGCGCTGAGTGATGTAAGCCATCCGACGATCAATCGACGGTTCTTCAAGCTACGACCTAGAATCGCCCAGCTTTGTGACGCCTCATCGCCTTTCTCATCGCCTTTCTCCGGCGAGGTTGAAGGGGATGAATCCTCTTTTGACGCCCGCCGTGTTCGGGGAAAAAAGGGGCGTGGAGCCGGGGGTAAAACAATCGTCTTCGGAATCCTGGAACGGCAGGGAAAGGTCTACACGGAGATCGTCCCGGATGCCTCCAAAAAGCCGCTACAGGCCGTGATTCGGGGCCAGGTACCCTCGGGAAAGCATCATCCGCTCGGATGGCTGGAGGGGCTACAATGGGCTGGTGGATATGGGTTATCAGAAGCCTCTCCGCGTCCATCAGTAATGAATTTGCGCGAGGTAATTGCCCTATCAACGGCATTGAATCATTCCGGTCATATGCTAATACGTTAGAATTGCCTGATGGGTAAAAACGCCTATTTTTCAAGGTGCCCTTTAGGGTCTGTTAAAATTCAGGATTCTCAACCGTCGTGATTTGTGATTCAAGCTACCTTGTCGAAGGAGGTTTGGATGACGACGGAGCGTTTTGTAATTACAGATCGTCAATGTGCTTTGATGGAGCCGCATTGTCTGGGCAAGGAGATGAACCCTGTCCGGACGGGTGGCGACGGTTGTTTTTGGAGGCGGTGCTCTGGATTGCGCGGACCGGCAGTTCATGGCGTGACCTTCCGGCACACTTCGGCAAATAGAATTCGGTGTTCAAGCGGTTTCGCGGTTGGGTGAAGGCCGATGTATTCCAACGCCTATTCGACGCCGTGTCGGATGAACCGGACATGGAGTTCGCGATCCATCGTCAAGGTCCACCGGCACGGCCAGGGCGCAAGGGGGACTCAAAGCCAAGCCATCGGCAAGTCGAAGGGCGGGTTGACAACCAAAATCCTGGCCCTGACGGACGCTTTGGGTAACCTGGCCCGCTTCGTCCTGCTCCCCGGGCAGCGGATACCGTCGGCGTGGCCCCACTCATCGAGGATATCGGATTCGGCAGCCTGATTGCCGACAAGGCGTTCGATTCGAACTGGATCATCGAAGACCTGAGCGAGCGCGGTGCGCAAATCGTCATTATTTCCCAGTGTCCGCAGCGTTGCCAGACTTTTGACATCGATGCCGAAATCTACAAATGGCGCCATCTGATCGAGAACTTCTTCAGCAAACTCAAAGAGTTCAAGCGTATCGCCATACGCAGCGAAAAAACCGATGAAAGCTTCGAGGCCGTGATCTATACCTGCGCCGCAGTCATCAACTCACGATGAATCTCAACAGATCCTAAAGCGCGAAGCGCATCATAGGCGAAACTTTGGACTTTCAGTCCCTTTCCTTATCAGTCCTTAGTGGTTGATGGCGCTCTCCTCGGCGCGCTCGCCCTTGATGATCTCCACCAGCCTGAGGGCCTGCTCCTCCATACCGATGGTGAGCTTATCGACCTTGCCGTTGAAGTAGCGGTGGAACATCAGGGCCGGGATGGCTACCGAAAGACCAGTCGCGGTGGTAATCAGGGCCTTGGAGATACCACCCGCCAGGGCCCCCGGATTGCCCACGCCGGCCTCCATGATGACTCCGAACGCCTCGATCATCCCGATGACGGTCCCCAACAGTCCCAGCAAGGGCGTCACCGAGGCAATGGTGCCCAAGGTGTTGATATAACGCTCCAGCTCCGCCACCACCTGACGGCCGGTGTCGTGAATGGCCTCCTTCATCACCTCCCGGGAATACCCCCGGTTCGCCAGGCTCGCGGTCAGGATGTGGCCCAGGGGAGAGCCGTCCCGCACCTGGGCGAGGTGCTCCTCCGTGAGCTGTTCCCCGCGGTGCCATTCCCGGATCTTAGTAACCAGGTCCTCGGGCATAACCCTGCGCCGACGCAGGGTCCACAGCCGCTCTATGACGATCGCCAGGACGATGACCGAACAGGTAAGGATCGGCAGCATCAGCCAGCCCCCGCCCCTCATCAGCGCCGACACCTGGAAATTACTCGGGTTCCCGAAAGTCAAGTCGATCCAAGCAGACACGATGGGCACCCCTCGCCTTCCCAAGGTCCAACCGCGGCAGGCCTATCTTCGCCGCCGTCCGTCACGGGGCCTCGCGAGCCCCCCGCCGGGGGATTCTCCAAACCGCGCGGCCATAAACATGATCGGATCGGGCATCGACCGACCACCCACGCCCACACTTACATCCCATGATACTTGAAGCGGGATTCGTGCTCAGGTGATTTCTGTTAATGTTAGGGACAGTTGACATTCGACCTGTAGATACTCTGTTCCGAAGCAAGACCGACCGAGTGGATGATGCCACGAGGGTACCTGGCCCCGAATCGCGGCCTGTAGCGGCTTCTTGAAGGCATCCGGGACGATCTCCGTGTAGACTTTCCCTGCCGTTCCAGGATTCCGAAGACGATTGTTTTACCCCCGGCTCCACGCCCCTTTTTTCCCCGGACACGGCGGGCGCCAAAAGAGGATTCATCCCCTTCAACCTCGCCGGAAAAAGGCGATGAGGCGTCACAAAGCTGGGTGATTCTAGCAGAAAATCAATTTGATAATATAGGATAAAGGCGTTTGAGCTTGATCCGTGCATCTTCCGTGGTAAAGCGCCAATCAACAGGTTGATTGGATTGGTTCCGGGTCTCCGTCCATGCCTGGACTTCGGAAGCGACCGTCGCGAGATCCGGTAGTCGCCGGTCCAAGCATTGCCGTCCTAACACGCTGAACTCACATTCGGCCAGGTTGAGCCAACTGCCATGCCTGGGAGTGTAGACGCATGCTAATTTGTCCAACAGCGAGCGGGCCACGTGCGGTAGGAACGCTTTATACAGGGAGGCGCCGCCATGGGTGTTCAGATTGTCCATGACTAAGGTGATACGGGTTGCCTGCGGATAATCTTCTTGCACCAACCGCCGAACGCCTTGCGCCCATTGCTTGGCGGCATAATTATCCGCTATTCCGTTCGTATTCCACGTCGTGGCGTTCGCTCTGCCCCGGTTTGGCCGGTATCGGGTCACACGCTTCGCGCGCGCATTGCTCGCTGGTCTCGTCCATACACACCACCGGATAGGCCGGATCAGACGCGCGCCGGTACACGGCCAATACTGTTTCCATCTGGCACACGAAGGCCGCATTCGCAGGCGCGGGAATGCACCACATCCGCTTCTGCCAGGGTTTGATGGCGTTTTTTTAACACTTGACGCACGGTCTCGAATATCGATTCCACCACCTTCAATTCCACCAAGCGATCCCTCAACAACCGTAAGGTCCACCGGGCATGTCCCGCCGGCGGCTCGCTACAGGCGATACTCACCAAGCGCGCTTCGCCTTCACCATCCACCGCGAACGTTGGCGCCGCTCCAGTGCCGCCGGGAAGCCCTCGCACATACACCGTTGGCGAATTTGCTCCACCGTGCGACGGCTACAACCCCCACCCGCTCCGCCACTTCTCGGTCGATCAGGCCGTTTCCGCGTTCACCTTCGTCCGCCCGCAACAACACTTGGGCGTGACGGCGACGATAGGCGGCCTCCCGTCCTCGCTTCACCAGACCTTCCAATTGCTCACGCTCTACCCCGCTCAATCGCACCACGTAACGTTTCTTCAGGGCTGATTCCTCAAGGCTTGACCACAACTCTGGAAGAATCAGTTTAGCATCCTAATTTTTCTTGTGGGTGGACTACTAGGTCGTAGCTTGAAGAACCGTTGATTGATCGTCGGGCGGTTTAGGGTCTGTTGAGATTCAGGATTCCCAAGCGTCGTGATTTGTGATTCAAGCTACCTTGTCGAAGGAAGTTTGGATGACAATGGAGCGTTTTGTAATTACGGATCGTCAATGGGCTTTGATGGCGCCGCATTGTCTGGGCAAGGAGACGGACCCTGTCCGGACGGGTGGCGACGGTTGTTTTTGGAGGCGGTGCTCTGGATTGCGCGGACCGGCAGTCCATGGCGTGACCTTCCGGCGCACTTCGGCAAATGGAATTCGGTGTTCAAACGGTTTCGCGATTGGGTGAAGGCCGATGTATTCCAACGCCTATTCGACGCCGTGTCGGATGAACCGGACATGGAGTTCGTGATCTATCGTCAAGGTCCACCGGCACGGCCAGGGCGCAAGGGGGACTCAAAGCCAAGCTATCGGCAAGTCGAAGGGCGGGTTGACAACCAAAATCCTGGCCCTGACGGACGCCTTGGGCAACCTGGTCCGATTCGTCCTGCTCCCCAGGCAGCGGATACCGTCGGCGTGGCCCCACTCATCGAGGATATTGAATTCGGCGGCCTGATTGCCGACAAGGCGTTCGATTCGAACTGGGTCATCGAAGACCTGAGCGGGCACGGCGCGCAAATCATCATTTCCCAGCGTCCGCAGCGTTGCCAGCCCTTGGACATCGATGCCGAAATCTACAAATGGCGCCATCTGATCGAGAACTTCTTCAGCAAACTCAAAGAGTTCAAGCGTATC
>Ga0209781_1000256_pt1 | contig 13484 bp, 14 predicted proteins | sample WorMetHERISLAND1_3_FD_187386 | JGI IMG/M metagenome (GOLD analysis project Ga0209781, IMG submission 187386) | Marine gutless worms symbiont microbial communities from Max Planck institute for Marine Microbiology, Germany - Olavius albidus HERON... | ecosystem: Host-associated > Annelida >...
CAGTCAGTACAAGAATCTCTTTTTCTACGCCTACAAGAAGGGACTCAAGGGTTTTACCACTTTCAACCCCGAGGGCAGCATGAAGGGTGTCTTGGAGCATTCGACAAGGGGTAACGATAAGTCCATATCGCGCAATCCCGCACCCCCTCGCCCCTACGAGCTGCCCTGCGAGGTACACTGCGTGAAAGTGAGGGACAGGAGGTATATCGTAATAATCGGAAAACTCAAGGGTAGCCCCTATGAGATATTCTGGGTTGATGTGCCGGATAACGGGGAAATCAACATCAGCGGATTTACAAAAGGCGTGGTGCGCAAGGTGAAAAGGGGGCAGTATAACCTGGTTGTAGAGGATAAGACCCCTCCCTTTGAATTAAAGAACTTTACCAGGGTGTATGATACCCCCAATGCGTCCCTTGCCAGGTTCATATCGATGGCCCTACGACACGGCACTCCCCTGCAGTTCGTCATAAGGCAGCTTCAAAAGGACACCAATTTCACCGATTTCGAGAGAGTTGTGGGTAGGATGCTAAAGAAGTATATCCGCGATGGAGAAGAAATCATCACTGATGATTGGCTTTGCCCCGAGTGCACAACAGGTCTTGTCTTTCGTGAGGGCTGTGCCACCTGCCCTGCCTGCGGGTGGAGCAGGTGTAGATAACGAAGGATATCGGGGAGAGCACTGACACAAAGTCCTGACACCAAAGAGTATCGAACCATGCTCTTTGCACTCTTAAAGGAGAATTTGCTTCTTGGGCGGCTTATGCTTCTTGCAATGCCAGGGCTTTGAAAATATCACCCCGCTCAAATTCATGGCGAAACATGCCGAAACTGGCGGCCCCGGGAGAAAGGATAACCGCGTCTCCGCTTTCAGCCTCCCTCCGCGCTGCTGCAACGGCGGCGGCCATGCTGTGCTTGGCATCTTCGATTTCCAAACCCATAGCGCGCAGGCGGGGAAGCCAAATATCGGTTGCACTGCCGGCAAGCATGATGATGCGTTTTGCCTTTCTTGCGGCCCCATCGAAGGGAGAGAAGTCTAGTTCCTTGTCGGTACCGCCGGCAATCAGTATTACCGGGCGGTTTACTGCCAGCACCGCGGATGCAGTGGCCTTCGGTATCGTGGAAGCTGTGTCATCGTAGTAGCGTATTCCATCGCGTTCCAAGAAAAACTCCATGCGGTAGGGTATCCCCGCGAAGTTCGCCGAGGCTTCCAGAATCTCCCGGGAATTCAAGCCCCAGAGTCGTGCCAATGTGCCCGCGAAGAGAAGATTCAAGCGAAAGGCCTCGCCCGGCACTCGAAGTTCCCTGGCTATCAATGATTCTCGCTCCGTTCCGTCGCAAAAGTATCCTACCTTTCTGCTGTCTATAAACGAACCCTTGAAAGAAATTTCTCGCGGCTCACTGCTTCGCACCAGATATGATTTGGCCTTTGACGCTTCACTCCATTTTCGTCCGTATTCATCATCCGGGAAAATCGAGAAATCATTCTCATCTTGGAGTTCAAATATTGTGACTTTGTCGGCCTCGTAGTCGGCAAAGGTTTTATAACGGTTTTGATGGTCGTGCATTAGATTGGTTATACCCGCTATTTTGGGTCGAAGGAGTCCTCTGCTCTGAAGGTCTGCCAGTTGACAGGAAGAAAGCTCTAGAATCACCGGATCATCCGGTTTCAGAAGATGAGCAAATGCAAGAGGATTGATAGTGATGTTCCCTCCGAGCTGTGTTCCCGGATGCTGGGGTTTGAGGAAATGCAGGAGCGCCGATACCGCTGTTGACTTGCCCTTGCTGCCGGTTAGGGCGAGAATCGGTGATTTACACTCCCTTAGGAACAGTGAGAGGTCGGTCTCGACATTGTCCCTGCCTGAGATCCAAGGCGAGGAGGGGAGCACGGCGGGATTTTTGACTATGATGTCGGCCCAGTCAAAGTCCTCCAAGCGATGTTCGCCGAGAATGAATTTAATATCCAGATTTGCAAGAGCTTCAACCGAGGATTGAATGACTTCTTCTGGATTAAGATCGGTGCAGCGAACCTCAGCTCCCATTCGAGCAAGGTAGCGAACGGTTTCGATACCGCCGCCATGAAAACCCAATCCCATCACCAGGGCGCGAATACCTCTTAGACTATCTTCTCCCATGATTCTGAGCCTAACTATATTGAGCTCGGCTCTTATTTGGCAAGACCGCGATTAGTAGATAGAATGCGGGCCAAGAGGTTTTTGAATGATAGATTGGTGGCAGCATTTACCCGAGCGCATTGACCCGGCACTTTTTTCGATTGGCTCCTTCGAAGTGAGATACTACGGACTGATGTATGTAGTGGCGTATCTGGTAGTATATGGATTGGCGAGGTGGAGACTCAAGCGAGAGCCCCGCTTCAAAATGAATTTTGCGCAGCTCGAAGGGCTTATGGTAGCCTTGATGATAGGTATGCTGATTGGGGCGAGGCTCGGATACGTGCTTTTCTATAATCTCGGCTACTACATCGAACACCCGCTGCAAGCCATTTTACCCCTGGAATTCCAGAATGGGGTCCGGTTTGTCGGTTTTGCGGGCATGTCCTACCATGGCGGCTTAGCAGGGATTATATTGGCCGCCATTATAGTTCTTCGCAAATATCGGCTTAATTTCTTTCTGGTTGTCGATCTCATTGTGCCCTGTATCCCGCTTGCCTACACCTTTGGCAGGCTTGGTAATTTTATTAACGGGGAGCTATACGGCCGTGAAACCAGCATGGCAATTGGAATGCACTTTCCAGATGCGCCGGGGACAGCTCTGCGGCACCCTTCCCAGCTATATGAGGGGTTTTTCGAGGGGATAGTTTTGTTCTGCATACTCTGGCCGCTGAAGAACCGTTTGGGCGTTAGGGGGGCCAGCATTGCGCTGTATCTTGCCGGTTATGGGATATTCAGATTTTTTATTGAGTATGTACGAGAACCGGATGCCCATCTGGGGCTGATACTTTTTGGGCTCTCAATGGGACAGCTGCTCTGTCTGGGAATGATTATCTCCGCGACGATTTTGTATATCTTCCTACTCCGGCGCGAAAGAGCTGGAGGATAGATACGCTTCTACCTCCTTGAAAATGTTTTCGGCAGTGAAGCCGAGTTTCTCATCGAGCACCTTGGCCGGTGCGGAGTACCCAAAGCTCTCCAGCCCAAACACCCTGCCCTTAGGGCCGGCTAGCCCTTCTAAGGTGATAGGCAGCCCGGCACTGAGTCCGAATTTGGGAACTTCGGAGGGGAGGACTGTTTCCTGGTAGGATGGGCTTTGGCTGCGAAAAAGACCCTCGGAGGGAATCGAAACCACACGAACCTTTCTGCCCCTGGCCCTCAGTAGGGGAGCCGCCGCTGCTATGGTGGAAACCTCCGAACCTGATGCAAGAAGGATGATATTCGGCTTCCCCGGGCAGTCTTCCACTATGTAGCCTCCACGGCTGGCCTGCAGGGCTTCCCGGTAGCGATTGCGATCAGTCGATGGTAAATTGGCTATGCTTTGACGGCTAAGAATGAGTGCTGTTGGCGTATAACGGTTTTCGAGGGCGAGCTTCCATGCAACGGTGGTTTCGGCTCCATCGGCGGGGCGCAGCACCAGGAGAGAGGGTCTGCCGGAATGATTTTTCATTTTTTCCAGGAGTCGTATTTGCGCCTCATGTTCCACCGGCTGGTGGGTGGGACCATCCTCTCCAACCCGGAAGGCATCGTGGGTCCAGATATAGATTACGGGCAGTTCCATCAGGGCAGCAAGACGCACGGCTGGTTTCATATAGTCTGAGAACACGAGGAAGGTGCCTCCGGCTGGAATTACGCCGCCGTGAAGCGCAAGTCCGTTCAGTATGGCCGCCATGCTCAATTCGGAAACACCGGCTTGGAGGAATGCGCCTCTAAAATCACCGTTGTCAAAGGCCCCCGCCTTTTTCAGGAAACCGTCGGTTTTATCGGAATTTGAAAGGTCTGCCGATGAAACAATCATGTTTTCCATCCTGTCTGCCAGCCAGGATAGAACGGCGGCTGACGCGGCGCGGGTGGCAATGCCTAGCTTCTGCTTCACTTCGGAGAAATCCAGATTGGGAATTTCACCGGCTATCCAGGAGGCAAGCTTCGCGGCTTCCTCACTGTTGATTCGGGCCCAGGCTTCCTTGATTTTCTTTTTTTTGCTCGCGGCATTTTTCTTGACTTCGATGATTCTAGCCACGGTGTCGGGGACTCCCACAATGGGTGTAAAGGGATCATCGGGATTGCCGCCAAGATTCGTGATGGTAAGTCTTACATTGGCCCCCGCAGCACTTAGCGGCTGGCCGTGAGTCGATACTCTGCCCTCGAAGGGATTGCCATCGGCATCAAGGCTCCCCAGACCCATAATGGTTCTGCCAATGATAAGCGAGGGTCGATGCTTCTCGGAAACTGCGTTGTCCAAGGCCGAGCGGAGCTCGGCCAGACTTCTTCCGTCTGCCTCAACGACATTCCAGCCCCAGCTACGATACTTGGCGGCAGTGTCCTCGGTGCTAACCTCGGAAGTCGGGGTGGAGAGCTGAATGCCGTTGGAATCGTAGAAGAGTATCAGGTTATCCAAACCCAGCTTCCCTGCGATGCGTCCTGCCCCCTGTGATATTTCTTCTTGTATTCCACCGTCCGAAATAAAGGCGAAGTGCCTGTGAGCCAGGTGAGAGCCGAAGCGGGCCTGCAGGAATTTATCGGCAATTGCCGAACCCACAGCGAAGACATGCCCCTGTCCCAGAGGGCCTGAGGTGTTCTCGACACCGTGAGATACATCCAGTTCGGGATGCCCCGGTGTTGAACTGCCCCACTGGCGAAAATTTTTCAGATCCTCAGTGCTGTAGAATCCGTACAGGCTGAGTGTCGCATAGAGCATGGGTGACATATGGCCGGGGTCCAGGAAAAAACGATCGCGCTCGAACCAGTTGGGATCCGAGGGATCGAAATTGAGATATTCCGCGAAGAGCAAACTTATGTATTCGGCGCCTCCCATGGCACCGCCGGGATGGCCGCTGCCTGCCCTTTCCACCATGGCCACCGAGAGGACGCGAATCTGCTTCGCAAGTGTGCTTAGAATTTTATCGTCCATTTCTGATCCTACCCAAGGAGGTTCGACGTGTGCAAAAACCCCTTATCATTCTTCACTGAAAACCTCGGCTGTAAAGGCTTCCAGCCTGGCCTTTGGATTCTCCCAGCTCCTATCTGCTAAACCGGCCTTATTACAGAGTCCGGAGAGATACGCGTCCCTATCCCAGCCCTGCTCGCCTGGCACTTGGGGCAGGAGAAGCCCGCTTTTCGATCCGAGTGTCAGCATAAGACCGTGGATGCCTACCACTACCTCTTCTGCCGTGATGGGAAAAAATTCCGAAAGCCTTGAGATTTCTATCTCAATCCGATGGAGTTCTTCTTTGGCAAGGGGGAAGAAGCGCGGATCCTCAAAGGCGGCAGACTTGGCCATTTGGGCCACGGTGGAGCCAATGGGAGCATTTGAACGCAGCCGTCCAATGCAGCCGCGAAGATTGCCGTCAATCCTAAGGGTTACAAAGACGCCGCCACTTCCTGCGGGAAGGGGAGGCTGCTGTTCCGGAGTGAGTCCGAGGCTCTCTGAAATCGCGTTTCGGGCAATGGCGAGCAGCCCTTTGCGGTCTTCAGGGGAGGAGAGTTTCTTCATTGCGATACCTCGTGTGGCGGAGCACTCTTTAAGAAGGTGGACAGTGCGGCAGCCGAGAAGAATACCAAGTGTATCTTCCAGGGCAGTTTACGGGAATTGAGAAGGGGCGGCAGGGTCATCCAAACCATCCTGGCTGCTCTATCCTGCGGAAATCCATAAATCCCCGTCGAAATAGCCGGATAGGCCAGGCTTTGCGCTCCCAATTCAGTGGCGAGTTCGAGAGAATTTTGATAGGCCGCCGCAAGCAGCTCCTCTTCGCGATTTTGTCCTCCCTTCCATACGGGGCCTACAGTGTGGATTACCCACTTACAAGGCAATTTCCCCGCCCCGCTTGCGACGGCTTCTCCAACGGGAAGTCCGGACGGATACCGGGCATCGCGAATCCTCCTGCACTCTGCCAGAATATCCGGTCCTCCCGCACGATGAATCGCACCGTCAACGCCACCTCCACCAAGCAGCGAAGAGTTGGCAGCGTTCACCACCGCATCAACTTTGAGCCTGGTGATATCGCCCCTTGAGACTTCAATCCGTCCATTAAACCATTGCATCCAAGTCCTCCTGGACTTATGCTACTCAAGATGTTTCAATCTCAGCAGTATAGTGCATTGCCTGCCATCGTGCTACTGCTAAACGCCGTTTTTTCGCCTGCCCAGGTAACTTCGACCCAGGGACCTGCGGAGGCTCCGGGATTCTCAGTGGGGAACCTCCATCTTTACCCGCTTGGCTGGTCCTCCGAGGGACGGTGGGGTGCCTTAATCGGCACTGACAGAAAAACCGGTCAATCAGAAATTGTCATCTTGGTGATTGATACCATCACCGACGAAATACTCTACCGCTCCAGCCCTCTGCCTTGGAGTGGGCAGACATCCATTGCCGCCTTTTGGGAACTTCATGTCCGGCGAGTTGATGAAATTGTTGCCACATACAAGTTAGAGCCATCCCTCCGTCCCGATGTAAGGGATGCCCATCTTTACACCGGAGGCTACAGATATGAGTTTGTATTAGAGGCAGGCACGCAGTCGAACCCGGGATACAGGCTCACCATCAAATCTTCCCGGGGCGATTTCAAGAGAATTTACACAAGTCCCCCCGGGAAGCAGATAGATGGGGTTAAACTGCTTGGTGCGTTCGTAAGCCCCTTCGAGCAGCGTGCGTTGGCAGTTGTTTACGAAGGCGAATCCTATCGCTTCATCGGCGCCCACCTAACCCTTGGCTTCAATCGCGGACCGAACAAGTCCCCGACAAAGGTCGCAGGCGGCTCGGATGCCCTGATATCAGCGATAATCAATGGGCAGTACTATCTGGTGAAAAGCAGACTGGCCTCTGGTCTCAATCCCAATCAAAAAGACTCACGAGGTTATTCGGGAGTGCTGATTGCGGCCCGCCTTGGGCATTGGCTCATAATGAATGAGCTCCTTGCGGCAGGTGCGTCACCCGACGAAGAAGACAGCGAGGGCAGAACAGCCCTCCACTACGCGGCATTTGCCCAAAACGAGGGAGCGGTTCGGAAATTGCTCTCCGCTGGCGCCAGTACCAGAGTCAAGGATGCTGGCGGTCTAAACCCGGCGCAGCTTGCTGTTCGACCCGAGCTAAGGGCCCTGCTAAAATAGCATTCTTGCGGCGCACCGGTGCATTCAAGGTAAAAAACGCATAGTCCTAGGGAATCGTGGTAGAATTGAGCTATGATCTATGACTTTGAGGGCAGGAAGCCGGAATTTCGTGGAGAGCGGATATTTGTTGCGTCCAGCGCCGATATTATTGGGGCGGTGATTCTTTGTGAGAATAGCAGTGTATGGTTCAACTGCACGCTGCGGGGGGATATCGAGCCGATATTCCTGGGTGAGGGCAGCAACATACAGGATGGCAGCTCTGTCCACACCGATAAGGGGGCTCCGGTCTGGATTGGAGCGAATGCTACCATCGGCCATAACTGCGTAATACATGGATGCGAAATCGGAGACGGCTCTCTGATTGGAATGGGCAGTGTTGTCCTAAGTGGCGCGGTTATTAGCAAGAACTGCCTTATAGGGGCAGGTTCGCTGGTTACGGGGAATATGAACATACCCGAACGCTCTCTTGTGCTGGGTTCTCCTGCCAGGGTGATGAGACAGCTTGAAGAGGGAGCGCTCAAGGAGTGTCTGGAAAATTCCGCGCACTATGTTCACAACACCCATCGATACCTGAAACTGGGCATTGGGAAACCTGATTTGGATCCGGAGTCTCGCTGATGGGTTCTCTCTCGAAATGAGTGTGGAATTCCGAATTGGGGTCGGAACCTTACAGCGACTCTGCCGTGAAACAAACTGCCCATATTGAGCAAAGCGCAGAAGAGACTTGCCTAGAAGCCGGACCTAAGCATACTGTAAAACTGATGAATGCTGAAAAGATGCTGGTTGATCGATTTCTCAGGGAAGCCAAGATGCACCCAGCCGATATTGATCTGAATTTGATGGTTAGGCGCGTTATGGATGAGATGACCAGGGGACTAAACGGAGAATCATCATCTCTAGCGATGATTCCAACCCACCTGGAAGTCGATGCCGATGTAGTTGAGGATGAAAGAGTGGTGGTTCTGGATGCCGGTGGAACCAATCTTCGGGCGGCAATTATCCATTTTGATAAGGATGGCGAGGTGCAAATCAGCAATTTTCTCAGACGGCCCATGCCTGGAACCGACGGGGTCGAGGTTAGTGCCGGGGAATTCTTTGAATCTCTGGCAGAGCTTATCTGGCCTTTGCTAAGGGAAGAGGGGGAGAAAATAGGTTTCTGCTTCTCCTATCCTCTGGAAATGCATCCGAATAAGGACGGTCGACTCATTCGATGGAGCAAGGAGGTGCAGGCTCCCGAGGTTGTGGGCCGGATGATGGGCACCTCTTTGAAGGAGGCGCTTCGGGAAAAGGGACTTACAAGTTCGCCTTCTCTGGTAATGCTCAACGATACGGCTGCCACCATTCTGACGGCGAGGGCTTTGACGAGGAAACGAAACTGGGGCTCCTATGTTGGATTCATTCTCGGCACCGGCACTAATAGCTGCTATGTGGAATCGAATTCGGCGATTGGGAAATTACGCGGCCTTAACCCCCTTGGCAGTCAGGTGATTAATTGTGAAAGCGGGAACTTAGACTTGAGCTGCAGCGGCCGGGGGGATGATTTGCTCTGCGGGGAAACGGAGAAACCGAAATCCTACCGGTTTGAAAAAATGCTGTCAGGCCGATATTTTGGTCCCCTGGTTCGAAAAACCATATCACTTGCAGGAGATGCCGGATTGATAAGCCGGCCGACCGCCCTGGCAATTGAGAAGTTGGAGAGTCTTAGCACGCGAGATGCTGACAACTATGTCCATAATCCGTCGGATTCGAGCAACCCCCTAGCGATGGTTATCGCTGCTTCGGCAGAGGAGGGAGCTATGAAGGCTCGCGATGGAGTGGATGCCCGCTGTCTGTGGCACCTGGTTGACGAACTTCTGGAACGGGCGGCCAAACTGAGCGCTGCCAATCTGGCTGCCGCCCTGCTCAAGGGCCCCAGCGGCAGCGGACCGCTTCTGCCGGCCTGCATTGCCATCAACGGAACCACCTATTATCGCTATTACCGATTTGCCCACCGAGTGGAATCCCATCTGCGCCCCTACCTCTGCGATCGCAATAAATACTACGAAATGCTTCAGGTAGACGATGCCCCCCTGCTTGGCGCTGCCGTAGCGGTCTTAACCAATGCCCTATGAGGACCGCGAAGGATGGTCTGGTTCTTTATAAGCAAAGTCCGGCCCTGGTGCTTGATGTCAGTGAAAAACTGAGCATACTGCTGCCCGGAGGTAAGACTAAGAAAGTCCGCGAAAAGGATGTAGTGAGTCTTCATCCAGGCCCGGTTCCGGATTTTCCGGAGTTGGAGAAGTATTCGTCCCCGGGACAGCCTGAGATTGCATGGGAACTTCTTAAGGATGAACGTCCGAGCCTGAAGGAGCTGGCCGAATTGGTTTATGGAGAATACAGTCCCAGCACTTCCTGGCTGGCGTTCAAACTGCTTAATCGTTCACCCTGGTTCAGCGGTAGTCCCGATTCAATTGAGGTGTCCAGTGAGGAAACAGTTGTCAAGCGAATCGAATCGCAGAAGCGGAAAATCGACAGAGAGCAGCGATGGAAGGAATTTCTTGAACGTTTTGAAAATGGAGATATTGATTTAGATGCCGATGATGCCTTTCTTCGTGAATTGGAAATGCACGCGCTGGGCCACGTTAAGAATTCGCGCATCTTAAAGGCACTCGGCCGCGTACAGAATCCGGAGAATGCTCATCGCCTGCTGGTTTCGAAGAAAATCAAAACACCTCTCTGGAATCCACACCCCCTTCGTCTCAAGGTTCCCCTTGAACCTCCCTCATATGTTCCGGTGGATTTCGCTGCGGGAGAGAAAAGACTCGACCTCTGTGATATAGAGGCATTTGCGATTGATGACGAGGGCAACACGGATCCGGATGATGCTCTTAGTTGGGACGGCAGGAGGTTTTGGGTTCATGTGGCCGATGTGGCAGGCCTGATACCAGCGAATTCATCTGCTGATGAGTCGGCCAGGGAACGGGCAAGCAGTCTCTACCTTCCGGAGAAACAGGTACCAATGCTTCCGCCGGAGATGACAGCTAAAATTGGCCTGGGCTTACATCCCACTTCCTTTGCCCTATCCTATGCCTTTGGCATAGATGCCGAAGGCAGCATCAATGATTTCTCGATTCATCTTTGCGTCATACGCGTTACACGGCTTAGCTACAAAGAAGTCGATGAGCGTTTGAGTGAAAAACCATTTGATACTATGAAGAAGATATGCGCCGCCTTTCGCGGCAGACGGGAGAGGGCTGGAACCATTACCATAAAAACGCCGGAAGTCAAACTGTATCTGGACGAAGAAGGAGATATACAATTGATGATTCTCCCTGATTACGAGAGCAGAAACCTGGTTGCCGAGGCCATGCTTATGGCCGGTTCCTATGCGGCTGCCTGGTGCAGCGAGCGCGAAATCCCGATACCATATGCCGTTCAGAATCCACCCGATCGCCCGCCCTCTGAAGACACAGAAAGCTTTTACCTTAAGCAGTTTAATCTGCGTCGGGGGTTGAAGCGCAGCCGCATCACACTGGAAGGTGCACCGCACGCCGGACTTGGTTTGGAAAGCTATACGCGGGTTACCAGCCCGCTGCGCAGATATCCCGATTTGATTAGTTCCCAGCAAATACGCGCGGCGGTGCTTGGTCAGGAAATACGGGATGCTAAGTCAATTCTGCCTGCCGTGGCCGCTGCCGAATCTCGTATGGAATCTTTGATTCTGGCAGAACGCCGCTCGAACATATTCTGGAAACTTCAATGGCTTGCTCTTAGACCCCATTACACATGCGAGGCATTTCTGGTAGACCGGCGCGAGCGGCAGGGCTATGTAATCATTCCCGAACTTGCTTATGAAACCCGCATCGCCCTCAAGGAGGAAATAAAGCTTGGCAGTTGTATCAGGTTGGAGCTAAAGCAAGTGGATGTTTTCGAGTTATCTGCCACATTTGCCATACTGGAGGTACTGGAATGATTCAAAACTCGACGGCACTTCCCCCTTACTCGCACTGATTCTTCTGGCTTCTTCATCGATTTCGGCACTGTCGCGAACCTTGAATTTGCGGGTGACTTGAAGTACAACAACTTCTACGCTGTGCGAATTCAGCATGTCGGGGGTGAGGAATTCACTCTTTTTGATGCTGCATCCTACGACGCGATTCTTCACCCGGCCGGAACTTGGAACAGCTACTGGTGCAGACTTGGGTAATCCTACCTCATTCGTTTTCGTCGAATCACCTCCGGAAGCAGCGGCAGATGCGCGGCTGTCTTCCCTCTTTGTAGGGGTGCAGATAGCTTGAGAAAATGAAATATTTGAAGTTAATCGCTGTAATTAATTATAGAATAAATAGTTAGAGCAATTTTAGCGCCGGCTTTTTTGAGCAGGCAAAATGAGAAAAAATGAGAAAATTTTCGTTTTTTAGGCCAAAAGGCGGGGTTTTTTGATACTGAGAGACTGAAAAAATGGGAAATTTTTTTGAGGGGTTTTTTCTTTGCATCTGATTTTTCTCAAGGCGGTGTATCGGGTGAAGTTTGGAGATAGCATTTCGCGGCCTGGGTCGTAGCGCCATTCCGGGGAGATTAGATTGTTTATGCTGATGCCTTGGGGGATGCCGATTTGGCCATGTGCCTTTGACTGCGACTCTGTGAGTTGGCTGCGGTAGACTGACAGCCCCATCCGTTGGACGGCGTACCCGTGGCCCGGAAGGGATCGTCGTAGCGAAGTACCATGCCGTGGAATGCCGCGTGGGCTTGGGGATTTTGTTTTTTGGCATTGGAGGCTCCCGCGGAAGCTGCGACATAGCGGAGGTTATCAAAGTATTTGAGCGAGCTTTGAACGGCCTTTTATGGCGGTTTAATACCCTTTTTGAAAATCATCAATGAAGGCATCTATAGAGTCTTGTCCCTGCTTCTCCTAACGACTGGTGAAGTCTTCTACTGTTTCGCTGCTGTCTCGTGTGAGAATTGCTGAGAAGCTCCGGTTTGAGAAAAGGTTGAAGAAGAGCTTTGCACCTGATATGTGAGGGGGTCAATCTGATAGTGCGCACTAAGATAATCAGCATTGAACCTGGCCCCTATATTGTAGAGGATTTCGTTCCGTTCGGCTCAGTCTCTGTGCAGCTCTTCCATTTGTTCGAAGATGAAGCGCGGGGGTGGAACGGCGGCACCAAAATTGAAGAGGGTAACGAGGGCAAAGAGCTTGTTGAAGGCCTGTGCTACCAGTCTCTGATCTGACTTAGTTATATCAGCCTTTACCTGGTAGTGCACCTGGGCTGCCGCCCTGCCGCCTAGATCGGTGAAGGAGAAGATTCCCTGGTGGCGATTTCTTTGATTTTCTTTTGAATTTCGAGCCAGTGTTTTTTCATTTACTGCGCAGGGGCGGGTCGTGCTTCCCGAGATATTCATCGGTTATCTGAATGACATCAAGGATCGCACCAAGGTAATTGAAGCGGGGCTCTAGTTTTTTTAGGGTGGAGATATGCTTGGCGATAGTGTCTGCGACTTGCGGGTTTGCCATTAAGTCGATGTCCTTTGGATTTTCAGTATCCACCTCTTGCGGCAGCGAGCCACCTATATATCGTTTGGGCAGGAATGCTTATTTTTGCTGCTATCTCCGCGACGGGAAGGCCCTCTTCTACATAGAGTCTTTCGGCCTTTTCCTTGGCATCCTCATCATGTGCCAAAGAGCCCTCCGATGAAGTAGCGCAAGACGAGTAAGATGACGGGTGAAATAATTGACGCCAGGGCAACCATGTAGATGTGAAAACTCTTCAGTTTTCCAACGTCAGTTTGAAGCTCGGCGAATTGTTTTTTTAGTTCGAGAAATTCTTCCTTGTGGACTATCTTCTCGTCCCTGGTGTACTCCCTGAGCTCGGCTTTTAGCTCAGCCAAGGTTTCGCTCACGTGTTCGATTTCCTTCTTCAGAACGGCAAGGGTTACTCTTCCGTTATCTTCGCTGCTCATCTATTTCTCCGGTGTAGAACTCTATCTGCGCCGTGAGCTCATCTATGTAGCGGCGAAGTTCGATGATATTCCCCTCCAGTTTTCGATATTCATCGAAGGAAAGAAACAGCCCGCCGGGTCTGGATTCAAAGATAACCTCTTCTGAATCAGGCGGCTGTGGCGCCTCTAATCTGGGCTTTTCCGCTGCGGTAGTGATGCAGCCGCTAAGGGAAAAGACGATTAGCGCGCCGCAGCAGGTTTGCATCAGATGTCTTTGCCAACGCTGTTTTCTCA
>Ga0209781_1000258_pt1 | contig 13437 bp, 10 predicted proteins | sample WorMetHERISLAND1_3_FD_187386 | JGI IMG/M metagenome (GOLD analysis project Ga0209781, IMG submission 187386) | Marine gutless worms symbiont microbial communities from Max Planck institute for Marine Microbiology, Germany - Olavius albidus HERON... | ecosystem: Host-associated > Annelida >...
ATGGAAGTTAATAAACAATAAACAGTACAAATTTATACTCTTTTGTTCGAATTTTGTGCTGTGGAGTGAACTGAAGAAATTAAATTGCTTAAAGTTGAGGGGTATGGTACATGCCCCAGTTCCCCATAACCTTCAATGCCAATGGTTTCTGCGATGTTACTGTAACTGAACTTAAAATTGTTACATAAGAGAAACCGATGCTTGAAGACACAGAGATCTGAAATTAAATAAGAATAATCAAATATTATGCTCTGCATTAACTAGTGAACAGTTATAGTGAAATATATCCATGGCATGATAAAACTTCATGTCTAAGATATTGTGTTCACCAGCATTTTTAAGTGGGCTTCTACAGAACGTAAGGGTTCCACATGTGTCTACCAAGGATTTCGCCAGTCGCCACTGGCCATTATTGCTGTATTTAAATGTTCAGTTTGAATGTGAAATTGTAGGTTGGTGGACTGAATAGCGCCATCATAACAGAGAGGTTTATCCTCTCAGCAGAAGAGAGCTTTTGCACCGAGCTCTGCCAGTACTTTGATTTTGTTTACCACTGCGAATTCAAAGTGGTCAGTTGATTTATGCTATTTTAGTTACTGGTAGCTTATTATCGCTATTTTTACAAGTCGTCGTTATGTGACTGATTAGTGATGTGTTTAAAACTTTAAATTCTACAACCTTTTTTCCGCCAATTTGAACTTTCGCTAGTTTTGATTTGTAAACTTGTTCTGTATTCCAAGATCTCCATTAAAATCATGAATGGAGGTTAATTACAGCAGTTAAATATCCGTTTTGCTAGAGAAAAAGATAATACCTTACCCTAAATAATGATATTATGTTTCTAACTGAATGTGAAAAGTTTATGGTGCATTTAGGATTCTGTTTTAAGTTGGATATCTCATGGTTTATAATTTGATCTGTGTGATGGACAAGGTTGAGATACCTGCCATACATTGTGTATTCCGCATTGTATCATACCATATTGTATGACAAGGGCGGTGCTAAATATAAAAATTTGGTGGCTTAAAGAATGTTAGCTCCTAAATTTTAAGCAATTTTGCAATATACTTAACTTAAGCCTGTGGCTATGAGATTTCCATACTCTGGGGGTCTGGGGCGCCTATGTTGTCTTTAATATAGGGTTATGTATCAGTTCATATACGTCTATTGTGACCCCAGTGCTGTCCAGTCCAAAGCTATCTGATTTCACTGGAGTGCGAAATGTTGAAGCAGGTGTAAACCATAGTTCAAGAATACATTTTTACATTTTTTGAAAATACAAAAAACGTGACTTTTTGTTTTTGCAGTGACATTTAAAAAACATAAAAAAGTAATCCACGTTTCAGAATCATGACTTTGCTCTAAGACAGTTAGACATGATATACATATAACATTATATTAAAATATTTTTGTTGAAAATATCGAAAATATATATGGCCTTAGTAATTCCATAAAGGACAACAAATCTGACTAAGGGTGGTCTTTAGATATAAAACTTTATGCCTAGTATAGGTCCACGTTATTACTGTTACATATCGTTTTTTCTCTCGAAATCTACAAAACGTAACTTTACGTTGTTTCGCTTTGTTTCATACATTTTTCTCGAACTATGATGTAAACAAAAGTGAAATAATTGTATATGTTACTGTTTGCATAATTTGCTAGATTAATGAGGTTGATGACGGGCAAGGTGAGATACTGCTTGAAGCAATCAAATCATTTACTCCACTAGAGGTAAATTTTCTGAATTTGAAATACTCATGCAGTTTATCCATGACCATTTTGCTACAAAAGTATTTTAATTATTGAGTATTAGCATGTGATTTGAATGGTGCTGCTGCCTGAGAACAAAGACTACGTTTCTTTCTTATGTTAATTTACACGGAAATTGTAATTATTTTTGATTGCAACAGTTGTAACAGGTTCCCAGCATGTAACGTGCGGTTTCTTTGTCACATACATGTTGACGATTGCTGAAGTGTATGATCAAGTGTTACTCGGTGTAGTCATAAGGACTCGGAATAGGAGTAGCCGCGGGGCGCAGATCGACACTTCAGCAATATCATGTGAATGCAAGACAGCTTACAGTCGTATCAATCATCGATTGTATGTCTTGACGAACTATCACAGTCTCACCCACTCATTCAGTCTTGGGCGGCTAGTAAGCTTACCTGGTGCTGAACTGCAGCATGAGGCCAAAGAATCGTCAGTGCAACTTCTGTCACGTTGTCTCAGTAGCAAGCAAGTTGATTAGTTTGCCGCCTGCCCTTCAGCGTTGTCATCAGGTTGAGTTTAATCGCTCAGCTGCTGATCAAGTCAGTGTCGTCGGTACCTACTACCTGTTGCGCCCCTAGTTGTTAATCGTGACATTCCTGCGACGTCTTTGACGTACATGGACCGTGGACGTCCCCCCAAGCCGCTGTGCTGGCGAAGCTGTTATCTAACCACATAGCGTATTGTGACTAACTAACTAAAATGTTTGTTCGAGTTCGACGACGGGACATGTTTTGGTCCCAAGATGAGGATTTGCTGTGGGAACCCGACCAAGGTAACGTACCTAGTCCAGAAAAAAGTTGGGGGATGCCTGAAACTCGGCCTAATGCAAATCTTGCTTGATGTTTTGCATGTTTTTGCTTTGTTTTAAAACTGTAGGCCTAATATGTACAAAAATTGGCCTACAATAAAACTATTATCATACTTTGAACATTTCTTGTAAATCTATGATTATAGACAGAGGGACAGAGAAAAAATTTGTAGGCCAACATTAAAGTGCTTTAAAACAATTGTGAACCTTCTTTTTACATGGATTTTTGTAAACCGGTAGCGGTAGGGGACGCGTCCCCTCTCTGGAAAAAGTGGGGGAGCGGCGTCTCCCCGCCCCACTACACCCCTGAACCGGACTTACGGGAACACAACACAGGGCCGTAAAACAGACATTAAGTTGAGAAAGGTATCTCGTTAGGCCTACTGGTGGTCACTTGGCTGTTGTTGAGACTGACCGTTCTGACAGATCGTACAACAATCACGGTGGCTAGTTTGTTGACGTGAAAAAGCTAGCGAGCGAGCGTTATCCAGGAAGAGAAAGCTACTGACACCGGCGTTTTGTTGAACGGACGTAAGTCACAGTGTGCATTGGACGAAGGCAACCTGCCAGGAATAACTACAGCTGCTCAGCATAAGCAGCCTGTGTGAAGCGCCTGCAGCAGCTGCAGCGTCCCTGGGCAGCTAGTGAAGGCGCGGTCAGTCAGTAGTTCCACCTCCGCATCCGTGCCCTGTGCTGAAGCACCACGGCTACTGCTGCTGGCTGCGCGCGGTGCAGCGTTTCTGAAGGACAAACGTTGCCATAGCGGTCAGTCGTCAGTCGTCGCTTGGCGTGAGTGAGTCGTGTGCTGTCGTGTAGTCGCCGTGCTAGTTGATAATCTGCTGCTAGACCATGCCGGTATGTACGCGTCTCAACTCTGCGCCACCGTACTGTCTGTCAGAGCTTACGTAGAGACGTTTGTAGGTGCCTGACTTGTGGATTGCTGGAGATTATGTCGCCTGTTCATTCGGTTAGCATCAGTGCAGTGCAGATGGAACTACTGGTGTCAGTCAGGCATTTAATTGATTTACTCCAGTGGCTGCTGCGTTGAGCGTAGGAGTGATGGAGCTCCAGCAGCTGAGCAGCGCTGTCGGTCTGGGCTAAGAACACGCACATGTTGCATGTAATGCACAGTAACACATTTTAGTCAGCAGCAGTTAATTAATTTTTTTACACATTTTAGCTAGAACTTGGCGTCAGAATTTGTTACAGAATTATCCATACTATTCCATTTTGCAAATTTCTGCAATCATCTACTGGCAAAAGATGCATTTGTAAGTGATGTGCGTTTGTATAATTTCCATGTTATTTGATTTGCTGTAGTCAAATTAATAATAACTTTTGTGTTGTGTTGTGTTGCAGCCTGTGCCGGGTAAGTGCATTAATGTTGTTCATGAGGGTTTAGTGTATTTTTATTCATTTTCTAGTTCATTGCATGAGCGTATTGGTTTACTAATAGATGAACATATCTAATTACAGAATGCTTCCTTCAGTTCTGTGTGTACATAACGGTACTTGTGTCTGTGGTTGGAATTGGAAACATTGCATGGAACTAAATTCACTCTGTGCACGTAGATGTATGTGTGTGTGTGTTTTCTGTGATCTTGCAGTAACGCTGGTATGTAGTAAGTCATTGATCAGTTGGTTGTTAAGATGGTCTGTTGCATGGCTGTCTCTGTCGGAGTCTTGCTGCATGACTGGGTTGACTGACAGACGTTGTCGTTATTCAAATCTCATACTGCAGGTGCCGAGGACGCTGATGAAGTAATGGCAGTTGCTGCGGTGACTGGTAACCATGGCAATGCAAGCTATGCATTACAGCTGATGGAAGAGAATAAGATGTCGGATGACGTGGAGGAAAAGACCAGGGATGAAGATGCGGACATGAAAGAGACTGAGCTGGATGAGGAGACGAGAAAACGGCTTGAAGCAGAGATTGAGGACCTCATTATACCAGACACCGGGGAAGAGCTTAGAAAGATGCAGGGAGGTGGAGAAGATGCTGAAGATGAAGAGGCTGCAGATGCAGATTCTTCCACTGCTGCAGAAGGTATAATTACTGGCCATGCTGGTGATGTCACATTGAGCTTTGTGTAGCATGCTGCAGACACAGTGAAGAGCAAGCCTGATCTATACACTGTATGAGAGTGATGGCTGTCATGATGTCACTCTGCTTTGTTGCATTTACCGTTAGTCGTTGTGTTCATGATTTTCTGTCTGTAAACTTGTTTGTTGACCAGTTCAGTTGAGTGAAATGCAACATTTTTGACTGCATTCAGTTAATGATTTTTCGTTACCGGAAAAGAGTGCCTCTAATTTTTTGTTGATTACTACTAGGACTTTTCGTTATGTTGAGCTTATGCTTCTGTCTCTGATACTTTGTTTCATTTCGTGCAAAATTATAAAAGTTAATTGATGATTAATCTGTATAGTAACAGTAAGACACTCGCACATCATTTTCCATTTGCCAGATAAGTGCAGGTTAGCTAGTTGCACCTTAATTGTCATTTTCTATTTGTTCCTTATTTGTGTGTCCTCTGAGGTCAGACCAGAACTTTTATATGCTCTATTGCTCTTTGACTTGACACAATACTATCGAGTATTGCTCAGTGACATCTTGTGTCTGATTCTATCAGTCTTCATCATCATACATTGCTCAACAGTTAGCATCATCTTTAGACTTGGCCAAACCAGCATAATCTTCCAGTCTTAACCACCCAGCTGAGTAACTGATAACATCCAGGGTACACGTCTGCATGTGGACTGTTTTTGCTAATGCTTTTAATTTGCAGCTACATGTGTGTTGTCCATGTTGTTGACAAACTAATCTCTGACTACATGTTACAGTAGTTGAATATTTTGTTATTTTTTACTCGCCGATACTTGGATAAAATGCTTTTGCATCCGTCATTTCTGTTTTCAACTCGTGCATAGTTTGAAAGAATGGAATGCAAACTATTCAGTTACTTAATTTTCAGATTTTGTCGGTGAACATTTATTGCTAGTCATGTTTTTACAGGGCAATTTAAGTTTAGTACATGTAATTTTAATGTCTGCGTGATGACAGCTGTGTTTCTGCCGTAAGTTTATTGCTTCATCACATAAAATTTTGTTGTGTGCACATTGTTTCATGGTGTCTGGAGCACATGCAAGCAAAAGTGTTGAATTTTCGTCTAGTATTTTGAAATACATTATTTATATTATTTATAAATTTCAAACTCGTCAGTTAGATGTAAAGTAGTGTTAATGGTTACTGGCTAGCTTGTCTTATTGATCTTGTGTTAAATTACTGTTTCCAGTCTCTGTTTGTTCTAACTGTGCAGAAAGCATCATCAATATTAGTGTCTGATGCAGTACAAATTATCTAAAATATAATTATATGTCTGTTGTTCAAAGTATGTTGCCATTTCATTTGTTCCTTACCTAACTAGTTCAATGTTATTTCTTGGTGCATAATGTTTCCTCTGTTGTTTATGTTAACTAGAGCTCAGCAAATCAAGGATCCTGTTTGTTTTGGGTAAGCAGTTTTCCCCGTGCTATATTGGCTAATTTGGTTTTGAAGTACAAAATATGTTACTGTCGCAACATTAATTGTAGTTAATGAGTGACTGCTTTGGCCGGATTTTCAGTATTTGCAATTTATTATTGATTTATTATTATCAAAGCATTCAGAAAGTACACAACAGAAGAAAGAATAAAAACACAGTGAGTTACAGTCTTAAGTCTATCAGTGAAAATTAATAAGACTGTCAATCTCAGATTGTGAGAGCAGCTCCAGTGTATAGATGGCATCATGTAAAAAGTACTTTAGTATAGAAAAAACTGTTACATGGGCATGTCAGCTGACACGTCAGCTTGTACACAACGCCAAACATTCAGCTTGTGTAACAGTAAAACCTGCCAGGCTTACATTGTAACGTGAAGTCTGAACAGCTGTATTGACTATTGAGCATTGCGGCCTTTGGGCTTTATAATTGCTGTGTAGAGAGACTCCGTGTGTGCCAGTGATTTGCTGATTTATGATCTGTGATGTAAACTGATTGTATCAGTTATCCACCTAGAACTAGTCCACCAGTGGTCTGGTCTGCATATTAATACAACATTTAGGCAAAATTGGGTAAAATGATGAATGGCGGGGATAGCCAAGTGGTAGCATCTCGGATTTCAAAGCAAGAGGGCCCGGGTTCGATTCGATTGGGGGCAAAGAAGTTTAGTGATGGAACTTGTAAATATTTACCATTCGTTGAGTTGCTCCTTTGTTAAATTAAACGTCTGTATGTTGTTTCTGTTTGTATTAATTAAGTTACGGCATTGTTGGTATAACCTGGCGCTCGTTCGTATTATATATCGTACTAGTAGCTGCCTATTGTGTTGCCCGTGTTAAACCTTGTATGTTATGTTTCGTTATGCGAAGGCCTGCGTGCTGGAGCTGGTTCTTTGAGTTATATTGTACATGTCGATTGTTGCGGTTTGTCAATGATTGTAATAAAGAAGATTATTATTATTTATTATTATTATTAACAAAAAACAAAAACAACACAATTAGTAGCGACTAGTGACGGGCAATTCAGCAAAAAAAGAAAACAATTCGATTCGATTCAGTGCCACAAACGAGTTGATTCGATTCAATTCAATTTGATTAATTGCTCTGTTACAGAACCCCCGTCCACAGTCCACAGCAGGGGTTCTGGACTCTGGTCCTGAAGCTGCTGGACCAGTCTGCCGAAGCCATGACCGGAGGGCCCGCATTACAACAGATCTGCTAATTGCCTTTGTGTGAGTGGCAACATTGATGCAAATGTGAGCCATGATGCGATCTTTCAGCCCAGTAATGCACGTAGCTAAAGTGTTGTAGCTGTGGTACTGAATTGAAATTTTTCATTACGATTCAACAGCATGAATCGATTCAAATTGATTCGGCCTACCGAATCGATTTGAATTGATTTTCCCATCACTAGAAGCGACCAGTGGCCGCAGAATCTCTGACAAAGTGGGACGGTGGGCGCTCGTCGAGGGGGAAGTCTGGGGAGTTTGGGGGCTTTGGGGTGTTACCCCTGGGAAAATTATTTAAAATATAGGTGCAAATCTGTGCAATTTGGGGCATTTTGGCAACATCGAGTCATCAAAAGTGGGACGGATAATCGACGCTTTTCCGTCCCACTTTTAAAAGTGGGACGGAATTTACCGTCCCTGTCGTATAGGTTCCGCGGCCCCTGGTAGCGACATGTGATCAGTTTCTGATCCATTAATAATCATCACTGCAGCCAACCTTCAGACCGAGCTGTTTGTTATCATTCATCTCCTGATGCAGCAGCTGCTTCTGTAACCTCAGTACACTCAGCTTCCTCTCCAGTAGATCCATCAGTGTCTCCTAGCAACAGTATCATCAACTTCTTTATAACATTCAACTACAATTCCTCTTATCGACATACAAGCTTTTGATTACAGTTGTACCAGACTTGACTACCGCGCATATGACTCAACTGATGCTTGCGTTTGACTACTTCAAATCTGGCCAGAGTCACATGTAGCCGGATTTATAAAACTGAAATTCGGTCCGGATCCGGAACCGCATTTGGGGAACTTGTTTTCGGATGACAGAATAATACAGCTGAGTAAACTAATGGCGTCAACAATGCTGTCAGCTGCAATAAAGAGGCAGTACAGTTCAGTGTTTCATTTGTGCACGCCAGTTTTTTGACAAAATTTGTGGAATGGCAATAAATTTTGTCGCCACTGCGTCGCCGATAAGTAAACACCGCAGCAGACGATCAAACGTTCTACCATTCAGCAGTTACTTTCAAGTTTTCGACATATTCCAAATAATTTTCGCTGTCGAATTACACGAGTTCGATCGCATGATAAAGAGGTTATAACACGGCTATTTTCATATTGGCACCTATATCAAGCGCAAGCGTCGACATCAGCCCGAGACGAGCCGGAGACGAAGTCGAGGGCTGATGTCGACCGAGGGCTTGATATAGGTGCCGATATGAAACAGCCATGTTATAACCTCTAAATATTCCACAACACAGTTTATTAAATGGCACTGTCTCCTCATGTACTGGATTTCGGTGAAGAACATAACGGACTAAATTGGCCCAAAACTGAACAGATGGATAAGAGCGGGGGCCGGGGGTGAAAACAACAGGATAAGAATTGTCCACGATGAGTGTATCCCGACATCAAGGTTCACTAGAGACAATCAACTCTTAGCAAACAAACCTTTGCTTTCTCCAGAGAAGACTCAACACCAGAAGCACAAGAACTTCGTGAAGAATGGTAAGCCAGCTGGGTGTCTGGAGCCGGACCGGTGGAACACACGTTACCAGATGACTTTCCTCTGTCACACGTACACCACCAACACATTCAAACCACAATACAGCTGTCAAATATATACAGGAAATAATGTGCTGCCAATTAACAGTCAGCCTGTGTTAATATTGTTGTTCCACAAACTGTAACAATTTCATGCATTTTGACAAACCTTCCCATCACAGGCTCTGGTTGGTGTCTGTCAATTCCACTTGGAGTTTGATACTGGAAGATGTCTACGCCATATTTTCAACGATCACACAAAATACAACTCTTTACTTTCAGCCAAAAATCTTAAATATACTGGATTTGGTAAAACAAATTTCCTAGAATAAGCAGTCACGTCGATTGTCATGTTTCCATTGCTTGTGCTGGCCACATGTAACACGGCTCTTCGGTTTTCTGCCTCGGATGGCAGGTTTATGACGCCCTTTTCTTCCACCAACTTCTGTTTTCAACCTCTCTCTTTAACTCTTCATAGAACTTGCTGATTACATCACTTAGCATTTGTAAACCAAAACATGTAAACATGTAAACCATGTAACACGGCATGTGTACAAAATGAAAAACAAATTGTCTTATAAACACCACTACTGCGTCAGCTAAGCCAGTATTCCAGAGTTCCCACAAAACTACTGGAGCATGGCTCGTTTTTCTGAGGTATTTTCTAACGTTTTGTAAGAACCTCATTTAATAGTCACGAGTGAACAGTAACTCAGACATAAAGCCAACGGATTTTTGACTAATGCACTTTACATAAAGGTAGATTCAATTTCCAGTATTTTCCTGAAGCAAATTCATTTTCCATCACTATCCGGTCCTTAAAAACTAAGGAAAACTTCCAGGACTTTCAAGGAATTTCCAGGGGCACGGGAATCGTACAGTAATTCATTCATTAGCCAAAGTTTGCTTTGCCGATTTACACATCCATCAGCAAAAACATGCTATCCAAATACACAAGTATTCCAACATTCAAATATTAGTATAATTTATATGTATGAACACATATATACAAGTTAAGATATACAAAATGCATTACAATGGAGTGACATTTCAACCCTAGCTTTTTCCACTGACAATTCACGTTCCTGTTTTGCACATTCACAGAGTTTTGTCACATGTTCAAATCTCAAAATATCTGCCACAAAACTGCAGTACAGACATGCGTCAAATACTACATTACAGTGACGATTTAAAATAACTGAGGCACTTTATCATTTACTAGGAAATGATGCTTTTCAAAAGGAAAATCTCAAGATGACGTACAAAGCAGCATGCCGGATGTCGCGTGCTGAAAGTCGAAGTCGCAGCGTCTCAGGAAAGTCATCGTAACATCGTTGTTCAGACTCCGCCATGCCCAACACCTTCGCCATGAAGTCCGTTGCCGTACGATGACCAGTGGATGACAGCAGCGCGTTCACCAGTGCATCGTCACGGTCCATCCTCCGTAGCAGACCGGCAACGATTTCCGCTTGTCTCGCGCAGTCCGCTTCGGCTGGGAATCTCAGACGCTGGAAGAACTTCAGCTCGGTAAGACTGGGCTCAGGCAAATCCACCGTCGGGCTCTGCTTTCCTTCCTCGATGTTACTGGAAACCTCAGGATCTTCGGAGGACACGGTAGCCTCTTGCAGTTCCACTTCGATGTTCAGCTGACTTTTTCCAACCGGAAACTCCACGTCGGAAATCGACAATGCCTTCTGGTCGACACTCAAACTATTTTCGTTGTTTGTGAAGGAGGCAGAGCTCGCGGATCGTTCCATGGCAGAAGTTCCGACGGCATTTCGAGGCGATGTTTTTGTCGGCTGGACATTCAGCGACACGGACGAGTGACTCGACCGGCGAACACTCGGAATTTCCGTGCTCTGACTGTCCGATGGAATGAAAGACGAAAACGATCGAGATAAAGATGTCGTGTGATCGCCGCTGCTGTAATACCGATCATAACCAGACACAACATCGACCTCCGGGTGTTGATATGTCGCTGACGACGAGCTTCCAAGTTCCCGATCACCACCGGAGTTCGGATCGAAGAAACTACTGCGACGAGACCGATTAACATCTTCTTGAACCTCTGTCGGTTTAAGCTCCGATGCCGCTATTCCCGGAGTCTCGATGTCTGGTAATGACGTACGCGCCGAAGATTTTTCCGGTTCCAATGACGTGGTATAATTATTGGAACTCGAGCTTAATGCAGACCAAGATTTAGGGACTTCGGAGTCTTCGATGCGACTGGAACTCGGAGCATCGGCGGAATGCAATTTTCGAAGTCCGGACTCGAAACTTCTACCGGCTGGGTCATCGGAAGTCGGCTGAGGTGGAGGCTCTGGTGGTAGGACAGGTGGCAGTGGCGGTTTCCAGTCCGGAACAGGGGGTCGCGGATGAGAAAAGGATGATCCGCGACTGTGCTGGTAGCGGCGAGCCTGACGTCGCAGCTGGTTGGCGTACGTGTCCTGCGGTAGAGTTGACTCTCCGTTTGTCGCATCCATCGATCGCGAGGACGACGCCGCACCGGACGGTGGTAAACGATCTACCATGGTGAGGTCTACCTCTCCACGGTAGCGCCGAGGTGGAAGGGCCGGTGCAGGCGGAGACACTCCAGTGGAATCATCCATGGAGACTCCGCCTCCAACATGCACCATCAGTTGTCTACAAACAGCAAATTAATATTACAATTTTCTGTCAATTGACGACAATATGTCTTTGTACTTACCACATCTAAGCTTCCCTTTCCTAGACCATTTTGGACATGAACTACCACATCACAGTACCAAAAGTGACCTTTTCTATGTACTTTTCTAGGCATGATCTTGGGGCTTCAGCCATCGTGCATTTCAAATTAGCCCCTCAATATTGTATGTCTTTGAGCTTAAAAATCATTTCATTCATCTCAAAAGCTATAAACTGAAACTCAACGACAGAGCATTGAGTACTGTATGCCTATTGCCTACGCCTGTTAAGCGCTGTTCCCAGCATATGTTATTGCACTGCGACTGACCATGACTTTGACCTTCCAAGGCCGTAGTCGGACCACTTTTTCTGCCATGAAAACTTATCTGTACTATTATTTAGTATAAAAAATTAGTAATGCTCGATATCATTAGTTTCTGACGTTCGTTAGAAATGAATAAACTACTTCTGAACATTCGTTAGTCGTTAGTCCCGCTCCGTGGGTGTGAAGCAGGCGGACAAATTAGCCCCTCAATGTCTCCGCCTGCACCGGCCCTTCCACCTCGACAGTATATGGTTGCAATGAGCAAAAAGTGTAGCCTATTGTGCCATTTATGTGTTTGTTGAGATTCGTGAATTTGTTTGTAGTACCTCCCCCCTCTTAGTTTAGGAGAGCACTTTGGCACCGCACTAGACGGCCGGACCACTTTTCAAAAGCCGACTACGGCCCTGCCTTCAGATACCAAAATGTGAGATGACCATCTCTGTCCCATAGTGAATCATTCATTTAAGTTCCATGAAAATCTGTCACGTGCTTTTCAAGATATCGTATTAGTAATGTTTTACTTACTTACTTCGGATGCACACACAACAAACAGGACAACAACTTTATGCCTCTGGTCACACTATGATGGGCGGAGTCGCAAATAACATTTAAACACCCTTCAACTTTATTCACTAACTGACCAGCAGCGGTGTAGCGACGGGGGGGGGGATATAGGGTATATATACCCTCCCAAAATCAGTCCAATTAAACTTTTTATGGGGCAAAAATGACGTCAAAACGGTAACTGACATGAGTATTAAAAGTTTTATATCTCGCCAAAAACTTTTATACCTCGCCAAAACAAATTTCTGGCTATGCCCCTGCTGACCAGTGATACAGACAGTTCACACCTTCATACATGCATTACTATGAAGCTCGTTGGTTTTAAGTTGGAATAGTGCACTCTTCACAATGAAAGTCTGTGCAAACTGGAAAAGGAAAGAAAGTCGGATTTGAGCTTAAGCCGCCAAACCAAATTTCCCAGCTATGTTCCTGCTCTATCGAGCAAAAGTCTGCAAAAGACGAAACAGTAAGGCTTTAAACGCGCCCGATGATTTTTGACAAGTTAACCACAACTCTCAGCCAGATAATGAACTACTTGGCACCTAGCGTTAGCCGCCGGCAGATCGCGTTGACATGCAAGCGAACAATGGCAATAAATAAGAGCTTAAGGCGCCAACAGTTGCGTCCACATAGTGGGACTACTCCCAATCACTAGCCGCAGGCGATCAGCTACTAGTACTAGCTTTTCATTGATTGCAGAGAAGGAAAAAATGACCAGGCGCGCACACTTGCCGGCGGTGGCTCCGCCCTAGTGAATGAATTAAAAAATTTTCGACGTGAACCTGAAGTCAGTGCGTGTCTGACGCTTCACAAAGACGACACTGCTTAATATTCACCGTACGCCAGACAGCGGATTTAACAAGAAAGTTTAGCTAACGCCAACGTTAAGCGCGCGACAGCAGTGCATGTATGAAGGCCGCTATCGAAGAAATCTAAGCTCAGTCGAGAATGGCACGCTAGAAGCAAACGTCATTGTGACTATCTT
>Ga0209781_1000260_pt1 | contig 13392 bp, 13 predicted proteins | sample WorMetHERISLAND1_3_FD_187386 | JGI IMG/M metagenome (GOLD analysis project Ga0209781, IMG submission 187386) | Marine gutless worms symbiont microbial communities from Max Planck institute for Marine Microbiology, Germany - Olavius albidus HERON... | ecosystem: Host-associated > Annelida >...
GCTCGTGCCGTCGTCGCCGCCACAAAGTGCTCCATCAAACGATCACGCTTCCAACCACTGAGCCGGCTTCTTCTCGCATACATCCTGCAATCCTAGCCCAAGCATCTCGCTTAGCTAGGACAGCCCCAAAGAGAAAGATGATGAATGAACAAACACAAAAAATGACCACGGAGGAACGCCTGCTGATCCTCGAATCGGCGCACCGCGCTCTGGCCGGCGAGCTCGATGACATCCGCCGGCACGTCAACGACCTTCGGGAGGAAAACGCGCGCCTCAGGCAGGGGCGGGAAACAGTCATAGACTGAGACCACCCGATGGCGACCCAAAGCCGCATCGTCTGAAACCACATTGATCGGTTGAATTCTTGGCAACCTGGGCTGGTCAATAGGGCGTCAATCTGGGTTTCGCTGCCTCTCGAAGATGCCTAAGACCGGCCAGGGATCGTGCGCAGGTTAGTCAAGAATACCCTGATGTCAGCTTTCAATTGATCAGCGAACCTGGAAGGCCGTGACCAGTCGACCTTGCCCCTGTGGGCCGAGCCGAAGTCCGCTACAGGTGAAGAGCACCGATTGGACGACCGCGCTCTCAACGTTTTTCTGTTCGGCTATGGTCACCGCCGACAGGCCGTCGTCAGGGCCTCAAGTGTCGATTCAAGGTCATCATTCGTGTGCGCGGCCGAGAAAAAGCGGCGCACGTTGGGCAGCACGTAAACGCCGCATTTCAGTAACTCGAGATCGAGAGCGCCGGAACGCGAGAGGTCGGTGGCCAGCACGTCCATCTGATTGGCCGGTTCCTTGTCCGTGAACAAAAACTGCCAGAACGACGCCTGACCGGCGACCCGGGCCGGGACACCGTGATCGTCGAGCACCGACTGGAAGGCCTGACGGAAACGGTCCGCCTTGGCGTGGAAGTCGTCGTAGAAGCCGGAGCGTTCGAGGACGCGCAACGTCGCCAGGCCGGCGACGGCGGCGATCGGATTGCCGTGCAGCGTGCCGTTGATATAGGCATAGTCGGCACGGCCCTTACGGTTCGGGTTGGTCGCATCGATCAGCTCGGCGCCGCCGGCGACACAGCCCAAGGGCCCGCCGCCGCCGACGATCTTGCCGTAGGTGGCGAGGTCCGACTTGACGCCGAAATACGCTTGCGCACCGCCGAGGCTCAGCCGGAAACCGGTGACCACCTCGTCGAAGATTAGGAGCACACCATATTTGTCGGCGAGAGCCCGGAGCCCATCCAGGAATCCCTCCTTGGGGAAGATGATGCGCTGAACCGGTTCGACGATGATGGCGGCGATCTCGCGGGCCTCCTCGGCGAGAATGCTCTCGACCGTCTCCAGGTCGTTGTAGGGAGCGACCAGCATTGTGTCCTGCAATGCCGGCGGCACGCCCCCGATGTCGGCCGTCGCCAGCGGATAGTTGGCCGGCGCCGTCGGGAACTGGGAGAAGGCGGCGTAGTCGTGGTTGCCGTGGTAGGCACCTTCGAACTTGAGGATCTTCGGCTTGCCGCTGACGGCCCGGGCGATGCGCATGGCATAGGACGTCGCCTCGGATCCCGTCGTCGTAAAGATGATGCGTTCGGCACAGGGGATAGTGTCTACCAGGAATTCGGCCAGTTCGACGGCGGCGTCGTTGAGGGTGCCGAAGAAGTGCAGGCCCTTGGCGACGCGTTGCTGCACGGCCTCGACGACTTCGGGATGGTCGTGGCCGATAATAGTGGCTCCGGCACCGCAGACGAAATCGACGTACTCGCGGCCGTCGACGGAGACCAGGCGGCCGCCGCGGCCTTCGCGGATGACGAAGCGCACGTCGTCGGGCAATGCATGACCACCGAGGCCGGCGCCGGGCAGCGCACGCTCGGCGATTTCGTAGAGGTCTTGGCTCTCTTCAGCGGATTGGCCGTCCATGGGTCCCTCCTTCAATCGAACTGGGCGACCGGCGTGCCGAGCACGTCCGGATCAGGGGTGATTCCGAGGCCCGGCTTTTCCGATGGCCTCAGGCCGGCGTCGTCACGTAGCGGACCGTCGGCGGCGATATGGGGCGCCACGTAGCCGGACAGGTCGCAGGCGTTGAGTAAAGTCTTCTTAGGAGTCGACACGGCCATGTGGGCGGCGGCAGCGGTGGCGATGTCGGAACCCCAGGTGTCCTCGATGCAGGACATAATGCCGAAATGGCGGCACAGGGCCCGGGCCTCGCGGATCGCCGTCAGGCCGCCGAACTTGGAGAATTTGAGGGTGGCGACGTCGATACAGCCGAGGGCCTGCGCCTTTAGAAGCGTTTCCAGATCGTGGCAGCTCTCGTCCAGCTTCATGGCAAGACCGGAGACGCGGCGCACCTCGGCGCATGCCTCCAGCGTATCGCAAGGCTGTTCCAGCATGACGTCGCGGTCACGCACGGCCTGGGCGACGCGGATGGCATCGACGACGGTGGCACCGCAGTTCCAATCGCCGTAGAGAAGCGGTTCCGGTCCGATGGCGTCGCGCACGGCGGCGAGGCGTTCGACGTCGGCCCGCCAGTCGTTGTCGGCACCGAGCTTGGCCTGAAATTGGCGGATGCCCTGGGCGAGGGCGTCCTTGGCAATCTTCGCCATTGCCTCGGGTTCGACGCAGGTGATCGAATGGTAAAGCGGCGCCGCTTCCATCTGGCGGCCGCCGAGAAGCCGGTAAAGCGGCAAACCGGCGGTCTTGCCGGTCAGGTCCCAGAGCGCCATGTCGAGGGCCGACTTGGCATAGGCGTGGCCGTGAAGATAGGCGTCACATTTCGCCATCAGAGCCTCAGGACCGACCGGATCGGCGCCGATCAGGACCGGCACCAGTTCCTCTATGGCCGGCGCCACGCCGTCCGCATAGGCCGGCAGGTAATGGGGTATCGGGCAGACCTCGCCCCAGCCGGTGTGTTTCGAATCCGCCCGAACTTCGATAACGATCGTGTCGACCGTTTCACAGGTCTTGCCGGCGCCCATGTAGTAGGCGTCGTGGCTGGTCAGAGCGACCTTGTAGAGGCGGAGGCCTGTGATCTTCATGGCGCTGCTTCCGTATAGACCGCCGCCGGTTCGCCAAGCCAATCGGCATCCAGTTCGACGCCGATTCCGGGCAAGTCCGGTGGCTGCGTCCAGCCCCCGTCGTTACGCGCGCCCTGGCCGGGCGCCGGATCTTCGCTGATATGGGCATGGGCCAGCCAGGAGGCGAGGCGGTTCCCTTGCGGCGTCGACAGGGCCAGGTGCATGGCCGCCGTATCGGCCAATACGGTGCCGCCGGTATCCTCGACATGCATCTGCCAACCGACGGCAACGCCGAAGTCACGGACCTGACGCGCCTTGGTCAGGCCGCCCAGGCGGTTGGGCTTGACCTTGACGCCTTCGCAGGTGCCCTGTTTCCAGGCCTCGAGATGGGTCTGGAAGTCGGCCATACACTCGTCGAGCATGATCGGCTGGCGGGTCCGGCGACGCACCTGCAGGCATTGATCGAGCGTCTCGCAGGGCTGTTCGAACCAGCTGGTGGCGGCGGCCGCGTTCATGACCTCGACGGCGACGCCCGGCGTCCAGGCCCGGTTGACGTCATAGGTCACCTGTTCATCCGATTGCCGGGCCGCCTCGACGGCCTCGATGCGGGCGATGTCGGCGGCCGGGTCGTCGCCGCCGATCTTGGCCGAGTGAGTGCGGTAACCGGCGGCCCGAGCCTTCTCCAGAGCGACGACCATGACCTCCGGTCGACCCGTCGGGATCGAGCTGTTGAGCGAAACCCGCTCCCCGTCGGCGCCGCCGAACAACTGGTAGAGTGGTAATCCGGTGGTCTTGCCGAGCAGGTCCCAGAGTGCCATGTCGAGGGCCGCCTTGGCGTAGCCGTGGCCGGGCAGGGTCGTGTCCATGTGCCGGTTGAGGCGTTCGATATCGGCCGCCGCCTCGCCGATCAGGACCGGCGCCAACAGATCGAGAGCGGCCCGGATACCGCCGCCGAAAGCCGGCAGGTAAGTGTGGCCCCATGGGCAACCCTCGCCCCAGCCAGCGATACCGTCCGTCGTGTCGATGCGGACGAAGGTGCTGTCCAGGGCCTCGAACTCGAGGCGCCCGCCGGACAGCCAATAGGGCTCCTTGAGGGGCAAGGTCTTCTGCCAGACGGTGATGCGCTCGACGGTCATGCGGCGGCTCCATACCGGGCGACGGGGTCGCCGAGGCTCGCGTAATCGGGCTCGACGCCGAGGCCGGGATCATCGGAAGCGAACAGCCTGCCGTCCGCCGTCGCCGGTCCCGGCGTGCCGGTCGAGCGGCTGTTGTAGTTGTGGAGGTCGGTGGTGTTGACCAGCATGTCAGCCGGCGTCGATGCGGCGAAATGGGCCAGTGCCGCCGTTGTGATCTCGCCGCCCCAGGTGTCCTCGGCGACGACCGGGATGCCGTTGTCGACGAAAAAATCCCGGACCCGTCGTGCCTTCGACAGGCCGCCCAGGTTGGAGATCTTGAGGCAGACGATCTCGGCGGCCTTATCGGCGACGATCCGTTGCGCCATGTCGATGCCGGTGACCACCTCATCCAGCTTCATCGGCAAATCGATGCGCCGGCGCACCTGCAGGCATTCCTCGTAGGTGCGACACGGCTGTTCGAAGACGTAGTCGAGGTCGCGGGTCGCCCGCGCGACGCGGAGCGCGTTGTCGACCCGCCAGCCCCGGTTGGCATCCGCGTAGGCTTTCTCGCCCGTTTCCAGGAGCGGCACCACGGTGCGGATCGTCTCGATATCGGCCTGCCAGTTGGCGCCGACCTTGACCTGGAACTGGCGGTAACCCTCCGATCGGTGAACGGCCAGCTCGGCCTTGGTCTCGGCGACCGATTTTTGCGGCACGACGCGATACATGGGCGCGCCGTCCGTCAACTTGCCGCCCATGAGCATCCACAAAGGCTGCTCCGTCGCCTTTCCCAGAATGTCCCAACAGGCTGCATCGAAAGGCGCCTTGGCATAGCCGTGTCCGGACAAGGTCGCGTCCATGAACCGTTCGATGCGCGCCACCTGCCGCGGGTCCTCGCCCAGGAGCGTCGGGGCGAGCAGGCGTGCCGCCGCCTCGACGCCGTGAGAAAAGGCGTCCATATAGTTCTCGCCACAGGGGCAGAACTCACCGGTGCCGCTGAGGCCGGTGTCGGTGGTGAGGACGACGACGGTGGAAAGGGCCGTGGTGATGGCATTACCGGCGCCCCAACCGTAGGCCCCGCCGACATAGGGCAGGTCCGTGCGGTAAACGGAAACGCCGGTAATCTTCATGTCAGCCGTCCATGGTGACGACGATGTTGCCGACGTGGCGCTTGTCGATGAAGGCCTGTTGGGCGTCATGGAGCTTGGCGAGAGGATAAGTGGCGGCCAGCAACGACCGGATCTCGCGCCGGTTGATGTAGCCGACCAGGTCGGCGAACAAACCGGGCGGCACGACGGTGGCACCGGTGAAGGTGAGGTCCTTGAGATAGAAGGTTCGAAGGTCGAAGTCGACGATGGGCGCGGCAATGGCGCCGGAACAGGTATAACGTCCACCCCGTTCCAAGGCACCAATCAGTTGTGGGAACATCGACCCGCCGATCACATCGGCGACGACGGAGACCGTATCGCGGCCGATCGCCTCACGGAGCGCAGCTCTGAGATCTTCCGGTGAGCGTTCGAGCACAGCTTCCGGACCGACGGCCCGGACGCCATCCGCCTTATCGGCACTCGACAGGGCGACGGTGCGCGCACCGCGCCGGTTGGCGAGTTGGATCAGGGCCGAACCGACGCCGCCCGAGGCGCCGGTGATCAATACCACGTCGCCGGCACCGACAGCCGCCCGGGCCAGCATGTTCTCGGCGGTAATGTAAGCCGTGGCGAAGGTGGCCAGTTCCGCATCGGAGAGATCGCAATCGATGGCGTGGAGATTGCGTTGATCGACCGCCGTGTATTCGGCAAAACCGCCGTCCAGCTCGCTGCCCAGGTATCGAGTCTTGTCGAGGTTGTCGGGATCGTCCCAATCGCGGAACCAGGTTTCGATGAGTACGCGTTTGCCGATCCAGGCCGGGTCGGTTCCCTCGCCCACGGCCTTGACGGCGCCGCAGACATCGGCGCCCTGGATCCTGGGAAAGGTCAAAGGCCGGCCGCCCCAGGTGGAATCGCCATCCTTCGCCTTTTCCTGGGCGCCGCCGGTGGTGCCGCCGGTCACGCCTTTCGAGTACCAGCCGGTGCGCGTATTGACGTCGGTATTGTTGAGGCCGCAGGCGGCAACCCGGACCAGCGCCTCGCCGGGGCCGGGAGCCGGCTTGGGCCAGTCTTCGTGGTACTCCAGTTTTTCCGGCCCGCCGTGGCCGGTCAGTACGACCGCCCGCATGGTGTCTATCGCCTCAGCCATGATCCACCGCCTCCCTTACCCCCGCGGTTTCTCGTTGGCCGCATCATAGACCGGCTCGGCCAAGACCACGGCCGCCCTCGGTTCGCCCATGACGACGACTTCGAGTGCCGTCCCCGGTTTGACATGCTCCGGGTCGACGTAGGCGAAGGCCAGGAGCTTGCCGGCGGCCGGCGAATAGGCGACGGAGCTGGTGGCGCCGATGCAGGTGCCGTCCACAAGCACCGCTTCGCCGCCGTGACCGAGGTCGACGCCGTCGTCGTCGATGGCGAGGTAGACGCAGATCCACTTGAGCGGTGCCGCGACGGCGGCCGCTGTCGCCGCCTTGCCGTGGAAATCCGGTTTGTCCAGATCGACGAAACGCATGACATCGGCTTCCGGCAGGGTCACCTCGTTGGTCAGTTCACCGGCGCCCTTGAACATCTTTTCCATGCGCATGGCGTTCATGGCGAAAGACCCGTAATCGGCAATGCCGTGGGCTTCACCGGCCGCCCAGAGCGCATCGTATGCGGCGGCGATGGCATCGCGCGGCCCATGCAGTTCCCAGCCCAGCTCACCGGCGTAGGACATGCGAAACGCCCACAGGCGCGCGCCGGCGATATCGATCTCACGCACACCGAGCCAGGGGAAATCGGGTTTTTCGAGCGGCGCGTCGGTGCACGCACCGAGGATGTCGCGGGCCCGCGGGCCGTTCAGCGCCAGCGCCCCCCCAGGCGTCCGAGCGGTTGTCGATGGTGACGACTTCGTCGGTCCTTTTGCGGAAAGTCAGGAAATCGATCAGCCGCTGCTCGAAGAAGGCGGCACAGGTGAAATAAAGGCGGTCGTCTGCGAGCCTGACCACCGTCGTCTCCAGTTCGATGCGGCCGTTGTCGGACAACAGATGGGTGAGGCCAATACGGCCCGGTTTCGGCAAGCGGTTGGGGATCAGGCGGTCGACGAAGGCGGCGGCGTCGGGCCCCGACACCTCGACCTTGGAGAAGGCGGAGATGTCCATGATGCCGGCCCGCTGGCGCACGGCCTCCACCTCGTTCATGACCGCGCCGTGCCAGGCCGGGCGCTTGAACGAATAGTAGTCGCGCTGCTCCAACCCGCCGGTGGCGAACCAGCGCGGCCGCTCCCAGCCGTAGACTTCCTCGAATACCGCCCCCTTCGCCTTCAGGCGCTCATAGAGCCCGCTCGGCTTCACCGGCCGGCCGTCGGGTCGGTTGAAGTGGGGGAACGGGATCTCGTGGCGCAGCAGGTAGTCTTCCTTGGCTTTGGTCACCTGGTAGTCCGCGTCGGCGAAGGCGCCGAAACGGCGCGGGTCGAAATCGCGCATGTTGATGTCGGGGGCACCATGAACCATCCACCGGGCCAGCTCGCGGGTCAGGCCCGGTCCCCAGCCGATGCCGATCTGGCAACCGCAGTTGAGCCAATAGTTGGGCAATCCGGGCGCCGGTCCGATGAGCGGATTGCCGTCGGGCGGGTGCGAGATGGCGCCGTGGACGACCCGCTTGATGCCGAGCTCGGCCAATACGGGCATGCGTTCCATGGCGTTCTCCAGCCACGGCATGATGCGGTCGTAATCGGCGTCGAAAAGCTCGTGCTCCGCTTCCCACGGGCAGCCGTCGAGCCAGATGGCGTTGGGGTCGGCCTTCTCGTAGATGCCGATGAGGCCTGACTTCTGTTCCATGCGCACATAGCCGGAAACCTGGCGATCATCGCGGACGACCGGGAGTTCCCTTTCCAGGTCGAGGAACTCCGGCACCGTATCGGTGATCAGGTAGTGGTGCGTCATCGACGTCGTCGGCACGTCGAGCCCGGTCCAGGCGCCGACCTGCTTGGCGTAGGTGCCACCGGCGTTGACCACGTGTTCGCAGCGGATGGCCCCTTGTTCGGTTTCCACCCGCCATTCGCCGTTCGTCTCACGCGCGACGTTGGTCACCCGGCACTGACGGACGATCTTGGCGCCCAGCTGTCGGGCGCCTTGGGCAAGCGCGAAGGAAGCGCCTGCCGGATCGACGTGGCCGTCGTCGGGCGCCTTGGGCAAGCGCGAAGGAAGCGCCTGCCGGATCGACGTGGCCGTCGTCGGGCGTATAGAGAGCGGCCTCAACGCCGTCGAGATTGTAGAAGGGATGCCGCTCGGCAATGCGCGCCGGGTCCATCAGTTCCATGCGGAAGCCGAGCGCCCGGCCGACGCTCAAGGTGTGGCGGAGCCAGTCGACCTCGTCTTCGGTATAGGACAGCCTCAGCGAACCGCGGCCGTGCCAAGTCACCGATTGCCCGGTTTCCGCCTCGAGAACGTTCGAGTAAAGCTCGATGTTGTAGCCGACGCATTTGCCGAGGGAAAAACTCGACGTTGAATGGGTGATCTGGCCGGCGGCGTGCCAGGTCGAGCCCGAGGTCAGCTCCGCCTTCTCCAGGAGCACGACGTCGGTCCAACCCTCGTGGGCCAGGTGGTAGGCGAGGCCGCAGCCCATGATGCCGCCGCCGATGATGACCACGCGCGCCTGATCGGGAACCGCCATCTTTTCCTCCCGTGCCTGGAACTCGATGTTGAATTCCAATGGACAGAGCTATCGTACATTTGTACACTCGTCAATCATGAATAATTTGATTGTACCAAATGCCGAGTCCGTCAGCGCCGAAGCGGCATTGGCCCGGTTGGCCGACAGCCTCGGCGACTTGACGCCGGAGCTGCACAAGGCGGCCGCCTACATCCTGGAGAACCCCAACGAGATCGGCGTCTGCTCGGTGCGTGAGATCGCCGCCGCCGCCAACGTCAAACCGAACACCCTGGTGCGCATGGCCCGCACCGTCGGCTTCGACGGTTTCGAGGAATTCCGCCGGCCGTTCCGCGACGAGATCCGCCAGGGCCGCGACAGCTTCCCAGACCGGGCCCGCTGGCTGCAGTCGCTCTCCAACGGCGGCAAGCTGAGCGGCCTCTATGCCGACATGGCCGCCGTCGCCATCGAGAACATCGAGAACTTTTATTCGAGCGCCGATGCCGAACGCCTGAAGGCGGCGGCCGATGCCATTGTCGAGGCCCGCACGACCTACGTCCTCGGCGTCGGCATCGCCAACGCCTTCGCCCGCAATTTCGCCTATCTCGCCGGCATGGCGGTCGGTACGGTGACCGCCGTGCCCAGCGACGGGTCACTGCCGGTCGACGGCTTGCTGCAGGTCGGGCGGGAAGACGTTTTGATGGCGATGACCTTCAAGCCCTACCGGCGCGAGGTGGTGGAAGCGGTCGACATGGCGGCGGCCAAGGGGGCGACCATCATCGGGCTTTCCGACAGCCCGGCCGCACCGATCCTCAACGGCGCCGCTCACCGTTTCATCGTGCCGACGGAGACGCCGCAGTTCTTCACCTCGACGGTGGCACTCGCCGCTTTTCTCGAAACACTGATGGCCTTCGTCGTCGCCGACGCCGATGACGCCGCCATCGCCAACATCGAACGCTTCCACGAGCGCCGCCACGAACTGGGGATCTACTGGAGCGAGGAGGACCTCCGGCGATGAACGAGATCGACGCGGCGGGGAGCGCGCCGATGCGCACGCTGGACGCCCGCTACTACACGGACCCGGCCGTCTACGAGAACGAAAAGGCGGGGCTGCTGTCGCGCACCTGGCAGTTCGCCGGCCACGTAGCGGCTCTACAGAACAGCGGCGACTACTTCAGCTTCGAAGTGGCGGGGGAGAATCTCTTTTGCATCCGCGGCAAGGACGACACGGTGCGCACCTTCTACAACGTCTGCCAGCACCGGGCCCACGAGCTGGTCTCCGGCGAAGGCAGCTGTAAGGCCATCGTCTGCCCCTATCACGCCTGGACCTACGACTTTGAGGGTGCGCTGCGTGCCGGTCCCAATATCAAGGCGGTGCCGGGGCTGAATCGCGAGGAGATCTATCTGGCCGAAGTGCGGACCGAGATCTTCTGCGGTTTCATCTTCGTCAACCTGGATCCGGAGACCAAGCCGATGGCTGAATGGTTCCCCGGCGTCGAGAAGGACTTGCGCGCATTCGTGCCGCAGATCGACGACCTCGCGCCCCTCGAATGGGTCGACGTCCAGGAGAAGTGCAACTGGAAGATCTCGGTGGAGAACTATTCAGAGTGTTACCACTGCGCCATCAACCACCCGACCTTCGTCAGCGGCGTCGTCAACCCGAACACCTATGACATCCAGCCGCAGGGCCACTGCCTGCGCCACACCACCCAGTGTCAGAACCTGGACCGCATGAGCTACGAAATTGATCTCGAGGCCAACGAGCACGCCGGCGACTATTCCTCCTGGTTCCTGTGGCCAGCCTTTTCCTTCCAGGTCTATCCGGGCAACGTGCTCAACACCTATCATTGGCGGCCCGAAGGCGTCGATCGGGTGACCGTCTGGCGCGGCTGGTATTCGGAGGGCGGCGTCGACTCCGATGTCGTCCGGCGCCTAGCCCAACAGGACCGCAGCACCACCGTCGAGGAAGACCTGCACCTGGTCGAATCCGTACAGCGGGGCCTCGGCAGCCGGGGGTACAAGACAGGCCCCCTGGTCATCGACCCCAAGGGCGGCGTCAAGTCCGAGCACTCGATCCTCGCCCTGCAGACCTGGTTCCGAGAGGCTTACCATGGCTGACGGCCTCAAATCCTACTGGCCCAACTACGTCGGCGGCCAATGGGTCGACGGCGGCGCCGGCACCATCGCCGTCGAGGACCCGGCAACCGGCGAGACCGTCGCCGAACAGGCCTTGGCTGACGCGAGAGACGTCGCCGACGCCGTCGCCGCGGCGCGGGCCTGTCACGAGAGCGGCGCCCTGTCGGACCTGCGACCGGTCGAACGCGGCCGTATGGTGCGAAGGATGGGCGAATACCTGCTCGACCGGATCGACGAGATCGCGCCCGTGTTGACGCTGGAGGCCGGCAAGCCGCTCTGGGAATCCCGGGTCGAGATCGAGGGGGCGGCCCGCTATTTCGAATACTACGGCAACCAGGCGGAGACCCTCGAGGGCCGTTCGATCCCCTTGGGTGCCGGCTATTTCGATTTCACCGTGCATGAGCCCTACGGCGTCTCGGCCCAGGTCATCCCCTGGAACTATCCGGTCGAGATGGCGGCGCGGTCCCTGTCGGCGGCGCTGACCGCCGGCAACACCTGTGTCGTCAAGACGCCTGAGCTCGACCCGCTGACCGGCGCCTATATGGCGGAAGCCTCGGAAGCGGCCGGACTGCCAGCAGGTGCCGTCAACATCCTCTGCGGTCTCGGGTCGGAGGCCGGCGCGGCGCTTGTCGCCCACTCGGGCGTCGACCAGATTGTCTTCACCGGCTCCGTCGAGACCGGCCAATCGATCGCCCGCGCCGCGGCCGACAACGTCGTGCCCTGTGTTCTCGAGTTGGGAGGCAAGTCGGCAGCCATCGTCCACCCCGATGCCGACATGGACGCGATGATGAGTTCGGTGCGCTGGGGCATCTTCTTCAATGCCGGCCAGGTCTGTTCGGCCCTGTCGCGCCTGATCGTCCATCGCGACGTCCATGACGAGATCGCCGAGCGTGTCGCCGATCTGGCAAAATCTCTTTCCGTCGGGCCCGGGCTGGAGCGGCCCGAATTCGGCGACAACATGGGCCCGATGATCTCCGAGAAACAGCTCGAGCGGGCCGAAGATCTATGCCGCCAGGCGGAGGCCGAGAACGCCTCCGCCCTGACCGGCGGGCGCCGGCTCAACCGGCCCGGATATGACCATCGCCCAGACCGAGGTCTTCGGGCCGGTGTTGTCGGTACTGCCTTTTGAGGACGATCGTGAAGCCATTGAGATCGCCAACGGCACCGACTATGGCCTCGTCGCCGGCGTCTTTACGTCCGATCTCGATCGGGCGACGGCCGCCATGCGCGATCTCAAGGCGGGTCAGATCTTCGTCAACGAATGGTATGCCGGCGGCGTCGAGACGCCCTTCGGCGGCTACAAAAAATCCGGCTACGGCCGCGAGAAGGGGCGCGAGGCGCTCTGGAACTACGTGCAGACCAAGAACGTCGCCCTCACGGTCAAATAGGGCCGTCAAATAGGCGGTCAATTGGGGCGAACGAGTAAAGGAAGGAAGCGACGAAACGATGGACAACGATCTATTTGAGAAAGGCCTGGCCAAACGCAAAGACACACTGGGCGCCGAATACGTGGAGAACAACCTGGCCGCGGCCGACGACTTCACGCGCCCCTTCCAGGAGGCGATGACCGCTTGGTGCTGGGGCTTCGGCTGGGGCGACGAGGTGATCGACGTCAAGACCCGCTCGATGATGAACCTGGCCATGATCGGCGCCTTGGGCAAGATGCACGAATGGGAGCTCCACTGCCGCGGCGCCATCAACAACGGCATCACCCGCGACGAGATCCGCGCTATCATCCACGTCGTCGCCATCTACTGTGGGGTCCCGCAATCGCTCGAATGCTTTCGCGTCGCTCGCAAGGTGTTGGAAGAACGGGGAATGATGTAGCCAATAAACCGACTTCGGTCTCGGCTTCTTGTTTCGTTCGGAAGTTTTTCCGCGACTGGCGGTTTTCCGTTGAAGCGGTGCAATCGCACCCTGGTCCGCTTTCCGATCACCGATCCGGTCGCCGGATGCTCCTTGTCCTTGAGGACAAGCCGGCCACGGCGCGCATAGAGTTTCTGTAGTTGTCCCGCCTGCTCGTTGACGCGCCCGGCGTCCGATGAACGGATCAAGGTGCCGTCGACGACGTGGCGTTCGGTGACGCCTCTCAAGGTTCGCGTAACGTCGTGGCCGCCGGCGCCACAAACCACCTTGCTCGGGCCTGCCGTATAAGCATACGGTAGATCCCAGCCTGCAAGGCAGGGCCTGAAACCGCGTCGAAAAACAACTTGGGCGCCAGATCACCAGGTGAGGTCACTTCCGGGTGTCCGATTGGGTGGGTTGACGGTGCTAGGTTGCCCCAAAGAAGGACAATAATGGAGGTCCTGTACAAATAGTTCTGCAAAAAGGAAGTCGGCCATGGCATGCCGAGTGATTGATGAGATCACTTTGGCAAAAAGGAGCACACCATGGCCAAACGGGACGTTAACGCGGCGATCGTTTCACTG
>Ga0209781_1000261_pt1 | contig 13348 bp, 16 predicted proteins | sample WorMetHERISLAND1_3_FD_187386 | JGI IMG/M metagenome (GOLD analysis project Ga0209781, IMG submission 187386) | Marine gutless worms symbiont microbial communities from Max Planck institute for Marine Microbiology, Germany - Olavius albidus HERON... | ecosystem: Host-associated > Annelida >...
CATGGCGGGCCCGGATCATGGCAATGTCCGGAAAGGGCTGGTGGCGCAAGGCGTTGAGCTACCAGGCCACCGAAGCCATGAACCTGGATTGGTTCATGGCCCAAGGGCTCACTCCCCTGACCGACAGGCACCTTGCGTTACAACGGAGCGGAAACCGCCGTGGTACGTGATCCGTATGCCCGGTGGTGTGGGAGGCGGGAACCGTAAGGAACCCGCCTACCCGATTTCTCGGGCCCGTTTTTTTTGATTCCTACCTTCCGCCCTTCCTTCCCCCTACCCAACCCCTACCCAGCCCCCTGCCAAGCTCTCCCCAGGTTTTCGCAGACAACCGAAGGAGAGACAGATGGCTGTCCGGCATTTGAATCAGACCGAACTGGCGGCGCGGTGGAACATCAGCCACCGCACGCTGGAACGGTGGCGGTGGACGGGCGAGGGGCCCGCCTTCCTGAAGATCGGCGGTCGCGTCGTGTACCGCCAGGAAGACGTCGAGGCCTTCGAGGCGGAGCAGATGCGCAAGAGCACCGCCGACAACGCCTTCTCGGCATCGGCCTGACGGGAGGCGGCGATGAGCATCCCCAACCGTCCCACCTTGAACGCCCTCCCAAACATGGCGGTCGGCGACATCGCCGGTCTGCCCGCCGATCAGTTGGTGCTGCTGCAGGAAGAGGCCGACGAGGCCCTGCGGTTCGCCAAGCTGGTCCGAGACTGGCTCGACGGCGCCCTGGCGCTCAAATACGGCGACACCGCCGCCAAGGCTCGCCAGGCCGACGGCAAGGACACCGGCACTGTCCGTTTCGACGACGGCGCGGCGACCGTGGTCGCCGATCTGCCCAAGAAGGTCGATTGGGACCAGGCCCAACTGGCCGCCCTGGTCGAGCGCATCCGCGCCGAGGGCGATGAACCCACCGAGTACGTCGACATCGCCTTCAAGGTTCCCGAACGCAAGTATGCCGCCTGGCCGAGCGCGATCCGTGCCGCCTTTCAGTCCGCCCGCACCGTTCGGGTCGGCAAACCCAGTTTCAAGTTGAAGCCCTCCAACGGGGAGGACGCGCGATGAGCGGTCTCCCCATCATTTCCGCCGACGAGCGGCTGGCCGAGCGGCGCGGCATCAAGGGCTGCATCTTCGGCAAGTCCGGGATCGGCAAGACTTCGCTGCTGTGGACGCTGGACGCGCCGAGCACCTTGTTCTTCGACCTGGAGGCCGGCGACCTCGCCATCGAGGGCTGGCCGGGTGACACCATCCGGCCGCGTACCTGGGCTGAATGCCGCGACTTCGCCGTCTTCATCGGCGGGCCGAACCCGGCGCTCCGCGAGGACCAAGTCTACAGCCAGGCACACTTCGAGGCGGTCTCTGAACGCTTCGGCGATGCGGCGGCGCTAGATAAGTACCGGACCATCTTCATTGACAGCATCACGGTGGCTGGTCGGCTGTGTTTCCAGTGGTGCAAGGGACAGCCGCAGGCGGTCTCCGAACGCACGGGCAAGCCCGACATGCGCGGTGCTTACGGACTGCACGGCCAGGAGATGATCGCCTGGCTCACCCATCTGCAGCACACCCGGGGCAAGAACGTCTGGTTCGTCGGGATCCTCGACGAGAAGCTCGACGACTTCAATCGGCGCGTCTTCGTGCCGCAGATCGACGGCTCCAAGACCGGCAACGAACTGCCCGGCATCGTCGACGAGGTCATCACCATGGCCGAGGTGAGCCAGGGCGACGGCGAGCCGTTCCGGGCCTTCGTCTGCCAGACTCTCAATCCCTTCGGTTTCCCTGCCAAGGATCGCAGCGGGCGTCTCGACCAGATCGAGGAACCTCATCTCGGCCGCCTGATGGAAAAGATCGGCGGCCCCGTCAAACCGGCGAGCGAGCGGCTGGCGTATGGCCGGCCCGCTGCCCAGCCCGCCGATATCCCCGTCCCTCAAGACAATGAAGGAGCGTCCTGACCATGACCGGTGCGTGGAACGACTACAACGATGCGGAGTCCCAGAACTCCTACGACCTGATCCCCAAGGGCACGATCGTGCCGGTCAGGATGACCCTGAAGCCCGGCGGTTATGACGATCCGTCCCAGGGCTGGACCGGTGGCTATGCGACCCGCAACGAGACCACCGGCTCGGTCTACCTGAACGCCGAGTTCGTCATCACCGAGGGGTCGTTCGCCAAGCGCAAGGTGTGGAGCCTTATTGGCCTCCTGAGCCTCAAGGGCCCCGAGTGGGGCAACATGGGCCGCTCCTTCGTGCGCGGCATCCTCAACTCGGCGCGCGGGCTGTCGGACAAGGACAACTCGCCCCAGGCCCAGGCGGCGCGGCGCATCAACGGCTTCGCTGATCTCGACGGCATCGAGTTCCTGGCCAAGATCAATGTCGGCAAGGACGTTAACGGCGACGCCAAGAACGAGATCCGCTTCGCCGTTACGCCAAACCACAAGGACTGGAAGGCGTTCCAGGAAAACGGCGGCCTCTGGCGGCCGGGTGGCAGTACCCCCTCTGCCGCGACGCCTTCGGCGCCCGCCACCCCTGAAGCGGCACCGGCCGCCAATCCGGGCCGCCCGGCCTGGGCGCAGTAGGAGGGCGGCTAGATGCTTCTCCGTCCCCGCCAGAAGGTGTTCGTCGAGCGCGCCGTCGATGCGCTCGATGAGTACGGCAACACCCTGGGCGTCGCCCCGACCGGTGCCGGCAAGACGATCATGCTTTCGGGCGTGGTCGGCCGGATGCTGAGCGGCAACGATGCCAAATCTGCCGTGCTAGCCCACCGCGACGAACTGACGGCGCAGAACGTGCTGAAGTTCGCCAAGGTCAATCCGGCCATCAGCACCTCTATCGTCGACTCCCGGACCAAGTCGTGGCGAGGACGGACCACCTTCGCCATGGTGCCGACCCTGGCCCGCACGGCGAACCTCGATGCCATGCCGTCGCTCGATCTGCTGGTGATCGACGAGGCGCACCATGTGGCCGCCGACAGCTATCGCCGCGTCATTGACTGGGCGCGAGACCGCAATCCGGACATCCGGGTGTTCGGCGTCACCGCGACGCCCAACCGGGGAGACAAGAAGGGGCTGCGTCCGGTCTTCTCCAACGTCGCCGACCAGATCACCATCAGCGAGTTGATCGCTTCGGGCCACCTCGTGCCGCCGCGCACCTTCGTCATCGACGTCGGTGCCCAGGAGGCGCTGAAGAGCGTGCGCAAGACCGTCGACGACTTCGACATGAAGGCGGTCGATGCGATCATGAACAAGGCGCCGATCACCGAGGCGGTGATCCGTCACTGGCGGGAAAAGGCCGGTGACTGCCAGACCGTGGTGTTCTGCTCAACGGTCGATCATGCCCGCAACGTTCGGGACGCCTTTGTTACCGAGGGCGTGTCCGCCGACATGGTTTACGGGGACATGCCGGAAGCCGAACGCCGTTCGGTGCTGCGATCATTCGAGAAGGGCAATACCCAGGTCATCGTTAACGTGGCGGTGCTGACTGAGGGTTGGGACCACCAGCCGACCAGCTGCGTCGTGTTGCTCAGGCCGTCCTCCTACAAGTCCACCATGATCCAGATGGTCGGGCGCGGGCTGCGTACCGTCGATCCGAACGAGTTCCCCGGCGTGGTCAAGACCGACTGCATCGTACTCGATTTCGGCACTTCGACACTGCTGCACGGCTGCCTCGAACAGGATGTCAACCTGGACGGCAAGACCAGTGACGGCGAGGCCCCGACCAAGGACTGCCCGGAATGCGACGCCATCGTCCCCCTGGCAGCCAGGGAATGCCCTCTTTGCGGCTATCTGTGGGAGACCTTCGGTGACGGCGAGACTGTTCCGTTATCGGATTTCGTCATGTCGGAGATCGACCTGCTGAAGCGCTCCAGCTTCCGTTGGTGCGATCTCTTCGGCGACGACGCGGCGCTGGTGGCCAACGGGTTCAGCGCCTGGGGCGGTATTTTCTTCCTGCACGGGCGCTGGCACGCCGTCGGCGGGGCGAAGGGACAGCGCTCGCGGCTGCTGGCCGTGGGCGAGCGCACCGTCTGTCTGGCGGCGGCCGACGACTGGCTCAACGAGAACGAGACCGACGAGAGCGCGCACAAGACCCGGTCCTGGCTGAACCAGCCGGCGACGGAACGCCAGCTGCAATACCTGCCGCCCCAGTACCGCCAGGACTTTGGGCTGACCCGCTATCAGGCCTCGGCGTTGCTCACCTTCCAGTTCAACAAGGGCGCCATTACCAGCTTGGTGGGCTCGGCGGGCAGCGATGCGCGGAGGGCGGCATGATCCATGTGTCCTCCGTCCGACACTGCCACCGCCCGTCTGCGCCTCTGGCATCCGCGTGGTGCGCTCTGTGCCGTTTGTCGGCGTCCGGCCCGTGGCTTTGGCTGGTTCGACCCGGTGCCTTCGAAACAGCGCCGGCCATCGGTCTGGTTCTGCTCGATGGCCTGCCAAGGCTTCTGGTCGCAATTGGCGAAGGAGCGCTGGGGCATGGTTGACCTGACCGAGCAGGAGCAGGCCGCGATCCGTGCCGCCATGAAGCCGGTCGCCGAAATCATGGAGGAGATCGGCTGGCAGACCCGGCTGATCGACCTCACTGAAGCGCAAGTGTTGACCCTGATCGAGGTCGCTGTCGGCGGCTTCCAGGACGCCATGCTGGCGACGGCCAAGGGTGACGATACGGAGATCCCTTTCTGATGCTGGATTACAACCACTCGACCACGGTGGCCGATCGGATCAATACGCTCATTAACGAGGCCCTTGAGGCGGAGAATGCCGCGAGGCCGTCGCGCGACTACCTCGGTGGATCCCGTTTGGGCGTGGCCTGCGAGCGCGCTTTGCAGTTCGAATATGCCGACGCGCCGAAGGACGATGGCAGCGATTTCGACGGTCGGACGCTGCGCATCTTTGCCGCCGGGCACGTCTTCGAGGATCTGGTTATCGGCTGGCTGCGCAAGGCCGGGTTTGAACTCTACACCACCAAGAGTCCTGCCCCCGCAAAGGCGGGGGGCAACAGGCCAGGTGGCGAGCAGTTCGGCTTCTCTGTCGCCGACGGACGCATCCGCGGCCATGTGGACGGCATCATCAACGCCGGGCCCGTGCTGACGGGCTTTCCGGCGCTTTGGGAATGCAAGTCGCTCAACGAAAAGTCCTGGAAGGATACGGTGAAGCGCGGTGTGGTGATCTCGAAGCCGATCTATGCGGCCCAGATCGCCACCTATCAGGCCTACATGGAAGCGACCGTGCCGGGGATCTCCCAAAACCCGGCGCTGTTCACGGCGATCAACAAGGACACCGCCGAACTCCATCACGAACTGGTGCCGTTCGACGGCGGTCTGGCGCAGACGGCGAGCGACAAGTCGGTGCGCATCATCCGGGCCACCGAGGCGGGCGAGTTGCTGCCTCGCATCGCCCAGTCCGCTGATTTCCACGAATGTCGGTTCTGCTCCTGGTCTGATCGCTGTTGGAGGATCGGCGATGGACGATAACGTGATCGACTTGGAGCGCTGGCGCGACTTCAACGACGCCGAACCGCAGCGCCTCGACGACAGCCGACCCTGGGATGGGGCCGAGACCACCGAGGAGATCAAGACCCGGATGTTGGTCAATATCCGGGGCGTGCTCTCCTACCTGTTGCCGGGCGGCGCATTCCAGGGCGGCAAGTTTCTGGTCGGCGACGTCCAGGGCAATCGCGGCGACAGCCTGTCGGTGGAACTGGCCGGACCCAAGGCCGGCATGTGGCACGACTTCGCCACTGGCGAGGGTGGCGACATCATCGGCCTTTGGGCGGCGGTCACCGGTCGCGACACCCGCACCGAGTTCCCTGCGATTATGGACGACATCCGCTGCTGGCTCGATGGCCGCAGCCGTACCCTGCACGACGATCGCGCGGCCCAGGCCCAAAAGGCGAGGAGCGGCGAAGCCGCGACCGGGACACCCAAAAAGTCCCTTCCGGTCGATGATCTCGGGCCGGTTACCGCCAAGTGGGACTATCACGATGAGGATGGCCGGCTGATTGCCTGCGTCTACCGCTACGATCCGCCCGGCGGCAAACAGTTTCGGCCCTGGGACGTGGTGAACCGGTGTCTGAAGGCTCCGGAACCACGTCCCCTCTACAATCGCCCTGGCATCAAGGCCGCCGACCAGGTGGTCCTGGTGGAAGGCGAGAAGGCCGCACAGGCGCTCATCAATGCCGGTATCTCGGCCACCACGGCCATGAACGGGGCCAAGGCCCCCGTCGAGAAGACCGACTGGTCGCCGCTTGACGGCAAACAGGTGCTGATCTGGCCCGACAAGGATGGTCCCGGCTGGCAGTACGCCATGGCGGCGGGGCAGGCCGTGTTGGCTGCCGGTGCCCTGTCGGTTTCAGTCCTTCTGCCACCCGACGACAAACCTGAGAAATGGGATGCGGCGGACGCAGTCGACGACGGCATGGATGTCGCCAAGTTCATCGCCATCATCGAACGTCAGCCCCTGCGCCCCGAGAAAACCACCCTCGATCTCTCGGATTGGCATGCCACGCGGTATTCCGGCGATGCGCCCGAACAGCGTTTCCTGGTCGAGGGCTCGTTTCCCATGGGGGTGGTCTCGATCCTGGCCGCCATGGGCGACACCGGCAAGGGAATGATGACCCTCGACCTGGCGCTGTCGGTGGCGACCGGCAAGGCCCGTTCTGTCTCGGTCAGTCCCGAGCCCATGGCTTTCGGCGGCCCGGTGCGGGAGTTCGGGACAGCCGTCATCTTTACCGCCGAGGACGATCAGGGCGAGGTCCATCGCCGCCTACAACGGCTCGATCCCGAGGAGCTTCGTCTCGAGCGACCGGAACGGCTGATCGTCGTGCCGCTGCCCAACACGGGCGGGCCGATCCCGCTCGTGGTGTCCAGCAAGGACGGCCCAGAGATCACGCCCCAGTTCCGCATGATGCGCGACCAGATCATGAGGCTGCGCGATCTCAAGCTGGTGGTGTTCGACCCGCTGGCCTCGTTCATCCATGCCGACGTCACTTCGGATCCGGCGGCCGGCAGTTTCGCCACTGGCCTGCTGGCGAGCCTTGCCACCGAAACCGGCGCCGCAGTGATCGTCGCCCATCACATGAGGAAGCCCCAAGGCAACCGGCCCATCGCCTCGGTCGAGCAGGCCCGCGACGCCGTGCGCGGCACCAGCGCCATCGTTGACGGGGTGCGCATGGTCTATGCCCTCTGGCCCGCGCCCGAGGAACACCAGAGCCTGGTGTTCAAGGCCCTCGACAAGCCGCCCGCCCGCAACGCCGTGTTCCAGGGCGCGGTGGTCAAGGCCAACGGGCCGGCTGACCGGACCCTCCGCACCTACCTGCGCGCCCCGACCGGACTCCTGGTCGATGTGACCCGGCGACTGCGAGAGGTCCGCATGCCGGAAAACGACCTGCGTGACACCCTGGTCTCCGCCATCGCCCGGGCCGCCGAGAACGGCCATCCGTTCACCCATACCGGTGGCTCCGGGGTTCACGGCCAGCGTCATCGGCTGCCGATGGTCTTCCATGAGATCGGCCGGAACCGCCTCGAGGCCATGGTCCAGGACCTGCTCAACACCCGGCCTCCCGTCCTGGTCAAAGGCATGGCCGAGGGATCGAAGGAACTCAAGTGGCTGGACCTACCGACAGGGCCGTTCGCCCGTGGCGTCGGGCAGTTCGTCCATGGCGCCCACGAGACCGGGGAATGATGGCCATGAAGGCTCCGTTCCCGGCTTCCCGACCGCTTCCTTCCCGGCCCCGATACACCCGGATTCCGTTCCCGGTTCCCGGCTTCCCGGCCGGGAATTCCCGGAAACCGACCCCGTCGAAAATCGCCCAACCCATTGATTTTCAGACGGAAAGCGCCCTGGGCTCCGTTCCCGGTTTCCCGGCGTGCTTACCGGAAAAAACCGTTGTATTTCAAGCGTTACCACTTCCCGCTCCCCTATATATACTACGTATATATGGGCGTGTTCCGGGAACACACGCCCATACGGGCCGGGAAGTGCCTCTGCTTCCCGCCCGGGAACCCGACGTCCGGACCACCCGACGTTCCCGCCCCATCCCCCATCCACACGACCAGGAGCCGCTCATGCCGCGCGACCCCGAGGCACGTCTGCATGACGGCCAGATTTATCGCCCGATCTCCGTCAATGTCCGCCCCATGCCTTCCGGCAAGCCTATGCGGATCATCACCTGGGAAACTCGCTGCCCCGACTGCGGACAGTGGTTCGCCTTCGAGAACGCCTTCGGTTTTCCGAAGTACCCCCGGCGCCGTTGCGACGCGTGCTGCAAGCCCGGCAAGGCCACCCGTCTTCCTCCGCGCCACAAGCCCCTCCGCTACCGGAACACCGGCCGGAAGAGAAGGGCTCAACCCTGACCCACGATCCGAAGAGAAGGAATCCGAAATGACCAATACCGCCCCCGCCATCCCGGCAGACCTTCCCGTCAGAACCCACGACGCCGTTCTGGCCCTCGACCTCGGCACGACGACCGGATGGGCGCTTCGCACCATGGACGGAAGGATCGTGTCCGGAACCCATGATTTCCGCCCGCGCCGGTTCGAGGGTGGCGGCATGCGCTACCTGCGCTTCACCGACTGGCTGGTCGAACTGGCCATGCTATCCCATGGCATTCGACGCGTGGTCTTCGAGGAGGTCCGGCGGCACGTCGGCACGGATGCAGCCCACATCTACGGTGGTTTCATGGGCGCCCTGACCTCGTGGTGCGAGGAGCACGAGGTCCCCTACCAGGGGCATTCCGGTCGGTACCATCAAGCGTCATATCACAGGCAAGGGCAAGGGCAACGCCAACAAGGATGCCGTCATCGCAGCGGTCAAGGCGCGGGGGTTCTCCCCTGTTGATGACAACGAGGCCGATGCCATCGCCCTCCTGCTGTGGGCCATCGAAAGCGGCGAGGGAAAGTGATGACCAGGAACCGCCTTCCGAACCGGCGGCCCAACGAGACCGTTCAGCTGACGTTCAACGACACCCGTTACGCGGTGACCGTCGGCTACTACCCGGACACGGGCCGCGTCGGCGAGGTTTTCACCCATGGGGCCAAAGTCGGTTCCGCCATGGACGCCATCCTGGACGATGCCTGCGTGGCGCTGTCTCTGCTCCTCCAGTACGGGACGGAACCCGAAGACCTGGCATCGAGCATGGGACGCCATGGCGACGGACAGGCTCCCGCATCGATCATCGGCGCTCTCGCTTGCCTTCTGGTGGATGTGGACGCGGCACCCAGGGAGGTGGCGCCGTGAGATGGCACCCGAGCGGTTATGGCGGCGAACGCCGGACGCCCGAGCAGGTCAAACGAGACGGCTGGCGGGAACAGGGCGTGCTGGCCGTTTCTGTCGAGGACGAGCGCCTCACATGGCCCGAGCGGGAGCTGGTCAGGCAACTCGGAGAGAAACTCTATGGCAAGCTCCAGGAGGACACCGATGGGCGATAAGCAATGGACACCATCCCTCGTGGAAGAACGATTGGCGGAAGCCGCCAGTGTCCTTCGGCAATTGCCCGAGGAACGGGTGCGTGGATATTTTTCCGTCTGGCCCGAGGTCGTTCGGAGTGTCTATGACGCCTTCGGTTGGCACGATCCGGTCCTGAGGCGCCCCTGGCCATCGCCGGCATCCATCGACCGCATGGACGAAGCGATGACCTGGCTCGCCTGGTTGGACCCGGACGTGGCGAAAATTGTCTGGCTGCGGGTTTCCGGGGACCGCTGGAAATCGATCTGCTCGAAGGTCGGATTGCAGCGTACGGCGGTTCATCAACGGTATCTTTTTGGCCATTGCGTGATCGCCTGGAGGCTTAACGGTTATAGATTGCCGCGTAACCGATCGCGCCGTGACGTGATTGCGATGGTCCAATCGGCGAAGGCGTGAGCAGCGGATAGAAAGGTGTTCGGCGAACACTTTTCGCGCGGACAAAAACGGCCGAAATCGCTACATTCGTTGCCATGCTCGCGAGAGGCGCGCCCGGGATGGGGAGGCGCTTCGGAGCGAGGAACTCCATCGAAACCGTTCGCGGAAAATGGTTCCTTCCTGGGCGATAACGTATGCTGGCGGGCTCACCCCGGCATTTGCCCAGTGACACCCTGAAAAAACCCGTTTCGTTTCGCTTCGAGCACGGCCGAACTCCGCTGTAGGCCGCGCCGGCCATGGCCTGCCGCGTTCTCCCCTTGGATCGCGAAAACGAAACCGAACGCCGGGCCATTTCGTTTTGAAGCGAAATGCCCGATCGATCATCCCTATTCCAGAGAGACGGCCGTGAGCGCTCAAATCATCAACATCGGCGACAAGGTCGAGATGGTCGCGCTCGGCGATCTGTCCTGCCATCCGGACAACCCGCGCCGGGGCGACGTGGAGGCGATCCGCGCCAGCATCCGGGCCAACGGGTTCTATGGCGCCCTCGTCGTGCAGCGATCGACTGGGCACATCCTGGCCGGCAATCACCGCTTCATGGCGGCGGAGGCCGAGGGCCTGGACCGGGTGCCGGTCATCTACGTGGATGCCAGCGACGACGACGCTAAGGCCATCCTGGTCGGCGACAACCGGCTGTCCGACCTGGCCGAGAACGACCCGGTACTGCTCGCCGCCCTGTTGCAGGCGGTCCAGGCGAGGGAGCAGGGACTGGCCGGCACCGGGTACTCCGATGACGACCTTGCCGAGTTGCTGGCGCAGGCAGCGGAAGGGATCGACAGCGAGGATGAAGGCCTGGCGGCCGAGGACGAGGTTCCCGAAACTCCCGCCACCCCGGTTTCCTAGCCCGGCGACCTCTGGCTGCTGGGCGATCACCGCCTGCTCTGTGGCGACTCGACCTGCCCGGACGACGTGAAGCGCCTGATGAACGGCGAGCGCGCCGTCCTCTTTGCCACCGATCCGCCCTACCTGGTCGACTACGACGGCACCAACCATCCCGGCGCCAAGGACAAGCCGGTGGCGGCGAGCAAGAACAAGAACTGGTCCGACACCTACGGCGTCACCTGGGACGATTCCGACCAAGGGCCGGACCTCTACCGCAACTTCATCAAGGCGGCCATCGCCGAGGCCATCACGCCCCATGCGGCCTGGTACTGCTGGCATGCCTCGCGCCGTCAGGCCATGGTCGAGGCGGTATGGATCGAGATGGGCGCTTTCGTCCATCAGCAGATCATCTGGTCCAAGGACCGGCCGATCCTGACCCGGTCGCACTATCTCTGGCAGCACGAGCCCTGCCTGTTCGGCTGGATCAAGGGCAACAAGCCGGCGCGTGTCTCCGAGGACTACCTGAGCACCGTCTGGCAGATCCCGTCCCTCGAGGGCGAGGACCGGCCCGACCATCCGACGCCGAAGCCGCTCGACTGTTTCGCCACGCCGATGCGCCAGCATGTGGAACGGGGCGGGTTGTGCTATGAACCTTTCTCGGGATCGGGCTCGCAGATCATCGCCGGCGAGAGCACCGGCCGTCGTGTCTTCGCCATGGAGATCAGTCCGGCCTATGTGGACGTGGCGGTGATGCGCTGGCAAAAGGCCACCGGGAAGTCGCCCGTCCTCGACGGGGACGGCCGGACGTTCAATGGAATTTCCGAAGTACGGCTCGCTGCCTGACTGGAAAACCGCGACACAAGCCTCTGCAACCAAAAACAATAAGAAAAATGGTCAGGCTACTATATTTTGTGGGCCGTGGGGGCTTGACGCCCAGATACGCCGATACTATCTCAGGTCAATGTATTTGCCAGCGCCCGCCCCGTCTTTACTCTCGCGCCCCGTCTTTACTCTCGAACGCCATTGCGCCGTATCAATGGCTCTATGTGACCAAGCGCTTCCTGAGCTTGCAGGCCAACCTCGCCTTGCAGACGCCGGACATTGCGGATGCCATTACGAAGGCGCAGGGCGTTGTGAAATGCCTCAACCGTTTCTTCTACGGCGAAAGCGTGATGAGCAGGTGTCTGGCCGCCGGATCGTGGGGCAAGAACACGCCCATTCGCCCGCCGAGCGACGTTGACCTGTTCTTCATCCTACCGAACGATGTCTTCCACCGGCTCGACACCTGGACGGGAAACAAGCAATCCCAGTTGCTCCAGCTTGTGCGGAATGCGGTTACGGATACCTATCCGCAGACCCGTATTCGCGGTGACGGTCAGGTTGTCGTGATTGGCTTCAACAGTATCGAAATCGAGATAGTCCCCGCCTTTCTCGCACAAGGCGGGGGTTTCATTACCTGCGATACTAATGACGGCGGGCGCTGGAAATTGGTCAATCCTGTTGGAGAGGCGATCCCTGTTGGAGAGGCGATCGCGCTCGACCAGGCCGATATTTCCTTCAACGGTAATGTGCGGAAAATCACGCGCATCCTCAAACAATGGAGGCAGCACTGCAACGTGCCGCTCAAATCCTTTCATATTGAGCAACTGGTCCGCGAAGCGCTGGCTCGAATGACCTGGGGCGGCAATGGCGAGTTCTGGTTTGATTGGATCGTGCGGGATGTCTTTCTGCACATGATCAATCGCGCCGGCGGCGGGTTCTTTATGCCGGGGAATCCCACGGAGTGGATCAACATTGGTAATGCCTGGCAATCAAAAGAAATCAGCGCCTATGAGCGGGCGTGCAAGGCGTGCGAATATGAGTCCCTGAACATGAACATTTCGGCGGGGAATGAATGGCAGAAGATATTCGGGAATGCGGTTCCGGAAACGGTGATCTGAAAGCGGCGCACAAAGCGTTGGTCCAAGAGTGCCGCGAGCAATCGCGGAATACGCTCTATACTTCGACAAGCTTTTTTATCTGGTTGCGCTGGCTCAAGATCATCCGGGCCATCCTCTGGATAGCCGCTGCTGCTGCCGGGGCTGCTGCTGCGAGCACAGTTCTTTCCCAATACGAAAATCTGGAACTCCTGATTGCGGCACTTGCGCTGCTCGCCGTTATTCTGCCCGGTGTCGTGAAGGCCGTGAAGCTTGATGAAACCATCGACGCCTATTCCGACGCCGCCGCAAAACTCAAAAACGTGGAAGGCGATCTACGCCGTGCGGCCGAAGTCTGGTCACACAAGCCGTGGGACGAATTTGAGAAAGAGGCACGTGCTGCGCTGGCTTCCCTTGACAGGGCCCGTGAGCCCTCGCTAACCCCGCCCGAATGGTGCTTTAAGGCAGCGTAGACGAAAGTACGGTCAGGAGATTACGATCCTGACCCGACAGACTGAAAAATTCACCTAGTGTTCAACAATCTGGTACCCGCGCTGGCCAGACAGTTGTCGTTCTCTCGCGCATGTTTGGCGTTCGTCCGCTAGGTCCTGTTGACAGTTAACGGACTATTCATGGTTGGTGTGATCGAGTGAGACCAGTGCAAGGTGAGGGGCCTGGTCATGCTTCGCAGGGAATTGACGGATGGGCAATGGGACCGGATCAAGGATT
>Ga0209781_1000262_pt1 | contig 13329 bp, 18 predicted proteins | sample WorMetHERISLAND1_3_FD_187386 | JGI IMG/M metagenome (GOLD analysis project Ga0209781, IMG submission 187386) | Marine gutless worms symbiont microbial communities from Max Planck institute for Marine Microbiology, Germany - Olavius albidus HERON... | ecosystem: Host-associated > Annelida >...
GTTCTGTGCAACGTGAACAGGCGCTCGAAGTCCACATGGCCACGATCCATGATGTAGAAGGCGCCGGGCTCCGGGATCAGCAGATCAAGGACATTGACGTCGTGTAGCTTGCCGTCGGAGATGTGGGTAAAGGTTAGGATGTTGCCTTGAAGATCGAGCAGGGTCTGGAGCTTGACAGCAGATTCGGTTGAGCGAACCAGTGCCCACGCAAAGACGGATAGGCGCAGGTCGATGGTAGAGGCATCGAGTGCATAAACCGCGTTGTCAAGATCAAGCCCAAAGTCCTCGTCGGCATACAGGGGGAGAGCCATGCGAATCAATGCCTGAGCGAGATCTACTAGATACGCTAATCTCGGCGTTCATTCGCGTCGGCCACGGCGCTTCTGGAAACGTTGCCCCGGATACCCCTGTGGTACAACTTGTCCTTCTGGGCGCGCAGGCAAATTCAATATCGCGTAGACTCTCGCGATGGGTTAACTGCGCGAAGGTCATGCGCAGGTATTGGTCGAGATAGGAAAATGTCTTCTTGTAGCGGTTGCCGTCGTACCGCGCAACGCCTCGACGAAACGCATGCATCGGTAAAGAGTCAATAACCTGAGAAAAAAACGAGCTTGCCGATGTGCATAACCGGGTCCCCAACATCCCCCAGAAGGGGGTATTTGGGAGATGCCCGCTTTCATTTCCTTACAAAGAGTTACGCAACGAGAACAAACGTTTTGTCGGACAGCAGTGAGATGGAGCATCATTTTCGGGTAGCGCTTAAAATTTAACCACTGTCCCTAATGAGAGACGCAGGCTAGGGAATGGTGAGCACCTGACCGATGCGGATACGATCGCCTTCGAGGTGGTTGGCATTGCGCAGGGAAGTCAGGCTCACGCCGTAGTGTCTGGCGATATTCATGAGGGTATCGCCGCGGTTGATCACGTGATGACGCCCTTTGCTTTTACCTCTGCCGGCGAGTTTGGTGCCCGGCGGTGGATGGCGGGTGAAGTAGGACTTGATGCCGGCCAATATGGCACCGGCAAGCTTCGCCTGATGCTTGTCACTGCGCAGACGTTTCTCCTCCGCCGGGTTGGAGATGAAGGCGGTCTCGACCAGGATGGAGGGTATGTCCGGCGATTTGAGGACTACGAAGCCCGCCTTCTGAACCTTGCCCTGGTGAACCGCCCCCACCTTCCGGAGGTTGACGAGCACCCGATTCGCCGCCAGGTTGCTGTGCTCCAGGGTGGCATTCTGGGTCATGTCCAGGAGTACGGTGGCCAGGAGACTGTCGTTCTCGCTCAGGTCGACGCCGGCGATGAGATCGGCGCGGTTCTCTTTGTCTGCCAGCCACTTGGCGGCTTCGCTACTGGCCCCGCGGTGGGAGAGGGTATAGACGGACGAGCCGCGCACCCGCCGATCGCGGAAGGCATCGGCATGGATTGAGACGAACAAATCCGCCTGGTGCTTGCGTGCCAGCCCAATGCGTTTGCGTAGGCGAATAAAGTAATCGCCCTTGCGTATCAGCACTGGACGCATACCCCGTTCCCGTTTTATCAGCTGCGCCAGCTTGCGGGCAATCCGCAAGGTAATATTCTTCTCCCGCGTGCCCCCGGCACCGACGGCGCCCGGGTCTTCGCCCCCGTGCCCGGCGTCAATGGCGATGACAACGTCCCTCAGTCGGGTCCGGCCGGGAGGCCGTGGCTTGCCGCTCTCGGTTTTCTTCCTCCCCGCCCCTTTCCTGACCGGGGCCAGATCCACCACCAGCCGATGGCCATACTGCTCGTTGGGCTGCAGCAGGAAGCTCTTGGCGCGGACCTGCTGCTTGAGGTCCATCACCAGACGCAGATCATCGCCGGCACGGACCCCGCTGCGGATGCCGATCAGCAGGGGCTCGTCGGCCTTTATGGCTGGCAGCTTGTCCTTGAGTCGGGCGTCCGGGACATCGATGACCAAACGGTATGGGTGTTCGAGGGGAAAGATCTTGTGGGAGACCTGCGCTGCGGTATCCAGCACGAACCGGGTTCGATCGGGCGCCGTCCAAACGCGAGCACCGCGGATATCCGTTTGTTGCGCCTGGAGGGGTAGTGACAGCAGCAGCAAAAACAGCGTGATCAACCTGCACATTGCGGGCCCTAGTTCACGGGAATTCGTAGAGAAATACTTTCAGGATAACAGAGTTTTTTTGGTCTTCACAAGAAAAAACGAGTGATTAGGTTTGCTTTTTAAATGTCCGGTGAGCTTTTGTTACGGATCGGACCGCTACGGGCCGCCCGTGATACAGGTCTGCTTGCAGTCTGCCAAAGTCTCGAACAAGGCTCGCCCTCGGCAGCCTCCGTGCCAGAAGGCACGGCACTTTTCGTGGCGGTAGTCGTAAAAATAGCGGATGACAAATTTTTTGCAGGGTCCGGGCTCCGGTTCGTCCAGACAGCGCACGGGTAAAGAATTATTCTTCGTCGAATGCCCGCTACCCCACCCGCCGCATCCGCCGAGGCCGAACGCAACGATCAAGAGCAACATGGGCCACGAGACGTACCGGGACGGTCCCCTCATCATGGTGAGGCTATGTGCTGTGGGTGTCTTCAAACCGTCCCTCCCGGTATTTACCCTTGTAGCCACATGACTTGATAAGGCGCGAGCCGGAGCGGCCCGAGTTCGGTGCCCGCGCCGGACCAACCCTGAATGAGCTCGTTCCACTGCCGGTGCGCGAAGTCGTGCTCGATTTGCCGCGGCTGGATCTCGAGCGGCTCGGCAGTGAGGTTGGCGAGAACCCGAATCCGCTCGGAGCCGTCGGGCGCCGTCCGCTCGATGCCGAACAGTCCTGCCGGCAGCTGCAGGGTCTGCTGGGGACCGTCGGGATGAAATGCGGTGTGCTCACGCCGGATCCCCAGCAGGCGCCGGTACTCGGCCAGGACCCGACTCGCCGGTTGGATCGCATCCCCGAGCAGGTCCTCTAGCTCCGCCAACCCCCATTTCCGGCGGTTGATGGTGCGCGCCCGTCCGGTCTCCTCGATCCCCGCCGGCCAGTTCGGGGCCGCGATCAGGCTGTTGAAGTAGATACCCGGCACCCCCTGCAGGCTCAACATAATGGCCTGGGAGCACAGAAAGCGGGCGATGTCGACATCGCTGTCCTTCCGTCCGGGGGCACTCAGGGCATCAAAGTAGGTGATGTTGAGCTCGTAGGGTGTCTGAGAGCCATCCGGGTTCTCCCGCCGGGAGACCTGGCCGCCCTTCTGCTGCATCCGTTCCATCAATGCATTGAGCTCGACATCCGGCAGCAGCCCTTCCAGTGGGCGCAGGCCGATGCCGTCGTGGGAGGCGGTGAAGTTGAAGAAAGTACAACCCGGCGGCGGGGGCTCGAACCCCGCGACCCAATCTGTGAGATAGCGGGACTGTCCCGTCTCCAGCGCATGCAGCAACAAGGGCGGCAGGCTGAACTGATAGACCATGTGGGCCTCGTCCCCGGCGCCGAAATAGCCGATGTTCTCCCGGTGCGGAACATTGGTCTCCGTAAGCAGAATGACCCCCGGCGCCAACAGATCCAGCACATCGCGCAGGATCTTGACCACCAGGTGGGTCTGGTCCAAGTGAATGCAGTTAGTACCGATCTCCTTCCATAGATAGGCGATGGCGTCTAGGCGAATGATGCGGGCACTGTGGTGCACGTAGAACAACAGGATGTCCAGGTACTCGAACAGTACGTCCGGGTTGCTGAAGTTCACGTCGATCTGGTCGCGGCTGAAGGTCGCCCACACCAGGCGCTCGCCGGAAGGCGTCTGCACCGGGCGCAGCAAGGGCGAGGTGCGGGGGCGGGTGACGGCGCTCAAATCCGTGTCCGGCTCCACCGCGATGAAATAGTGACGTTCCGGGGCAATGCCGTTGGCGAAGCTGCGGAACCAAGCGCTCTGACTAGAGACGTGGTTGATGACCAGATCCATCATCAGCCGGTACCGACTGCTCGCACCCAAGGCTCGGATGTCCTCCCAGTCGCCGAGGGCTGGCTCCACCTTCCGGTAGTCGATGACCGCAAAGCCGTCGTCCGAGCTGGAGGGAAAGAAGGGCAACACATGGACGGCGGAGAGGGTATCGCGCAGATAATTCTCTAGAAAGCGCAGCAAGGCGCGCAGGGGCGGTTCCCCTTCGCCGCGCACCATGTCGCCGTAGGTGATGAGCACAGCATCGCGCTGGTCCCACGGGGCGTGACCACAGGGCTCGTCCGGGCAGGTACCGACACCGTAACGTCCCGCGAGCAGGTCGATTCGGCTCAGAATCCGTGGCAGCTCATCTTTTCCATACAGCTGTGACAGGTGCGTTTTGAGGCGTTGATAGACGGCGCGATCGACAACCAGCATGGTTACTCCGTCAGGTTACGAATGTTGGCGATGATCAGGCGCAGACTGTTCCGCAACACCCGGTAGCTGAAATAGCGTTGTGCTACCTGGTAATTGTGCTCCACCAATCGCTCCCGGTGGTCCGGGTCTTCCAGGACGCGCCTGGTTTGCGCCACCAACTCACGGTCGATGAAGCCCTTGATAGTCGGCAGGGAGATCCCCTTGGGCGCGATATCGCGGCTATAGACCGAGTAGTTTCCAATCACTACGGGCTTGCGGAAGTAGATGGCCTCCAGCAAGGCGTTGCCGAAGCCCTCGTACAGGCTCGGGAAGGTGACCAGATCGGCATGGGGATAGAGGTCTTCGAGGACATAGATCTTGTGCCCGCCTTCATTGAGCCGGCGGCGATCGGCGATCCGTCTCCCGAACAGGATCAGCTTCACCTCCTCGTCCTGCGCCAGATCACGGATTTCCTCGGAGTAGCCGAGCCCCTCGTCCCCGGCCGTGTGGGACACCACCAGCTTACAGCGCGGATCCTTGAGCCGTCGCAGCAGATGGATGGCATGCTCTATGCCCTTGCGCGGAATCACCCGGGTCGGCTGCAGGATCAGCAGGTCACCGGAGGCAAGCCCTATCTCCGCGCGGACATCGGCGGCATAGTCGTCGATTGGAGCGGGTGGATTCTCGTAGTCCAGCACGTTGGGGATGAGCATACTGGAAATCCCCTTGCGCCATCCGAGCTGATCCTTCGCGGCCTGATTGATCACCACGTGCTGCAGGTGCGGGATCCGCGGTGGAAAGGCCATCTCCAGATAGTCTTCCACGGCCGAGATCTGAAACCGCTGGCGCTCCCAGTAGAAATCGTGGTGATGAGCGATCGCGGGCATCCGGGTCTCGAGCAGAAATTCCGTAACAGCCACCCCGAGCGGGATGTGCATGGGGATGGTGAGTACGTTCTGCAGGATCAGGATGTCCAGGTCGAACCGCTCCCAGTAGTCGTAGAGGGTGCCTTTGAGATATTCGGCCAGCTCGCGGATGCGCCGACTGGCCTTCTGGCCGCGAATCGTCCGGTTCCAGAGCTGCTCGTTGATCCAGCCATTCTCCGAATGTCCGAAGAAGGCCTCGGGGACGCACATGCTCGTCGCCGGGTCACGGTCCAGCACCCCCCCGTACCAATAGCTCACGTGCTGGTCCTGCCAGAGTACCTCCGCCCACTTCGCTGCTTCCAGGGAGACGCCGTCGGTACCCGCGAACCGGGTCGAGACAAAACCGATTTTTTCAGGCGTTTTCATGGTGGTCTATAATTGGCAGTGATCCCTCGCAGTGGTCCTGTTAAAGAATTTGCATGGTTGCATTCACTACTGTCCTGGGAAATTATCAAATAGATTCAGTTGGTTATGTGTATTAGTAGTATCGCTTATGGACTCCATTCTAGTAACTAACAGAGCTAGAAGAGTGTTTTCGAGTAAGGTCAGGCTCAGAATCTGTAAAATTGTGTAGAGATCTGATTTGCTGTCAAGGTGATTCTTGATGATAGAGACGAGGATGTAAACCGAGATAGCGATCCAAATCTGGCTTTTGACCGCGTTCTCGGAGGTCTCGAAGAACGATTTGATGCGTAGGTGTTGTTTGATCCACTTGAAGAACAATTCAACTTGCCAGCGGTATCGGTAGAGATCCGCCACCGTCCGCACTGGAATGGCGAAGTTGTTGGTCAAGAAGTTGAATGTCTTAGGAGGAGCACAGGGAAGCGAGGGAGGGTAAGCGCCGAGCGGCGTGCCCCCCCTCCCCGGGTAGGCGTAGGGCCGAGCGTTTGGTCGGAGTGCGGCGCGTGAGCGCCGGTGGAGACGAAATGCCAGGCCATGCGACACGGCGTCAAGTCATTGCGGGAGTCCTGGTGCCGCGCGGAGTGCGCGCCGGGACGAACGTGGGCCGCCGAAGGCAATGGCCGTCGCCCCATTGTTTTCGCCCGAAATCGGACGGACCCCCTTTCGGGTTTCGCGAAAAATGGCGACGCTCCGGCTGGTCTGAACATCGTGGTAGCGGATACGGCGTAATAGCTGGAGGTAATCACGCACGGAATTATACTACTCTTATATCATTTTTCATTGAAGAGTTGTGTATAAGTGGTTGAAAAATCAGCATGATAGTCGGTATGCTCGACTACGCCCTGTCACCTGACCAGCTCGTCGACCTGCGTCAGGTACACCGCCGCACCCGAGACAAACGCGAGGCCGACCGCATCAAGGCTGTGGTGTTGCTGGCGACCGACTGGACGGCCGGAGGCGGCGGCGGAAGTTTTGCTGGTCGATCCCAACACGGTGCGCGCGCACTTCAAGCGTTATGGTACAAAGTGGTCTTGAGTGCTTGAGGCGTGTTGGCGACGGTGTCGGTGGCAGCGTTGGCTTGTGTAAGGCCAAGCACCTGGTGGAATTGGACGCCCACCTTCAAGCGAACCTGTACCTCTCGGCCAAAGCGGTCGCCTACTGGGTGAAGGAACCCTTTGGGGTGTCTTACACGGAGAGTGGCATGACCGCAGTGCTGCGCCGGTTGGGTTATGTACACAAAAAGCCCCGGCTGGTGCCTGGCAAGGCCGACCGGGAAGCGCAAACGCAATTCCTCGAAACGTACGACCATATCCGCAATCTCCAGGGTCAGGATGATCCCATCTATTTTATGGATGCGACTCATCCGCAACACCATCCGGTGCTTGCCGGCGGTTGGATCAAGCGTGGCGAGGAGCAGGGAATCCCCACCAACACCGGGCGACGGCGCGTCAATATCAATGGGGCCATTGACCTGGAATGGTTGGAGCCCGTGGTTCGCTGCGACGATACCATCAACGCTGACTCGACCATCGCGTTGTTCGAGCAACTCGTAGCGTTCCACCCCATGGCCGTGTGCATTTATGTCATTTGTGACAACGCACCTTACTACCGTTCCAAAGCACTTCAAGACTACCTGAAAGCCGCACGCATTTAGCTCGTTTTCCTCCCGCCGTATGCGCCGAATCTAAATTTGATCGAGCGATTATGGCAATTTTTTAAGAAGAGGGGCCTCTACTCTATAATCGGTATTATGAAACGTTTGTTGAATTTCGAACAGCGCGTGAAACATTTTTCAAGAACCCGCGCAAACACCAACCGGAGTTTCGTTCATTGCTGACCACAAATTTTAAAATCATCGGGTGAATAAAAGTCCGAAATATTGATATTAGTTTAGTATAACTTAATCGTTTCGACTGGTTTTGCAGTGGCACATCCTATAGGTGCATTGTTGAATCGAAGGTTCTGCAAATATGCTTTGCGGGAACTCTCGTTTTCTGTGGGAGGTAGAGAGCCGGTCAACTGGTGTGAGCTATCCGGCCATAAATGCGTCAGAATTAGGCGATATCTGTATCAGTTTACCGCCACTTGAAGAGCAACGCGCTATTGCCGACTACCTCGACCGCGAAACCGCCCACATCGACGCCCTGATCGCCGAAAAAGAACGTATACTGGTGCTGCTGGAAGAGAAACGCGCCGCCCTCATCAGCTGGGCCGTGACCCGTGGCCTCAGTCCCGATGTTCCCTTCAAGCCCTCCGGCTTGGATTGGTTGGGAGATATTACGGCACATTGGGAGGTTTGGTGATGTGCCACATTGTTTCAAAAAATTGACGAAATAGGAGAACCTGAACTCCCCTTACTGAATGTTTCTCTCAACACTAGTGTTATATTAAGCTAATATAAATATTTCGGCTTTTCATTCACCCGATGATTTCAAAATTTGCGGTCAGCAATGAACGAAACTCCGGTTGGTGTTTGCGCGGGTTCTTGAAAAATGTTTCACGCGCTGTTCGAAATTCGACAAACGTCTCATAATACCGATTGTAGAGGACCCTCTTCTTAAAAAATCTCCATAATCGCTCGATCAAATTCAGATTCGGCGCATACGGCGGGAGGAAAATGAGCTGAATGCGTGAGGCTTTCAGGTAGTCTTGAAGTGCTTTGGAACGGTAGTAAGGTGCGTTGTCACAAATGACATAAATGCACACGGCCATGGGGTGGAACGCTACGAGTTGCTCGAACAACGCGATGGTCGAGTCAGCGTTGATGGTGTCGTCGCAGCGAACCACGGGCTCCAACCGTTCCAGGTCAATGGCCCCATTGATATTGACGCGCCGTCGCCCGGTGTTGGTGGGGATTACCTGCTCCTCGCCACGCTTGATCCAACCGCCGGCAAGCACCGGATGGTATTGCGGATGAGTCGCATCCATAAAATAGATGGGATTATCCTGACCCTTGAGATTGCGGATATAGTCGCACGTTTCGAGGAATTGCGTTTGCGCTTCCCGGCCGGCCTTGCCAGGAACCACAGCCGGGGCTTCTTGTACACATAACCCAACCGGCGCAGCACTGCGGTCATGCCACTCTCCGTGTAAGACACCCCAAAGGGTTCCTTCACCCAGTAGGCGACCGCTTTGGCCGAGAGGTACAGGTTCGCTTGAAGGTGAGCGCCCAATTCTACCAGGTGCTTACAGGTGCTTGGCCTTGAGCAAGCCAACGCTGCCACCGGTCTCGGGTACGGCGGTGTGTCTGACGCAGCTCGGCGAGCTGGTCAGGCGACAGGGCGTAGTCGAGCATACTGATCTATCATACGGATTTTTCACCTATTTATGCACAACTCTTCAATGAAAGATATAAGAGTAGTATACATTACGCGTTTTTTTCTAACGACCGTATTGAGTCAGTTGCTGCCGATTTTCAACCGATAAAGTTGCTAGGACGAACAATCTCGTATTCAACAAAATGAGGTTTTGGCAAGGAGCGGCAGGCGTCACCGGCCAGATCGATCCCAAGGAAATGGCCACATGAAGCTCGAAACCTTCAAGGTAGGCCGCTGGCAGCCGTGCTACCGGTATAAAAGCTTCGAACCGATGCCGGTCAATCATGACTGGATCTGGGAAAAGTCGAGTACCAACACTCTGCTGGAGCAGGCCATCCGGGTGCTGGGCGATCTGAACGCCTTTTCGCTCATCGTATCCGATACCGATCTGTTCATCGGGATGCACGTGGTCAAGGAGGCGCAGTCCTCCAGCAAGATCGAGGGCGCCCGGACCAGTATCGATGAAGCGTTGATGACGGAAGAGCAGATCTGCCTGGAAAGGCGCGATGACTGGTCGGGAGGTCCGTAACTATATCGAGGCGGTGAACACCGCCGTCGCCAAACTGCAAAGCCTGCCGCTCTCCAACCGGTTGCTGAAACAGACCCACGCTATTTTGATGCAAGGCGTACGGGGTGAGTACAAGCAACCAGGCGAATTTCGCTCCAGCCAGAACTGGATCGGCGGCTCCAGCCTGACCGATGCCATCTTTATTCCACCCACTCAGGACGGCGTGGCGGATCTGATGAGCGATCTGGAAAAATTCTGGCACAACGACTCGATTCTGGTGCCTCATTTGATCCGCGTTGCTATCAGTCACTACTAGTTCGAGACGATCCATCCTTTCTTGGATGGTAACGGGCGTATCGGCCGCCTGCTGATTCCTCTCTATCTGGCCAGCCATGGATTACTGGCCAAGCCTTCTCTCTATCTATCGGACTTTTTTGAGCGTAACCGGGCCAGTTACTACGATGCCCTGATGCAGGTGTGGGTGAGTAACGACCTGATCCATTGGGTGCGATTCTTTCTCAGTGGCGTCGCCAGCGCCACCAAGGAGCGAGAGGTGTTCCGACAGATATTAGTCCTGCGAAGTGAGTTGGGACAGACCGCCGTGGGGATAGGTAAACGGGCCACAACAGCGCGGCAGGCGCTGAATTTCCTCTACCGCAGGTCGGTGATTGAGGCCAGCGACCTGGAACGGGCACTGGAAGTGACTACCCCTACCGCCAATACGCTGATCAGGACATTGATGGAAAAGGAAATTCTTGAAGAAATCACAGGTCAGCAACGAGGCAGGGTTTACGCCTTTAATCGTTACCTTAAACTGTTTTTAAGTTAAAGTAACTCAGCTATCTTTAATTAACAGATTAGGCAAGTAAAGGATGGAGGCATGAAGCAAACCAGCGAAACTGCCTTCGAAACAGCTATCGAGCAGATGTTGCTCGCACAAGGATACGAGAAGGTAGATTCAAAGTCCTTCGACCGAACGCGGGCCATCTTTCCCTAGGTGGCGCTGGATTTCATTCGCACCACGCAAGCTAGGACCTGGAATAAGCTTGAAACCCTACACGGCCACAAGACCGGCGAGCGGGTGCTGGGGACCCTGTGCAAATGGATGGATACCCACGGCTCGCTCGCCACTCTGCGGCACGGCTTCAAATACTTCGGCAAGACCTTGCGGATTGCCTTCTTTCGCCCGGCCCATGGCCTCAACTCGGAGCTGGAGGCGCGTTACCGTGCCAACCGCTTGGGGCTGACCCGGCAGCTCCATTTCAGCCCCAGGTCGGCGCAGTCGCTGGATGTGGTGTTGCGCGTGAACGGCGTGCCGGTGTCACGCTGGAATTGAAGAATCCGCTCAGTGGCCTGGCCAATGCCATCCACTAGTACCGCAACGACCGCGACCCGCGGGAGAAGATTTTCGCGTTCAAGCAACGCAGTCTGGTCCATTTCGCCGTGGATACGGAAGAGGTCCGGATGGCGACGCACCTGGCAGGGACTTCGACCGATTTCCTGCCCTTCAACCACGGCCGTGACGGCGCGGCTGGGAAGCCACCGGACCCGCGCGGGGACGCAACTACCGCACCGCCTATCTCTGGGAAGAGGTGTTGCAGTACGACAGCCTCTTAGACTTATTGGCGCGCCTTCTCCATCTTCAGGGTGATGAGAAGGTGTCGGACGAGGGAAGGAAGGTCCGCAAAGAGACCATGATCTTTCCCTGCTATCACCAGCTCCAGGCGGTACGGCAATTGGTGAGTGATGCGACCCTGGAGGATGTCGGCCACAACTATCCGGTGGAGCACTCTGCGGGAAGCGGCAAGAGCAACACCATTGCCTGGCTGGCCCATCGGCTGTCTTCCCTGCATAACGCGGAGGACGAGCGGGTATTCGACAGCGTGGTGGTGATTACCGACCGGGTGGTGCTCGACCGCCAGCTGCAGAACACTATCTATCAGTTCGACCACCGTCAGGGCGTGGTGCGGAAGATCGATGAGGATTCCCGCCAGTCGGCGGAAGCACTGGAAGGCGGCGTGCCGATCATCACCACCACCTTGCAGAAGTTTCCTTTTGTCTCCGGGCAGCTGACGAAGCTGGCGGAGGAACGTAGAGGGGACCTGGACGGAAACAGGCGCGGCCATTTCTGCCGACCCGTAAGTCTGCGGTCATCATCGACGAGGCCCACAGCTCTCAATCCGGCGAGACGGTGACGGAGCTGAAAGGGGTTCTTGGCGGGGCCGGGCTGCTGGAAAAGGCGAGGGAAGCGGCCCAGGACGCAGGCGAGGCAGAGCTGGAGCAGCTGTTCCACAGCATGGCCAAGCGGGGCCGTCAGCCGAATATGAGCTGCTTCGCCTTCACTGCCTCCCGAAGCACAAGACCAAGGAAGATTTTGTACGTTTCAATCCTCGTCCCCTACATGGGGACGAAAGTTTGAATGCGGGGCTAGCTGAAGCAGCTGGCTGATCAGAACAGACTTTGCCCAGTCTATCTTGGCTGGAATCATCCTGAAAACTGCTGTACCTCGCCGGGGGCACGCAGCATCTTATCCACCTCGCCCTGGTGCTGTTCCTCCTCGGCGATCAGACGTTGCGCATACTCTTCGAGAAGAACTGATCGGCCTTTGGCGATGTTAAGAAGTTCGTGGTAGCTCTCTAACGCTGACCGCTCATGCTCCAGAGACTCCCGAAGGATATCACCGATATCATGCTTCTCAGTCTCCAACAGTGGACCGATGGCGAGAGAGGGATGTCCGCCGAAGTGAGTAATGAGCTCGCCGGCTCTCTGGGCATGGCGGAGAGATTCCTGGGCTTGTTCGCGCATCCACACTACAATGGGGATACGGTGTTGTCCGTAAACCATCAGGGAGTAGTGCGTGTAGCGAACTACGCCGGATAACTCCAATTCCAGAATCTTATTCAGCTTGGCTATCACCGCCGCTTTGTCCAAAGCGTTAGTCATTAGTCTTATCCTCACTTGAAGTTAATGGTTGGGATGTCATTTTCATCTTCATCACTTGCTCTTGGTTTGAGCGCGGGGATCCTAATATTCATTTTCACCTTAATCTTCTATTTGTGATGCTCTGCGCTAGCGTTCAACCTGTCTTTGCGTGTCCAGTGCGTCGTCGACGAGTCATATTCCGTGATTTTCCAGGATGGAAGACACAATTAGAACTCCGTGGTTAGACGCAAACCGAAGATCCAGCCCTTGGGATCGTCCTGGCGGGGATCGGCTTTGAGGAGATCGTCTTTTATATACTGCACGTCGGCGGTGATGGCCGCGTGTTCGTTGAGAACCGCGCGGTAGTAAGCCTCAATGACCTGACTCTGATCGACGTTCTGATTGCCACCGTTGAGGTAGGCATAGCCGATACCGATGTTGTCGTCATCCCGGTTCCAACCGTTACCGTTGAAATTGAAGCCACCAGAATATAGGGGTTTGTAATCCACGGCGGAGGTATCCTGCTGCCAGGAAACGCGCAGAAAAGCACCCATGACCTCTCCGAACGCCTGGTCGAACGACAGACCATAACCAAGAAGACGCTCTTATTTCTCGCCGACCGGATCAAGAAACTCAGCGGAGGTTCCCGTCAGGGTAAAGCGGTAGTTTCCGGCACCTAGCCAGGTCTCGGGATGGTATCCGATCTCGACGCCCCAAAAATTATAGTTATTGCCGTTGTCGTTCTCTCCGATGTTCATCCCTAAGCCGGTGAACGTCCAATCCCCGAGCTCCCACTCCAAGGCAGCACCGGCATCGTAAGAACCCAGGTTGTAGCTGCCCGAGTTCACAAAGACCTCGTTCATGAACTGGGTAAACTCGTCATTGGCGTATTCATTGCCATCGATGTAGTCAGTGGCATCGATAATTCCGATGGACGCACCCA
>Ga0209781_1000263_pt1 | contig 13324 bp, 8 predicted proteins | sample WorMetHERISLAND1_3_FD_187386 | JGI IMG/M metagenome (GOLD analysis project Ga0209781, IMG submission 187386) | Marine gutless worms symbiont microbial communities from Max Planck institute for Marine Microbiology, Germany - Olavius albidus HERON... | ecosystem: Host-associated > Annelida >...
TGCGCTGCTTCAAACGCTTATTGAAACTAGTCCCGACACAGTTGTGCTAGTCGACATAAAGGAAAACACTGTCAGTGCTGATGGCCTAAATTGGAAGTTTTCGATGCCAAAATCGCAGAGAAGGGCCTTACTGGATGGTACCTGGGATTCCATGACCGTCTTGGCAGAAGCAGGGGAAAAGATTTCAAGACTTGCCTCAAGTTTGCCATATCTGCGCTATTAATCAGTTTATTTGAACACTCCTGGTATTTTCAGCCCGCAATTAGGACATTTTTCACCTAGCATCACTGATTTCACCCTATAAGAACTGCGCGATATGAGGGAGTGATTGCAGTTTGGGCATTGAGTGCAATTCTCAATACCGAGATTGCCAATGTATACGAAGTGTAACTTCTTCGATGCCGCATCATAAGCCCGTTTCAGTTTGCTGGAACTTGTCGTTGGCCTGCTGTATTTGTAGGCGGGGTGGTAGGCGGAGAGATGGAATGGAATGTCAGCCGATAGGGATGTAATCCATTCACTTATCGACTCAATCTCATCCTCATCGTCATTGTCTCCCGGTACTACCAGTGTGGTTATTTCCACCCAGCAATGTGCCAATGCGCTTTCAATGAATTTTTTCACTGTTTTCAGATCCCCACCCAATGTTTCCTTATAGTACTCGGAGCTCCATGACTTCAGATCAACATTTACCCCATCCATCCTTTTTAGTAGCTCCAGGGCTGGTTTTGAATTAAGATTTCCATTAGTAACAAGAACATTTTTCAATCCGGCATTGGAGGCCCTGTAAGCGCATTCCATGAGATACTCGAAATGTATGGTAGGTTCAGAATATGTGTATGCAATGATTTTCGCGGCCGAGGAGACTGCATCATCAATTACTCTTGAAGGAGCTGTGAAGCGCCCTGAATTGGGATTGGCGCGAGCTATGCTGTGGTTCTGGCAAAATGGGCAGCGCAGATTACAGCCCGCGAAACCAATGGACCAGGCTGTTTCTCCCGGATAAAAATGGAAGAGGGGTTTCTTCTCTATCGGATCCTGCGCCTCTGCCGTCACCATGCCGTAACCCGGAAGTGATAGAACATCTGACTCATTCTTTCTAACGCCGCATAATCCCGTTTCGCCTGGAGAGAGTAGGCAGAGCTTGGGACAGAGGATGCATTTGATTTTTTTGCCCTTTCTTATCCACCAGTTTGCTTTTTGAGTCATCCTATCCTATCAACTTCTGGATACAATCGACCTTGTCCATTCTTTCCCAGGGAAAATTTGGGCGTCCAAAATGTCCGTATGAGGCAGTTTCCCTGTAAATTGGTTGTTTCATATTGAGTTCTTGAATAATACCCGCGGGGGTAAGATCGAAAATTTCATATAGCATCTTCGCAATCGCATCATCTTTTTGCTTGGTTTGAAACGTATTTACCAGTAGGGACACTGGGTTCGCCATGCCGATGGCGTACGCGAGTTGAATCTCGATTTCTTCGGCAACATTGGCGGCGACAAGATTCTTAGCCATATATCGGGCCATATATGCGCCCGATCGATCAACCTTTGTCGGATCCTTGCCGGAGAATGCTCCCCCCCCATGCCTGGAATATCCACCGTAGCTATCCACAGCAGTTTTTCTTCCGGTTAGACCTGTGTCAGCGTTGGGGCCGCCTATAACAAATCTGCCTGTTGGATTGATGTGGATGGTTGTTTTCCTGTCAAATAATTCAGGCGGCAGGGCAGGGCGGATGACGCCTTCAATCAATCCTTCGACAATGGTTTCACGGTTAACGGTTTCAGTGTGCTGATGTGATAGCACAACGGTATCAATGTGCACCGGTTTTCTGTCACGGTATCGCACGGTTACCTGGCACTTGGCGTCCGGCCTGAGGAAATCCAATATACCCGATTTCCTTACCACGGCAGCCTTCCTCATTATTTGATGCGCATATTGAATAGGAGCTGGCATTAGTTCATCCGTTTGTCGGCACGCATATCCGAACATCATTCCCTGATCTCCGGCCCCTAGTGCCTTGTGGAGTCCTTCCCCTTCATTTACCCCCTGCGATATATCGCCGGACTGGGGTCTGATAATCGACAAAATTGAGCAGGAAATACTGTCTATTCCATCTGAGGAATCCGTGTAGCCAATTTCTCTTAGCACATCACGGGCGGTTTGAATTACGTCTATGTAGCCCTCTGTGGTTATTTCACCACCTACCAAAACAAGTCCTGTTGATGCGTAGCATTCACAGGCAACCCTTGATTCGGAATCAAGGGACAGGGCCCTATCCAGAACTGCATCGGATATGATATCGCACACCTTGTCCGGATGCCCCTCACTTACGCTTTCAGAAGTGAATAAACTGTTTCCGTACCTGTTCATGTGGCATTGTAACGACTGACTGGTGTGTTTTGGAAGGGATTTGAGTGCTACCCGGCGGCAATGTGCCGGCGCAGCTCATTCAGAAAAACTTCAGATCCATCCTGTTCGAAGTCGATAAATTCCACGGACAGGGTTCCGGAATTACCGGTAACTTTGGCTTGCAGTGAAATCAGCAGAGGGCCCACTTTCATTGAGCAGGCATCAATAACGGTTCCGGTTTCAAGATCGGCAATTTCGCCAGGTTGACTTGGCCGAAAAATTCCCCCCGTCGTCAATAACTCAATGAAGTGCCCCGCAATCATTCTATTATCTCCCGGGTGGCAAAATGCGAATAGAACCGGATTTCCTTCTTCCGGGAACCATGAGGATTGCTTAAATAGTTCGGGAGGAGATTTGTACCTGCTTATCTTGTTATTCAGGTTTTCAAAATCCTCAATCGTTTCTGTTGTATTCGGGAAAAGAATATTCACTCCCAGGATTGCCGCCTTATCCGCCTCGCTGGAATCAAAGGTGCTTGCAATCAATAAAACCACAACAACATCATTTCGATTTCTATTTTCTCTGATCTGTTTGACAATGAGTTTCCAATGTCTAGGATAGTCTGAGGCATTGCATATCAGCACGTCAGGTTTAATCTCATCAAGATTATCCATAGCCTTCAATGGCTTTATGTATTGCACTACGCTATAACCAATATGGCCGAAATACTTGTGAAATTTCGCCTTTAGGTCCCTATCATTGGCAATGATTAGGATGGTCATTAATCCTTATCTCCTGACAATGCGCGTATCATATTGAGTAATCCTCCAACCTTCTTCGGGGGCGAGGCCTTTTTCAAAATGAAAGGTGTAAAGTGTTACCTGATCCATCGGTCCTTCAGCCGTCTCATGAGCTGTCGTATTTTCAATTATAACAGAACCGACTGTATCTGTGTAGTTAACCCGACTTATTTTCCATCTATCGATATCCCTTAATGGACTGCTATCGAGTTCTCCGTTTATCAGTTTTCTCTGATACTCTTCCAAAGCCCTTCGGTGTTCGACTGCGCTCATATTCTTCCATCTGTCTCTGTATTCGGGCAAGCGCATCACTATATCTTCTATATCCAGATAGCGCAGCGCAATTTCCCAATCGCCCCGCTTTACGGCCCCTAACAACTCCGAAATCACCTCTTGAGGATCCAGGCCTGAGTAGCTTAGCGGATTTGAATCGGCATCACTTAGTAATTCGATTCGACGAATTTGCCAAAAACCCTCCGGATTATGAAGGTAGAACCTGAGGTTCTTGGAAAAAAACTCACCATATGGCTCATACAGCGCCTTCACGCTAACCTCCGCCTCATGTCGGGATACAATATATGAATCCAGTTCATAATCCACCACCGGATGCTCGAATCCTGGAATCTCATTCCATAATCCTCGAAGCAGAGTTCTTTCAAGGGTTTCTCGGTTTTCAATCGCATTGCTTATTCTGGCAAGAGAATCCAAATCCAGATAAAGAATGGCACGATTAAATTTCAGCTCCTGACGAGTTGAGAGGGTTTCAGATACAACAGCCCAGGGACCGAGATTTCTGCCGATGAGAGCCATTCGTATTTCCAGATCAAGCTCATCTTCCCATCGCGATTCTGTTTTGGGCATTATTGTCAAATCTAATGTGGACTCTGATATTATAACTATCCCGTCTGCCTTTCTCATCTGGGGATAAAAGAAGCCGATTAGCCGATATTGTCCGGGGGGCAGGGGGGCAATCCAATCATTTAGGGGAGCTATTATCGACAAGGCCTGTTCCGATCCTAGATGAACTACCCGATATACTCCCCCAGTCTGGGTAACAAAATCGGATACAAGAGGCACAGGTGTACCTGTCAATGTTCGCAAATCGAAACCAAAGCTATGCTTTGGATTGTCGGAGATGTAGAATGTCGAAGTTGAGTTCTCGGGATTGGAAATGGTAAGTTTTAGTTCAATCTGCTCACCAGGATAATAGATTCTTTTATTATTATAACGTATATTAAACTGTGTCTCTGCCCGAACGGCAAACACTGCTATGAATATTAAGGAAAGTGAAAAAATTAGCTGACGTAACATAATCCCCCTTGGTTGCGTTTTGCCGAAATCACTTGTTGGTTAGTTGTCTCTCATCCTAATGAAATATCGGTAACCCTCCATGTTGAATCAATTCAAATCGCTGCTTGAGCAAGCCTTAACTTCAGTATCTGCCTGGAAAAAACTTACGCGCGGGTGGGAGAAGGATGCCTTTCCACTTCAGGCGAGGGGGATTCAGGGCTCATGGGGTGCCTTTATACTTTCAAGACTTGCCGCCATCACAAGGGGAATTCTGCTTGTGGTAACCGCCGATGAAACCGAAGCCAATTCACTAGTATCCGATCTATCCCTATTTACATCCGAAGTTACGCAATTCCCATGGTGGGGATCAATGCTATACAGGGGCGTCTCACCCCAGGCGGAAATTTTCGGGAGACGTGCATCTGCGCTGGCGCAGCTTGTTTCTGCCGACTGCGCAATTCTAGTAACCACATTGAGAGCGGCACTGGGTTTTTTACCACCGCCTCAAACAATTCGAGATTCTCTTATTGAACTGCATGTGGGCGAAGCAATAGATATAAGCGAATTGGCGGTGAGCCTGCGAAATTTCGGATACACAAGGGTATCCAGAGTTAGTGTGCCTGGTGAATTCGCTCTGCGGGGCGAGGTAATCGATATTGCTCCCCTGGGCGAAAAAAAAGCGTTTAGAGTTGTGTTTAGCTGGGATAAAATCGATGAGCTAAGACTTTTTGATCCACTAATCCAGATCTCTACCACCTCGTTATCCCGAATTACCCTGCATCCGCTGCGAGAAGTACTTTGGAACGAGGAGACGATTTCCGCGCTTAAATCGAATCTCCCTAATGAAGGATTCAAAGAGGTGCTTGAAAGCCTGAAAATGGGAGCGGATTGGCGTGGAGAGGAGGTATTCTATCCGCTGGCTTTTGACAGGACCAGCACATTGCTGGACTACCTTCCCGATCATTCGGTAAGTGTGTTTCTGGATCACCAGCGGCTTGAAATGGCCGAAGTGAACGTCCGCAAGGAATACAAGAGACTCTATGAGTCAGCTATCAAACAGGAATTGTCAATACCGACGCCCGACACTCAGATAATTGATTTCAAATCGTTTCAAAGCAGATCCAAGAGGAACTTCTATATTCATTCGCTTCACGGAAAGAGCCGCTCGGAGATTTACAACTTTGCGTGCGAGCCTGGCTACTCATTCCTTGGCAATATTTCTCTGATGACAGAGGAATTCCTTTCCCTTGGGAAGGCGGGTTTTGAAATTTATTTATTTGCCGAAAGCGAATCGCAGGCCAGGAGAATTGCATATCTGCTGCGGGAAATCAGCAATCTTCACGTTATCCCGGCCTCCTTATCTGCTGGTTTCAAGCTGTCAAAATCGAGATTGCTGGTGATTCAGGAAAATGAGATATTTGGCCGCAAAAAAAGGCAGATAACGTCCGTCAATAGAACGGAGAGCAGCATAATCGACTCCTTTACCGATTTGGAACCGGGAGATTTGGTTGTGCATATCAACTATGGAATTGGGCAGTTCCTGGGTATAAGAAGGATTAGAGCAATTGGTTTGGAACGGGATTACATCACCGTACTCTACGGAGATGAGGAAAAAATATTTATCCCCATCGAGCAGGTTAATCTCGTGCAACGCTACATCGGGCAGGAAGGTGAGAAACCAAAACTGGACAAACTCGGCACCTCGTCTTGGGAGAAAAAAAAGTCTCGAGTCAGGCGCTCTGTCGCCGATCTGGCTGGTAGACTGGTTAAGCTCTATGCTCGGAGACAGATACACAGCGGTTTTGCGTTTCCACGCGATGATGATTTTCAGATAAGTTTTGAAGCGGCCTTCCCGTGGCAGGAAACCATGGATCAGCTAACCGTTACCAGAGAAGTGAAGGATGATATGGAATCTCCAAGACCCATGGATAGGCTTGTCTGTGGTGATGTTGGATATGGTAAAACGGAGATTGCAATGCGAGCTGCCTTCAAATCTGTTATGGGGGGGAAGCAGGTGGCCTACCTCTGCCCAACCACCATTTTGGCCGAGCAGCATTATGAAAACTTCAGTGAAAGGTTCAGAAGATTTCCGGTGAGGATTTCCATGCTCAGTCGCCTAGTTAAACCTGCCGGACGAAGAAGAGTATTGGAAAACCTTGGATGCGGGAACATCGACATTGTGATTGGAACACATAGAATACTATCGAAGGATGTAAGCTTCAAAAACCTTGGTCTGCTAATAATTGATGAGGAGCAAAGGTTCGGTGTCAAGGATAAGGAGCGGCTCAAAGAACTAAAAACCTCCGTGGACTGTCTCGTGTTATCGGCAACGCCGATTCCTCGAACCCTGCATATGTCTCTTATCAAGATAAGGGATATATCGCTGCTCAAAACTCCGCCAAGCAATCGCCGCCCAATCGAGACATTCATTCAGCATTATGAACCGGAGCTTGTTAGCAATTCGATTCGGAACGAGGTTGAACGGGGAGGGCAGGTGTACTACCTGCACAATCGGATCGAAACCCTCAAGGAGGTGAAAGTATTTCTACAGAATCTTGTTCCGGAGGTAATGATAGAAATTGCCCATGGACAGATGCAGGCTAACAAGCTTGAGGATGTAATGTATCGCTTCGTTCATGGAGCCTTTCAGGTGCTGATTTCCACCACGATCATTGAAAATGGGATTGATATTCCCAATGTCAACACAATGATAATCGATAGAGCGGATATGTATGGCATTAGTCAGCTATACCAGCTACGTGGGAGGGTGGGTCGTTCGGATCGTATCGCGTATGCATACTTATTCTATCCTGGAGGCAGGCAGCTAAGTGAATTATCAATGAAACGACTCCAAACCATTGGCAATCACACTGAGCTTGGATCTGGTTTCAAGATAGCCATGAAAGATATGGAGGTTCGAGGTGCCGGAAATCTGTTAGGAGCTGAGCAATCGGGTGACATCTACTCCGTGGGTTTCGACTTATATCTGAAACTCCTGGAGGCTGCCATTCGAAAACTAACGGAAGCTGCTCAGGAAGATGAAAGCCACGAGATATATCTGGAGCTTGAATATTCGGGATTCATCCCGGGCAGTTATATTGATGATGAATCCGTGAAGATGGATATATACAAAAAAATAGCATCTATCGAAGACGACGAGGAACTTCAGCAGCTGCATTATGAGCTTCACGATCGCTTCGGACCACTGCCCGATGAGGTTCAAAGCTTGATGTCGATAGCCGAAATCAGAATAATCTGCAGAAAATTGAGAATCATCAGCCTCAAGGAGAGAGGGGGGGTAGTTCAAGTTAGATTTGGCAGATTATCGATTATCTCCACAGAAAAGACTATGGCTATGATCAAAGATGCCGGCGGCAGGGTGAAACTGAATCCATCCAAACCGGATAGTCTGCTATTCGAGGTTGGGGATGTGGGGCTGAAGGAGAAATCAACATTCATCAGAAGAAAACTGGAGGCTCTCTTATAACCCGTAGAATGCCTTGATTACAGCCTGTATCGGAGTTTCTATTTTGCCAGATAAGCCGTTTCATATAAGAAGTTATGTAAGCAGATCTTCCAGAATTTCAAGCGCTCAGAAAAAGGCCTATCTCGACTATGCTTCCGATTGGATTATCCCGTTCAGAAGGGAAAGAATTAGCTGGGATGAAATTTTTCCAAATGCCAATCGATACATGGTGGAGATTGGTTTTGGAATGGGAGAGGGCACCAGGAAACTGGCCGCCAGGCATCCGGCCTGGGGCATATTAGGGATAGAGGTGTATAAGCCCGGCATCGGGAAGCTGCTTTGGTGGATAAACCGGGAGAATCTCAAGAACATCCGCATAATCGAGCACGACGCTGCCGAGGTGGTAGGGAAGATGCTGGAAGAAAGAAGCGTAGACGGTTTTCATATCTGGTTTCCGGACCCCTGGCCCAAGAGAAGACATCAGAAAAGGAGACTGATTGAGCCTGGATTTATTGAACTGCTTTCCCGTGCATTGAAGCCCGGGGCATATATTCATATTGCGACGGATTGGGAGCCCTACGCCGAGGTAATACTTGGCTTACTTGAGGGTACCAAAGGTTTGAGAAACACTCACAGTAAGTGGTCGCCCAAGCCGTCTTATCGCTTCTCAACCAAATTCGAGAGACGCGGGCTTGCAGCGAATCGAATAATCCGCGATATTGTCTTCGAATCGGATAAACTATGAGTGAAGAGAAAGCCTTTTTTACCAAATTCGCAGAAATTGCTGATAGGCAGAATCGAATACCTCCCGAGCTGTATGAGCGGCTCTCTGTAAAAAGGGGACTTCGCAATAAAGATGGGACCGGCGTTTTGGTTGGGCTCACGGAAATAGGTCAGGTACACGGGTACATCCTCGATGAGGGTGAGAAGATACCGGTTCCGGGCGTGCTCAGCTACAGAGGCATAGATATCAGGGATATTATCAGTGGATTCCAAGGGGAAGAGCGCTTCGGTTTTGAGGAAACTGCATTTCTTCTGCTATTTGGAAGTCTTCCCACAAAAAAGGACTTAGATGATTTTTCCAGGCAGCTTGGATATCTTCGCGAATTGCCGGAGCACTTTACGGAGGATGTAATACTCAGGACCCCCAGTAGAAACCTTATGAACAAGCTGGCGGGGGCAGTGCTTTCCCTGTATTCGTTTGATCCTTCTCCGGAGTTTCTCGATATTTCAAATCTCCTGAGGCAAAGCGTGCGGCTGATTAGCAAATTTCCCTTGATCGCCGCGTATGCGTTTCAGGCTAAGAATCACCACCTCGACGGCGCAGGACTTTTCATTCACGCTCCGGATAAGAATAAGAAAACCGCCGAAAACCTGTTGATGATGATTCGGGAAGACCGGGCCTGTTCACGATTAGAAGCGGAACTTCTAGATCTTTGCATGGTGCTTCACGCGGAGCATGGCGGCGGAAACAACTCCGCATTCACAACACATGTGGTTTCATCCACAGGCACTGATACATACGCGGCGATAAGTGCCGCAATCGGCTCCCTGAAGGGACCGCTTCATGGCGGGGCATCGGAAAGAGCTCGTGCTATGATGCTGGACATAATGGATAAGGTGAAGGATTGGTCCGATGAGGAGATGGTAGGCGAGTATATCGCCAGGATACTAAGGAAGGAAACCTTCGATCGCCGCGGCCTGGTATATGGTATGGGACATGCGGTTTACACTAAATCGGATCCCCGGGTTGAGCCGCTTAAAAGAAAGATATCCGAATTGGCAAAGTCGGCTGGACTGGAAGACGAGTACAGGATTTATGATATTGTCGAGAGAGTTGCTCCCAGGGTGTTTTCCAAGGTGACGGGGAAAAATAAGGATATAAGCGCCAATGTTGATTTTTACTCGGGATTTGCATACAGATGCCTGGGTATATCGCAGGATTTATTTACCCCCCTGTTCGCAGTATCGAGGATTGTAGGCTGGTGCGCACACCGAATTGAGGAGATTGTATCAGGAGGAAGAATAATGCGGCCTGCCTACCGGAGCATAACTAAAAAAAGGCCCTATACACCACTGGAAAAGCGGGGGTAGCATAGGCAATTTCCGGGAACTTGTAAATTTTCTGTGTAAAGCTCAGGGCCATTAGGCTGAGCTACCCTATTCGATTCGATTCATGGCGGGTCTCCCGAATCGCCCATTTCCCGGATGCCTGCCTTAGCCGCGGGACGAAATAGTCCGCCGAATTGCCGCAACCGGGATTTTTCGATTCGGTCTCCAGATCACTGAATTAAGGAATTCTGCCGCGCGGTTCATTATCCGACACACACGGATCCTGGAATTTCTCGCGGGTTTATTTACTGTCTTGACTAGCGGCGATGATGTCCTGCGCAACCTTCCCGCGCACCATGTCGTAGTGGCTGAATTCGAGTTCGTAGGCTCCTGTACCCGATGTGAGCGCCTTCATGTCAATTGCGTATGTCAATAGCTCGCCCTGGGGGACAATCGCCTTCACACATTGAATTCCGCCTCCAACCGGATTCTGATCTTGAACCCTTGCACGCTTGACTGAAAGATCTGAGAGTATTTCCCCGAGATACTGATCCTCAACAAAAATCGTGAGGCTTACCAGCGGTTCGAGAATAACGGGGCCGGCGCTTTCATATGCCTTTTTCAATGCCATCTTGGCCGCAAGTTTGAACGCCATCTCAGAAGAGTCCACCGGATGTTCCTTGCCGTCATATACACTCACTCCTATGTCCACCATTGGATATCCTGCGAGAAAACCCTCCGTCATTGCCTCTCGAAGACCCTTTTCTATCCCCGGGAGATATCCCTTACTTATCGCTCCGCCCTTGATGTCATTAGCCAGTTCAAACTCCTCGCCTCTTTGCAGCGGCCTTATCCTTATGTATACCTTCCCATATTGCCCATGTCCGCCTGATTGCTTCTTATGCGTGTATTCAGCCTCAGCACCTTTCGTGATTGTCTCTCTATAGGGCACCTTGGGTTTTCGAGTTTGAACCTGAATTTTGGACTCATGAAGTAATTTCTCGAAGATGTTGTTTACGTGCATCTCTCCCATTCCGGAAACAATAGTTTCCTTTGTTTCTTCATCGAATTTAATCGTGAATGTAAGATCCTGCTCGGCTATCCTGTGCAGGAAATCATTCATTTTGTTCTCATCGCTCTTTACCTCTGTATCGATAGCCATCGCATGAACAGGAATGGGTAGGGCGAGGCTCTTGTAACGGATATCACCGGCAGCAACGATTGTATCATTGGTGAGCACAGAATCAAGTTTTGTAATCGCGCCTAGGTCGCCGGTTTTTAATTCGGGTGTTTCATAGAGGCTTTTGCCATTAACCTGAAAAATTTTTGTTATACGTTCTTTTTTGCCAATTCGGGTGTTTATAAATTCACTGGGTTTGAGCATGCCTCTCACCACCTTCATGTAACTTATTTTGCCTGAGAATTTATCTATTGAAGTCTTATATACAAAACCGGAAAAAGGTTTGGAGTCGTGATAGGGGAGTGATTCACCAGATTCCAGAGGCTCATCTTCACATCCCGGAGGCGGGCACAATTCAACCAGGATATCCAGTAAATCCTGAATACCGGAGCCTATGGCCGCAGAGCCGTACAGCACTGGTACAAAGGTGTTATCAGCCAATCCCTCCCTTAGACCCTTCAAAATATCCGAATTTTCAAGAGTGCCGTTATCGAAAAATTTCTCAGTAAGTTCGTCATCTCCCTCCGCGGCCATCTCAATCAGTTTTTCTCTCCAAGTCTCAGTCTCTCCAGTTGCATCAGAGTATGCTTCGATTTTCTTCCCCTCCGGCCCGCTTGATTTCATGTGCAAAATATTGAGTATTCGAGACGCGTCTCCATCAAGCGGCAGGTTGAGAGGGATTGCGGTTACCTTGAATGTCGTTCTTATATCGTCCAGGGATTTTCGGAAATCAGCACGATTCTGATCCATTTTGTTTACGAAAATCACCCTTGGTTTTTTTCGATTATCCAATCTGCGCCAAAGTTTGATTGTTTCAACTTGTATCCCCGCCGAAGCGCTTATCACCACCACGGCCGTTTCCGCTACCCTGAAGGAGGATACCACCTCTCCTACAAAATCAGAGGATCCCGGGGTATCAAGTATATTGATTTTAACCCCCTTCCACGGCAGATTCACCAGGCTTGCGTAGATTGAAATTTGGTGTTTGATCTCATCTTCGTGAAAATCACTTACAGTGCGTCCACTCTCGATACTTTCAGCCTTGGAAATCGCACCTCCCCGAGACATCATTTGCTCAACTAACGATGTTTTTCCAGTGCCTCCGTGACCGCAGATTGTAACATTGCGGATGTCTTTCAATGCCACGAGAATTCCCTCCCTTCGTAACCATCCTATGACAGCTTCAATTGATCGTCAATTGAAAACAAGGGATATTGCTCCCGATATGCCGCCAGCTAATCCCCAAGTTTTTGAGCAAAATGGCTAAATTCCATTGAGAAACTTCCCCGCCCCTGAGTTAAGCTCCTTAGCGCTGTCGAATAGCCAAACATTTTTTCCAATGGAGCCTTAGCCCGAATCAATTCATAGGTGGGTCTGGTTTCCATACTTTCGACATGTCCTTCTCTCTGACTCAGGTTGCTGATAACATCACCCACCTGTTCTCGAGGGCACATGACATCAATTTCCATTATGGGTTCCAGAAGTATTGGAGAAGCATTCCTGCATGCCGCGTCAAAACCCAAAGAAGCAGCCGTTTCAAAGGCAATCTCACTAGCCGTAGTTTCCTGAAAAACAGCACACACAAGGGTAGCCTTGATATCGACGCAGGGATATCCCATGGTTATCCCTGATAAAAAGGAAGCTTCTACTCCTCTTTGCACCGCATCTTGAAATTGCTTTGGTAATTCTCTCCTTGACAGTGCGGATTCAAAAGAATTCCCCTCACCCCGGCCGTTAGGTTCAATCCTAATACGTAACGAGGCCTCCTGCTCCTTACCGGCAAGAGTTTTTTGATACTTCTCGCTGTGTTCTACCAACTTGGTGATTGACTCTCTATAGGTAACCTGGGGTTTCCCCACATTCGCATTCACTTTGTACTCGTCGGATATTCTGGTCACCAATATGTCCAGATGGAGTTCTCCCATACCGGAGATTATCAACTGTCCAGTCTCTTCATCCTCTTTGACTCCAAATGTTGGATCCTCTCTGCGGAGATTTTCCAGGGAACTACGAAGTTTATCTTGGTCGCTCATAGATTTCGGTTCAATAGCAACTGAAATAACCGGCTCCGGAAATTGCATGTTTTCGAGCAAGATGGGATTTTTTTCGCTGGCCAGAGTTTCGCCGGTGCGGGTTAATTTCAAACCCACGGCAACGCCAATATCACCGGCTCGCAGTTCTGTGAT
>Ga0209781_1000265_pt1 | contig 13262 bp, 10 predicted proteins | sample WorMetHERISLAND1_3_FD_187386 | JGI IMG/M metagenome (GOLD analysis project Ga0209781, IMG submission 187386) | Marine gutless worms symbiont microbial communities from Max Planck institute for Marine Microbiology, Germany - Olavius albidus HERON... | ecosystem: Host-associated > Annelida >...
GCATATGACGGTGCACATTCACCGTATACAACAGTCATTCCATTGTGTGTCTGCTGCGGCGGAACGTTCTCCAGTGTTAGAAATTCTATCACTGCACGATAGCGGATTTTGTTAAAATCAGTCTTAATGTCAAACCAACTACTTTTAATACATTATATCTTGCAAAGTAAACAAACAGACGACAAGATTTTTTCAAAGAATACTAATAGGAGACCATTGCTAACACCAGTAACATTTTTTCGCCCTGAAGTCTAGCAGAAGGTAGTCAGGCTCAAAACTTTTTGACCCTCGTAGGTGAACGCTTCAATTAAAAGCAAAAATAAGATGTGGCTGATACACTTTGAACAGTATATGTAGAATTAACTGATGAATGTTCTGTTTTGTTGCGGTGCTATTTTATAGTGCAAGCTTTTGGTGCAGCAGTACCTTCCAGAGATTATTCAGCTACTGGCCGCAAACATGGTAATTACAGCATTCTCACATCTCTGCATTGTTGCTGTCTGACTTAAGCGATATGATTTAATTGTTCTCTGTTATCTCTATATATGTCATCGAAATACTTACTGATGTGTCTGAAGCTGGCATTGCACTGAAGTTGATTATCTCTTGTTGTGAACAAAGGCGTGATATGTCGTATTGTTGACGTCTATCTTAGTTTAGGATATATTTTCTCCTGTGTATTTTTAACTACTTCAGTGTTTAAAAAAGAATGGCAATAGAACAGTTAGGTGAGAAGATGCATGGATTATGTGGCTGGTATTAAACTGAGCGGAATATATATGAAAATAACTTAGAAGGAAGTTGTTAGTTGTTGATTAAGTCTGTATTTAGATATGGAAGACCATTGATATTTGGGAAATACGCTGTGGGCCGTAAAAAAGGTACAGATTTTATTTTTGCAGTAACTTTGACAGATGTGGACCAATTTCAATAATGTTTTTACTATTTCATTCAGGGATAAACTGCAGAGAAAGCTAGAGTAAAACTTAACCTTGTCACCTCATATCTGTTGCTGCATTACCTTGCAAACTTTCTGTGTGTTCAGCTGTACAACTTTACAGTAAATGTATTCAGTTCAAAAGTGATGCAAAATCTTCTGAGATGTTAAGTTCTGAATTCTGATTCATGTCTGTATGCAGATTAATTTACAGTATTAAAATGTGTTCAAAATGTTTGCCATTAGCATGTGGCATGCTGCTTTGATTTGTGCATGCAGTGGATGCATCAGTGATACAGTGTTACTGCTGTGCCAAATGTTGCAAAATATCAGAATTACAAATGACGTCAGCAGCGCTAAGAAGAAATAAATAAGCTAAAATAAATTATCAAACAGAAATAACTCATAGTTTATCATCCTAAAACTAAATTAGTATTGACGTATTGAGAATTCTGGCTTATATGAATGAACAGTTGTGTAGTTGAACATTCTTATTGCACGAAGTACTGTGGAACAAAGCGAGGTGTTATTTAACAGTTTATCTCAGAATGCAGTCGTGAAATAATTGTTAAAATCTGTCCACATCTGCCAGAGTGAACAAAGGCGTGATATGTCGTATTGTTGATGTCTATCTTAGCTACACGTATTTGTGAACCACAACTTCGATTAACAAATGGTAATTGTTAATAGTGAAGATTGATGTCTTCGATGAATCTGATAATGTGGTTTCCTGGATTAACGGCTGTAAAATGAATTTATTGTTGTTCTGTTTCAGAGTCCTCAGGTTGTCTGTAGCCTGATGAAGCTCTGCAATGGTTTGGAAGACAAGGTGACGCACCATGATGTCCATTCACGTCAAGTTCTTCATCATGTTCCCCTTATGAAGGTTTGCGAGTCATTCTGACAACTTTTGCCATACATGAATACTGCAAGTACAAACACAAAACTTGTGATTGTTAGTACCTTTTTGCCTTCAATGATTTGATCCTCTTAGTTGAGTGTCAGTAGGGGCATTTGACATGTAAAAATGCGAGTATCCTTTGGTTTCATTGGATATCTCTTGAAAATGATTATAAAACAGACGTGATCTGTGTCTTTACACTTGTTATCACTTACTTACCGAGTTGTCCGTTTTATCTGCATGAGAATAAAAGAATATCAGTGTACATGTCTGTGGATTTCTGCTGTTTTCATTTTGTATGCATTACAGCTGTAGAACATGATAGATCTTATTTGTAGTTTTTAGTCTGTTGGTAATTGAGGTGAAATGTGAATTGATTTAGCATTAGCTTAACTTCGGAGTGCGGGCCAAATCTGGCCTGTAGTGGGTTGCAGTGTGGCTAGCAATTTACTACGGAAAGGTCACAAGCATTAACATATGCAAGCTTAGCTGTTGCATTTATCTAGCCTGCTGTGGCTGTAAGATGCCATTTATTGGCTGTTAGCTGAAAAACATTATGCATCACATGTTTAACACGAACATATTGTATTTATGATGTATTTTGACTGTTGTAAATTCTGCTATAGATGTTCTTGCTAAGCATGTCTGTATATATGTTCTGTTAGGATGTGCCGGCAGTTGTGGGCGACACAGATTACTGCACTGACTGCAAGAAGTTCTTCACCGACTTCAAGGAGATGATGACCGACAAGACGCAGCAGGTGAGGTGTCTGTTTGAACAGTACCGCACTGCATTTCAGAATAACCTGGACCCACATTGCATTTTCACACAGCACTAACAAATCGCACCCAGTATCAGTAATCACTAGTATACATATTTGCCATTTAAGCTTCACTGAATTGTATGATTAGCATCCATTCTCTTTCCTGACAAACATGTTGAGTTATAATATATATATAGGAAAATTGTTAATGATCACATAGTTGGGAGGTATGTATGAGGCAGCATACTGACCTGATGCAATATGGTGTGAAATGTGTTGAATACAAAAAAAATGATGAACTTAGTCTACAGTTGTGAATCAAACACAAAAAAAACAAATAAGAGAACAAAAAATATTGTAACGGGTTACTTGAATTTGTTGAAGAAGTAATGGTGTCATTGCCAATGTAGTATCTGTTCTAGTCCTGTGATTGATTTCCACTGTTACAACTATTGTCCTGACTGTGACACACCTGGCCTGCACTCACTCGCACCTGCAGATACCTAGGCAATCAGTCAGTGACAGTCTGGTTTACCTGTAACTCAGTGAGGAATATAATGTTCCCAGTGCCAAATTTTTACGTGCATTTCTCAATGGTCACTTCTTAGCTGATGCCAGTTTTTGTTGTTTTTTACTTTGTACTCATGTCATAGGCTACCGTAATAATTTGTACTTGGATACTGGTATCACATTGTGAAGTGTTGGTGGTTACGAAGGTGTGCTGTGTGTTGTTTAGGAAGTAATTGAGCAGTTTCTTGAGCACGATGTCTGTGTGTGGTTTGGATTTATGGAGAAGAAGGTTTGTTTACATTGCTTAAGATTCATCTACGTCAGAAAAATGTAATAGTAGTTCTGATTGTGTACGTTACTCACTAGCTTGATATTAATGAGAAAAATAATTAAAATTTGGAACGTTTTTGTTAGTTATTTTATTAACTGGTAGTGTGCAAAGAAGTACATTTTGGCATTTTTCTCATTTTGTATATACACTGTGGTCCAAAAAATATTCACTTTTATTATTGCAATAACATTGTCCAGCAGTTTTCATAATTTTTGGCAGACATGCACTGCTGGCCAGAAATTTGCAATGCAACAAGAGGAATAGAGAATACAGACTCATAACTGAGTAATTTCTAAATGATTAATTCGTAATGGCTATGAATCTTTAAAAAATTTTGAAATTTAAAAATTGAACGGTTATTGGTCTGTTGTTATCTGTTGAAAATGCCCGTGTTTAGTTGCGAATTTAATAAGTGGATAATTGGATATTACACTGATATACATCATCTTCTCTAGTTTCTAATGGTGTGTTATTTGTTACTAACTTATCACGCAAGATGGAATGGCTGCAGTCTGTCATGTTGTTATGTGCGTCAGTGCAAGGAGATGGTGGTAGCGTTCCTGCCGCTGTACTTGGAATACATATCACAGTTTGATGTAAGTTGCTGTGTTGTTTTCTTTGACATTATTCATGATTCCACTGCTGGCATAAATGTTAGCAGTTGATATGATACAAGTTTATTTCAAATATGTACTATGATGGAAGAAAATTTTAGCTTAGAAAAATTTTTTTTTACCATTTTTGCTTTCTTTCTATAAATTTGTTAGTCATTGTTGATTTAAGTGTAGCATGTGTATTGTAGCGTTGATGTAACATTGCTGTGCTGATGTAATCTCTGTGCAGGATCCAAACATGATTTGTCACTTGATACGTTTCTGCACTGAAGATCTCCAGCTCCCTGTTCCCAAGAACAATATTTTCCAGTTGCTCCTGAAGGCAAAGGTACGCTCTCTCTGTCTGTATAGACTGTGTGATGTTGCAGAATATGTACAGAGACGGGATCTGTCTAGGGATATTGAAGATTAACCAGTTAACCGATTGACCGGTCTTGAAGGCAGGACCGGTCCTGAAACTGCCGGTCTGGTTAACCGTGCAATGATGCAGGACCTGCATATAACGGTGCCTGCCTACACAAATTATCACTTCAGTGTTCTACCTTCCAAGGCAAACAAACATCTGCCTGGCAGTCAGCACTGGCACAGTGAGCACACATGTCGGCGAGCCGTGGTATGTCCACCTATTCACCCTACCCAGCCAGCGGCAGGCACCACCACTTTCACTGTATGTAACCTGGATGCCGGCTGTTGACAGGTGTCAGAATTTCACTTCTCTGCAATGCATAATAGAGATTATAGGAGATGAAGATAGGCCTAACTGCAGTGAGTGGATGACCAGGCAAATGAGGAAGCATGGGTATAATAGCAGCATTAGGTGTGCGACTGTGATATAGGCCTACATGTCCAATCCTCATATAGTGCTTGGTTAACCAGTCAAAATGAATAGGCGGTCTTAACAACCCTACGTCTGTCAAAACCTAGATTTCACATTTGTTATCGTTGAAATTATCATCAACTTTGAACATTGGTTACATTTCAGTTAACTGATGTTTACCATCAGTGCAGTGAGGGTCGTATTGTTTTCAGTAGTGTCCGATGGTGTTTTTTGTTTGTCTGTCAACATGATAGCTCCTGAACCGTTAGAGATATCATCACAAAATTTTCATAGCATCATCCTACGGTCAAAAGGGTGGACGAATTCGAAAGTGGCTATATAGGGGTGCATGGATGGTGATTTAAAGTCTCTGATAGTTGGACTAAATATTGATTGGCTGTTGAATGTTGCTGTGCTGTGTTCAGTTGAATGTTGATGTGCTGTGTTCAGTTGAATGTTGCTGTGATGTGTTCAGTTGAATGTTGCTGTGATGTGTTCAGTTGAATGTTGATGTGCTGTGTTCAGTTGAATGTTGATGTGCTGTGTTCAGTTGAATGTTGCTGTGATGTGTTCAGTTGAATGTTGCTGTGCTGTGTTCAGTTGAATGTTGATGTGCTGTGTTCAGTTGAATGTTGCTGTGCTGTGTTCAGTTGAATGTTGATGTGCTGTGTTCAGTTGAATGTTGCTGTGCTGTGTTCAGTCTGCATCTGCTGACAGCAATGATGAGTGCGCAACGTGCAAGCAGATTGTCGGTGAACTGCAGACCGAGATCCGCGATCCCGACGTTCAGGTGAAGCAGCACTTGCCGTTCATCACTGACTTGTGTAGATGTGGTTCATAATCATGAGTTTACATGGTGGCATCTGTTTACCGAGTGTCACTTCAACCATTTACATACCAGATTCGAAAGCAGAATTCCAGAACCGAATATAGTTAACGATTTCCATCTAAAGACTAAAAGTAGCAGCAACGCTTGCATTCAGCTGGGCAGTAAGATGTATCATCATCTGCTGCTGTTTTTCATTTGTTTTCTATACACTTGTAACATCGTTCAGTTCTTTGTCAGTATTAGTTGTAGAAGATCCTGCCACAACAGTTCCCTGAAGTTCACCTCTAGGCACTGGTCTAACCTCGGGTAACTGCAGTAAAAGGCCTGCTTAAACAAAACAGAGTGTATGTGTGTTCTGTGAATCTGTGTAATTGTCATAATGCATATTATATTTTCACACAGCTCCAGCTGGGTCCTCTGAATGGAAACATTTGAGTACTTGTGCTGGATTGAAACATGTATAATAACTGTATAATAACCGTTCATTGTTTATACTGTGCCTGCTGTAGCTGTTTAACCTTGGAGTAGCTCTGCTAATAAGGTAGCATTTACTGACTAAGTGAGTCTGATAAATACGTTCAGTTGTCATAGTGCTATCATCAGACTGACTCACTGTTGGTGGTTGTGTTAAACTAGATGCGTTATCACTGTTGCTGATGTTGATATCAGCATTACATGTTGCTATCACTGATATTCATATTGATGTTACTTGTGGATTGGGTTGTGAGTCTGGAATTTCCAGTAATTTATACTGTAAATTTCCCACCAGTAAAACCCTCCAAATTGTATATCTGCTTACATCTTCACATTCTATCGCTGGTACAGCATCTCTGGTCTCTAGCAGTTCACTAATAGTAACTTTAAAACGTTGCTTTGGTGGTTAAATGTGCTCATGCATGGTCTCATTGAGATCCACACTGGTCCCAAGATTATCGGTAATATTTACTATTAGGGAAAATTTCCGGAAATTTCCTCCTGATGCTAAATTTCAGGAAAATTTAGAACCCTTCTTGTGGATATCACTGATGCTGTTAATGTTTCTTCTGTTGTTGCAGAAATGGATTATAGAAATACTGAAAACTGAGGTTTGCCCCAGGCTTGGACAGTCCAATGCTACAGTGAGTTATTTTCCTGTATTCACACTGCATGTTCTGATACATTTAATTAAAAGCTGTCTTGTCCTCTCACTTAAGATGTATAGAGCATTGAGAACCAGTTTATCATTCATATAACTTCCTGTCTTACCAGGAGACGTCTGTGTGTGAACAACTTGCACGCACTGAGTCACTACCTGACAGTAGAATCCACAACATGTTAATCATATGATGTGTGTCATGACCTTCTTGCTATCAAAACAAACTGGTGACTAATGAGCTGGCATCAATCCACTGCTGTGTTTAAGTCCTGTCGATAGGCCAGTGTCTAGTTCAATACATTATTCTAATCTAATCGTGTTTGATTTCTAATCATTAATGACGACGCCATGTCTCAAGATCTTAACTGAAAACTATAAACGTAATAAAGTTACTAATTATTAATAATCCTGTTCTGTTGTGTTTAGTGCGTAGCTCTAATCAACAGATTTGCACCGGTCGTGTTTGAATACATTGCAGCATCAGTGCTGGTTAGTACATGGGCGTAATTCATGAGATCTTTGTTTTTTTATGTTTTACACAGTGCATTGCAGTAGTCGATGCATATGCAAAGATGGCATTCCAGTTCATTGCAGCATGGATGGTTAGTGGTTTTTCTTCTCCCACTACTCCAGTGCTGATAACGTTGCTAGCTGAGATTACATTTGTGCTTTTTGTGTGCTTTACATTAATTATAGTTCTTAGCTAGAATCTGTGATTGTTTGTTTGGCAGTTGTTTTAATACGATGAGAAAGAGGTTGATGGATTATACAGTTAAGAGTGTTAAACGTATGAGGCAGGTTAAGGGTAATGTGGAAAGAGCTAGTCGAAAATAGTTGGAAAGTGCCTTTAAATAACAGAAGATGCAGTGGTGTTTTTGCTAAATAAGTGTACGCTGTCTCAGAAAAGGCTCACTTTTTCTACCCCCATAAAATTAGCCAAATTATAGTGAATTTATGACGATGCATTTTGCCCTGGAGCATAAGTGGACTTTTAGCTATGAAATGCATGTTTAATTTCCCCAGTCATCTCATTTTTGTTACTTCAGTATGTAATTATAATTGATTCTCAGTGGTGACAATGCTATTCTGATTTGAAATCATTATACTATTTAACCTTTACTTGCATAAAAAATATGCCAAAGACGTGAGAAGTGTTAAGCATATGTAGCAGCCATAACTATACTTTTTAAAGCCAAACTGTACATGTATTTTGGATGTACATTATGATATTTTTGTAATTATTTTATATCGTTTTGTGGAAACGTGATTAGTGAGACAATGACTGTGCAATTTTTGCTTGACTGGCCTGTGTTTCCAGAGTTAGTTACTCAATTTGGGTCAGGTGAACTTTTACGATTTGTTAGAAGCTCTGGAAGTATTTGGCAAAATTTTCAGTTAATTGGAATTAGAACTAGGCTACTTTGTAGAATATGCTCATTAATAGCAATCAGATTTATTTGGAAAGTGCTAATTAATATGAATTAAGATTTTGCGATGTAAATGTAGCACAGGGGCTGTAGTTTCTGGCAGTATAAGGTTTATGTGGATATTCAAGGGGTCTCTCTGGAGTGGAGAGAGAGCATCAAATGAGAGTATAAGCCTGTCACCAATCTGGATTTTGGTACACAGGATTACAATGAAATGCACAGTGTTCAGTGTTTTGGTCCATATATCTTGGAACCTACAGATGTAAGGACAAAATTCTTATATTGTAGTATGTAGTCCTTTATTGGCTTTACCCTGACTCGCTGATATAAATGACATAGAATGGCCAAATTCTGTTTGGGGTCAGTTTGTTGTGCGCCTGCTTGTTGTAGCTTTCAGAGAAACAAATGACAAAAATGTATATACTGTCCATGGCAGAAATGTAGCTTAGAGACACTATAGTTCCTGTCAGTGTAAGCCTGTAAGGTTTTTGTGGTTATTTGTAAGATCCCTGGAGAGGGAGCATCAAACAGGAGTGCAATGCTTCATTCTCTGTATCTACATCAGATCTATGTCATACTTGACTTTGTTTACCAGGTACTACTAGCGTAAAGTATAAGCCTGTCACCAATCTGGATTTTGGTACACAGGATTACAATGAAATGCACAGCTGCTGAGCTGTTCCTTCTGTTTCTTGTGGAAAATTTTACTGGTTGAATAGTGAATACTGTTGTTGTTATTAGGACCCGGATGCCCGTTGCCGTGGATTTGGTTTTTGCCCAAAAGCTCCACTTACAGCCAGCAGCTCATTTAATGGCGTTGTGCACCTGGAGACTGCATTGAAGGCGCATGAAGTGAAAGATCAAAATGAGTGCGCTATTTGTGAGCTTATCGTCAATGCACTCAAGTCTCTGATTGCTAAGAACTCCACAGAGGTAAGACCAATAATCAATTAATACTTTACACAGATTTTGCCTATTATATATAAACCCGGGTTCAGAAAAAGATGAATACACTGAACTGTTGTTTATAAAATAAGTTTGAGAAATTGTTATTTGTTGCTATTATTATTATCTACTCCAGGAGGTATTGTGATTCGTCGTGTTTGTTGGTGTGTGTGTGTGTGTTGGTATGTTCGTTTGTTAACGTGTTTGGCCAAATATCTCAAAACAGTTGAAGATAGAAGCTTGGTTCCAATGCACCACCAATCGGAAATGACATATCAAGAATCGAATGGTCACATGACAGATGACGGGATGTTTGGGGCCTAATATCTTGAAAACGGCTGGATATACAGACTCGGTTACGATGCAGCACCTATAGGAAATGGCGAATCAAATGGTCACATGCTCTATGATGTCACGTGACCCGTTGCGTGCAGCGGCATTGCACGCACCTGCCAGAGGTTGCGGTCTCGACTGCGTTTTATAGTTTATTTCATGCTACTAAATAGTTAATTTATCGCACGTGTAGGTTCCATTGTCATTGGTTTGGATTGTTTGCTGATGAGAATTGATGCATTTTGTCTCTCAGTTTGTGATGTTACCAATGACTGCGTTCCAATGTTTGTACTTCGACACCAGGAGGAGATCCTGGAAGGGCTTGATAAAGTCTGCAGCCTGTTGCCGAGCCCCATGGATGGCAAATGCAAGGCATTTGTTGACGAGTATGTACCAGCAATCATTACTCTGCTTCGTCAAGAAGTCGACGCGGCTCAAGTCTGCTCCCTGCTTGGACTCTGTTCTTCACAGAAGCCGGTGACTTTAGGTTAGCATTTCATTTTGTTTGCATTGCTCTCTAGAAGCTGAGGTCAGGTTTCACCATGACTAAAGTCATTGCGCTAAAAAGCTAAGGCTAAACTGAGTCTGTTAAAGTCATGGCTCTATCTTAGATTAGATGTAGACTGTTGTTTGCTAAGTCGGTTATAGTAAGGTCCTTTGTCTTATTTGTGACTGACATTTCTGCATTTCTGTACAGCAGAATGTGCTTTACATACGGTATACATGTATACTGAATGATGTGATCAAGTTCATGAATTCCAGAGACCTGGAAAGCTGTCAGCAATTTATTTCTGTTTCTTATGCATAGCAAATATATGGTAAAATTCAGTATTTTATCACTGTTATATAAATGTCGGATTTTTGACTCTCCACTGGCACCTCTTTTGCGTTGGAATAAGTATAAGTATAATTTGCACATTAACATAATAGCAGGCCTGCTTGGATTATTTCCTAAATGTTCTGTAATTTGAAAAGTGCTGCGAACATATACGGAAAGAGTCATGGAGATGTCAGAGCAGTTCTATGTCTGGGAAAAGTTATTTTTAATTTGATATCTGAGTTCAGGCTGCTGTTGTTAACATTGTCTTTTAAATCATAAACTCAATCTCCATATTTATGCACAGAGTCCATCATTTTGGTCAGACTGACCAAATGCCAGATGTCATTAGAGGTCACTTATATATGCCTTGGTCTTGCTGGTGTTTAAGTGATTGCTGTAAAGCGAGTACATCAGTTGTAGTTGTCGTGTTTCAGTGAAGAGTGGTGAAACGTGCATTGTCTGTGAGACGATCGTTCAGTACATCGAGGCAATGCTGGATGACAAAACATCTGTTGAGGACATTGAGAAACTGATGCAAAAAGTCTGCAACTTCTTGCCCGAGACGATGAAGGCGCAGGTTAAACTGATACCGATAATTCCATCTGTTACGTATCATTTGCAGTGTAATTAATGACAATTAGTTGTCATATATGATTGTTTAAGAGTGAGCCTTGATGATTACCTAATCAACTTAGTTATCTGTATTGCCTGCTTGAACATTTCTATCTATGATGCATTTATCATTCTGGCTGTGTAAAGGGCTGTATACTGTACAGTGTTTAGTGGTAGCATTACATGAATTGATACATTGTTTGTAATAATACTGATAATAGTAGTGTATGGACTGTTGTGCTGTGTAGTGTGTGAATATTGTTGATACGTACGGGGCTCTGATCATTCATCTGATTGCTACTGAGTACACGCCGGAACAAGTCTGCAAGGTCTGATCATTGCTTTGTTTCTTGTTAATAGGAAGTACGGTCGAGTTCTAGTGTTGTGTACAAGTGAATTGTATATTGACAGATCGATGCACATTCTTTGTAGCCAAGAATATCTGTTGCTGTATCAGCGGTAATACGAGTGATGATAATTTCCATTGCTTTTATTCTGTGCAACATGAAGACCACCCCCGTCCTGAAAAGTGTTGCTCCTACAATTCTTAGAAGTTAACATCTGGGGGGGGGGGGCTTAGCTGAACTAACTCTGAACAATTAGCTGGTGAAACATAAACTGATAGCAGCAGCGGCAATAATAGTTAACCGCAGCAGGCTGTGACGTATGGAGCTTGTGTTACGAGATGTTGTATTCTTTTTCAGCTGCTAGTGGAGTGAATGATCCTTTGGATTGACTTTTATTGTATTATGCTGGGTGTGCAAAACGCCAGCAGTGTATATGATTGGCAGTCATCTGTTGCTGTGTGTTGTGATGGTATTGTCTGCTGATACGTACACCTGTGTGGTTAGATTCTATGTCATGCTGCTGCTGTTGATGTGTAGATTGCCAAGCTGTGCAGCTCGGAAGCTAATGCATTGCCAGCGCTGCTCGGTAGCAATAAGTGCACTGAAGGACCAGCATACTGGTGCATCAGCCCACTGCATGCTCAACAGTGCGGCGTAAGTTTCCAGTTCATATCGATGAATATATAACAATTTCTGTTTTAACAGTTGTAGACCGAGAAAAAAAATAGCACCTTAACTCTGTCAGCTGTAAGTCTGTTTTCATGATTTTTGACAAACGCACACTGCAGGCAGTTTGCAACATAATAACGCACCTAACATGGTTTGAGTAATAACGCACCTAACATGGTTTGAGTAACTGCATTAACTTGTGAAAACTTAGATTGCCACTATGCTCATGTTCACTGATATTAATTCATAGTAGATGTGAAAAATATGTCCGAGATTCACATAAACAGCTTCCGTGAAATAACCATAGTTACAGCAGATGATTGAAATATTGTTCATAAGCTAAGAGTGCATTATGTCATTGTGTTGTTGCCTTATCAACCATTCATTGCCTGTGTGGCTATCAGCATCAGGCATTGCTGATAGTGAAGCACGGTCTGCTGTCATAGCAGTAAGCTGGTTCCTGACCTTAACTAGCCAATTACGCCATTGGTGATGACACAGATATTCTGTTGGCTCTATTTGCTGTAAGTGTAAAATCATCTGCTGATGACAGTACATAAATGTACACAACACACTCGGTTTTTGTTGCTGAACTGGCCGCCCGTATTTCTAGAGCCACTCCAGATTAGACCGGTCCCTGAAAGTAAACTTCTGGTGTGTTGTGGCAGTATGATGCCCTTCCTGTCGCCCACGTTGCAGGGTGACCACACACCTGAAAAAACTGGAAATCGGTAATTTTAACATTTGTCGGGGAAAATCAAGGAAACTGTGGTTTGGCAGTGTTTTTGTCGGGAAAATCAAGGAAACTGTGGTTTGGCAGTGATGTGCTACCACAGTTGCAGTAGTCACAAAATAAACGTAACCTGGGTACTGTTAAGTAAAGTTGACATGCACAAGATGGACTGCAAATAGGGCCACAATATTCACTCGTGAGTAGATGTAGGCCTGTCTATATACGTCGGGTGGTTCAATAAATATTAGTGCCTCTGAGAAATACCTGAAAGAGTCAGGGAAAAGTCAGTAATTTCAGTGGCGTAGCCAGGAATTTGCGACAGGGGTGTGTAAGGTCATTCCCCCCTCCCCTCTCTTCCCTGCCCCTCCTCTCCCCTCTCCTATCGCTCACCTTCCCTTTCCCTCCTCTCGCCCCCCTTCCCTCTTCTTCCCCTTAGAAATAGGCCCCCTTAAATAGAGCTAGGTGGTCTGGGGGAGCGCTGTAATGTAAGCTCCCCCAGTGGGGTCTGGGGCAGAGCCCCAGCCGAAATCGATTTTGG
>Ga0209781_1000266_pt1 | contig 13248 bp, 2 predicted proteins | sample WorMetHERISLAND1_3_FD_187386 | JGI IMG/M metagenome (GOLD analysis project Ga0209781, IMG submission 187386) | Marine gutless worms symbiont microbial communities from Max Planck institute for Marine Microbiology, Germany - Olavius albidus HERON... | ecosystem: Host-associated > Annelida >...
CCCCCCGGACAAAAGTCCCCCCGGCCAAAAGACCCCCGGGGAAAAAGTGCCCAGCGGCGACATATTCTATTGCAGCGGTAGCAGGCAATTGAACCATTCTAGTATTTTTTTATAAAAAAAATCAAAGAAATACAAACGGTAGATTAAAGCTTTTAATCACTGCGTAAGACTTGATGGCAAGGGATATCGTCTCGGCCATTGTTAATTAGGCTCTTGTTTTTGTAGAAATGTTCGGATGGAGATCATGAGCAACAATGTCGACTTGAGTCGCCTGATGACAGCGGAGACAGTGTGTGGTGCAGCTCAGTCTCCTGTGGTCCCAGACGCCGAAGACGGCTGCCTTCAAAACCTGATGCATCTCGCAGTCGTGTGTCTCCAGTTGTACCAACTGTTGTTCGCAGCGTTTCTGTAACAGTAACACAACCTAGTGACCACGTTAATAGCGCTTCGGTGCTGGCGGCAAATTCATCTCGGTGTTTAAGCGGGTCTACATTTCCCGATTCAGACACAGGCTACTTTGGTTCGACTGGCCTCTATGAAGGATCCTGTGATCACCTGGAGACTGACTACGATCGAAGGTATTCTGTGGAAATGGTTGGTGACACGGAGGTGTTTAGTGAACATGTCGAGATTGCCTATAGTCAGATTCCAGTTGAGAGTTTTGTCACCGCGTCCTGCTCCGAAAGCCAGAGTGCTGTGCCATGTAGATCGGTGCAGCTTTTCGCCACTGAAACAGAACAGTTCGGTATTGCTAACTTCGGCGGCGTAGATGCAAGCTCCGAAAGCAATAGCGTTCCTTTGAATGAAGAGCATGATGATGTGGCTACCACCAGTCTTTCAGACGAAATATGCCAGATCGTGTATGCTCCCACTGACAAAGCTGTTCCTGATAAGCCGGCAACTTATGACGCTGTTGGACTTGATGAAGTTGCTGGTAAGTACACAACAGTACAACTGCTACTGGAAATGAACATGCAGAGGGCTGGTATTGGCAATGCGGAAGGCCTCTCCTTTGATCGTTCTTCGCCCGAGTACCAGTCTTCAACGTGCTTAGATCGCGAAGCACTGGCTTCTTTGGCCACACGTTACAGCGTAATAAACGAATGCCTTCAGTTGGGAAGAGTGGTGTCAAAGACAGATGATAGCGGCGAGCCTGAACATATCGTGACAAGCGAATGTGTAGATGTGATATCAGAACAGCCACAGACCATCAAGGTAAGTGCTGTGACTTCTGCACATGTGACAGAAAACGTCACCCCAGTAAAAGATTTCAATGCCAACTTATCGTACGACGGTCAGGTTATAAAAGAAGATCCCAGCCTTCATACTAATGAGGCTGAACAATTAGTCGAGAATTTTTCGGTAATATCACGTGAAACCGATAGGTGCAAATTTGATGGCGACAAGCCAGCAACACTTGTGCCATCAAGTGATTTAAGTTTGATGTATATGGCTATGGAAGACCCACACTACTATCCTATATACGGCAGACTCAGGGATGTGGAAACTGGTGTGCTAAACATCTATCCCCATCTTACCGACAACAATGCAGTGATGGGGGAATCTAAAACAGAGATGGTGGCTCTCAGTGAGCAAGAACAAATATGGAGAAATGCCAGAGATACAGAAGATAAAGCAAGCCCTGTAAATGTCCGTTATGCTACTGATTTTGTCCAACACGTGGTCCCAATTACTGCTCAGTCGGAGTTGTCTGTTGTGAACTACAGTAGTCTGGCTTTGCTTAATGATGTTGAAAATGGGAACGTGTTAACATCATGCATGTCACTCGTTGACAAAACTAGGTCAAAGCAAATAAGTGGAAAACATGTAAATATTTCGGAGGGGGAAACCGAAACTACTGAAAATCGAGATTTGTCCGATGGGGATCGTGGTACGTTGGACGATGATTCTCGAGGTGATGGTTTCATAGTCGTTGAGACCAAGAAACACAGAAAACAGAGAAAGAAGAGAGAGTTTGAAGAGCCAGCCACACAGAGTTCATCTCTGTCAAAGAGTCATCCGTCAGTTGATGAAAGTCATTCGGCCATAGGGCACGATGCAAATGTTGAAGAATTACGTATAGCCGAACATTCTGTGCTATCAGAAGCTGAAGAGAGCACGTTTGCACGAAGTTTGACTGAGGCTGGTGCTGAAGAATGCCCAATACAAAATTCTGCAGGGGAGGTTATTCCATGCGTTCATGAAATGGCAGGTACTCGTGCAATTGATTTGGGAGTACAAACTGTCCCACGTATACATGCTCTAGCAAGAGAAGAGGCGATAACAGGAATGGTGCCTGGTTATGTTGAACCACAGAAGTCAGAGACCACTGAAGCACAGCTAGATCCGAGAGTACCGGTAAGTACGGTAACAACAGAAGAGCCTCCAAGTGCAGTAAAGCATAGAACGATTGCAGAAGTTGGTCGTCAGCTTGGCGACCAAAATTTTTCAGGCGATGCGGTTCTGGCTGACAAGGAAACTTTACCTGTAAATATCACAGATGATGCAGATAAAAATCAAGAAGCCCTATCACGTGAAACATCAGTGTGTGTAGGAATGGAACTTGAAATGAGAGAACAAGTAGAAAATGACGTAAAGGCTACAGAGTTCTCTGAGGCTGGAATAACAGAGAAAAATGTCACTAATGTTCAACCAGAACCGCTGGCATTTATAAAGCAAAGAGCTGCTGCATCTGAACCATTTGCATCAGCATCACATGAAACTGTCAGAGTGGAGCGTCTAATTACAGTGACACCAACGGCTGTTGTGAAAGTTGTAGATGAACCGTGTGCAGAAATATTAAGCAAAGACACGGCAGATGTTGCCCATTCGCCGGAGTCTGCGGTAATGTCAGAAAGTATTGAGCAAGCTGAGCATGAAGCAAGTAATCTACAAATTATTGACAAACCATCGCAGGTTGCAGTAGAATGTGATCAAGCACATGCAGAAGAAATCATTGAAGCGACTTCGTCTGCTTCGATTTCTACAAACTCGGGAAAACCTACACAGAAGACTGATACAGAATTACAGAACACCGTGTCGGAATATTCAGTCGATAAATCAGTTATAGAATGTGGGGGTTATTATGACACTATAGTATCAGAAACTGGCGTTTCAGCTGAACTTATTGCTGCACCATCAGAAACAAACGCTGCGAAAAGTGAAGCTGATTTGTTCTCTGTACCGATGATAGACACAGAGGAACAGAAAGAGAAAACTGCTGACTCAAGTACGTCAAACACAGGAGACAGCGTTGTAGAAGCTGCAGACACTGCTGAGTGTACAATGACCACAAAAGCTCTCACGGTAATGGAGTCTGAGCCTGGCGTATCAGTTGCAGCTTACGTTGCTCAAGTGGAACCTGATAATATTGAAACAGATGCTGTTGCTGTTAACAAGATCAACGAGAAAAATATCCATGAGACAACCGACAGTTTTTCGGAAATTTCCGAAAGCGCAGACACTAAAACAAAGACCACCAAGGTTACATTCGTGCCGCTTGATGACGCTAAAGTAGATAAATATGTTGCGCATTATGCGAGTCTTGGCGTACTTGGGGACGTCGAGAGCGGTAGAATCTATAACAGGCTAAAAGCACGTAGATTTCTTCAGGAATGGGACGCCAAAAATGTCGATGATGTCGTCGCATACATTGTTGGCAGTGAGGCGAAGAAACACCGGAAAAAGCACAAGCGCGTTAAGAGAGCATCTGAAAGTGAAGTTGGCGAAGTTAAAGCAGCTGAAACTGGCTCGGAAATGATGACCGTTTCCAGATTTCGTGCTAAAAGCGAAGAGAGGGTATTGTGGGTTGATGAACAGACGGAGAAACTTGATACAGTGGCGAGTGATGTCGAAGAAGAGACTATTGAAGAGCCAGAAGATGACAGTGAAAGCGAATCGTTTACAGTTGTTGAGACTAGGAAGCACAGACGACAACGCCACAAACACGATGCCGAAGAAATGTGGGCACAGTATTTAGATGATATGGATACTGCTGGCGCGGTGACTGAACAGTCTGAAATAGAATCTACTGCAGAAAGTCTGCAAGAGACAGTTTGCGATGATGCAGAAACTGTTTTGGAGTCTGTGGCAGGTTTACGGGACGCCAAGGGAGTTACTGATGTGGCTTCAGACACTGTGAAAGTATCAGATGAAAGTGCTATCGAGTTTACACAGATGGCACTTAAAGATGATCTAGAATTGGAAACAGTACATGACATATTGAATTCCGATGTTTCGGCAGAGTGTACGACTGAAGTTCAACCGACAGCTGCACTTGAGTTTGGGCATAAACAAAGTGCAAAACTGGATTCTTTAGTGCATGATGCTGATGTGCACATTTCAGATGAAATTTGTGAACCCGTAGATGAACCCATGGTTAAAGTCATGCCACCGACGCAGTTTGAAGTTCACAAAAATGTTAAGGCAGAAGTCGCGCATCCTGTTGCATCTAGTCAGTTACTTCAAGATGAGTCTGTACCAACAAAACCTTATGATGTTAATCTGGAGACTACTATCCCTATGAGTGATAGTTATGCTGCAAAGGATAATCGACTTTACTCTGACGTTGCACGAGGTAAACATGGTGTTGATGTACTTGACAAGACTGGAACAGAAACTACAACCGATGGTGAAATTTCGGTTGCAGTACATGTGATAGCTATGAATGTTGAAGCTGTAAAAGAATCTTCTGCAGAAGTGCCTGCTGAGTCTGCGGAAGATCTTTGCTCCAATTTTACGCCAGAGACTGAACATCACTTAATTTTCAAAGATTCTTCCAGATTCCTAGTGACTTCTAGTCCTGAAACAAGTGCTGAGTTAATGGATGCTAATGCTGATCAAGAATGTACAGAAGACATTCAAACAAGGTTCGTTTCAGACATCACAGCTATATCAAGTGCAAGTGATGTAATTTGGCCTGTTGCTGAAGCCACAGAAAAGATTGCCGATCCTACAGAACACTCACTCGAACTGTACTTTACAGAACAAGCGGCTCAACTCCGTTCTACTGAGAACTTCGTTGAACATCGACGGCCAGAATCTCTTGCAGATGTTGCAGTGGTTGACATAAAGTTTGCTGTTGATTTATCTACTGTAGAATGTGATGACACAGCGCCTTCCGTTGAGATACCTGCTGCTGAAGTTAGTGCTGAATTGCCACCACCTCCGTCCGATGTTCAAATACTTACCTCATCTTGTTATTTGCCGGCTGCTGAAGGCCTAATTGAACCGCCTGCTGCAGAGGCTGGTGTTGAATCGTGTGTTTCAACAAATCGCACTGAAGTGTCTGATATCGGAATTGTGTCGGAAACCAGTGTTGAGTTTTCTGATGGGCTATCAGTTGAAGATAATCTGGAGTCATCGAACTCACAATTTAGTGACGCAGCAGTGGCATTCCCAAGAGCAGAATTTCGAAGCACCGAATTCGGTTCATTGGAATCCGGCGTTCCAATACTGGTACGAGAAGTTGCTTCAGGTGCAGAATCTACGAAAGACGCAAATGTAGAGCTCCACTCAGCAGAAAATATTCAAGATCTTGGATGTCAGACAGTCGCTGAAGATGAACAGCGTGTTGCAGATCTGTTTTCTGAAAGTACCAGAGCAGTTCAGATGAGATCTGGTTCATCACCTGCCACAAGAGCTGTGACCGAAAATGAAGTGAACGAATTGAATTCCGAGGTTGAAGGAACAGTCAGTTGTAATGAGGATGCATCAAGAAAATCTGCTGTATCTTCTGCAGAAAGTTTCATAGCAGAAATCCTGCCATATTATTACGCTGCACTTGCTGTCCTGCGAGAAGTAGAGAGAGACACCATACAGATGCCACGTGATACGACATTACCCGTTGTTAGCAAAATGTCACAAGGAGTTACAGAGAGGAACTATGCTGGTGATTTTATCGTGTCAGCCGATGACCACCAAGGATCTGATGCAGTATCTACTAACACATCGGAAAAAATGTCGGAGTCGAATGCAGGAAAAGAAGATACCACAGAGATTGTCTCGATTAGTACATCTGACCCTCATGAAGCTGCAGTTCCTTTATCAGACAGTGAACAGTCAGGAGAAATGCTCCGCGAAACTGCCCGGCCAACAGCTGGGAAGGACCAGGAGTCTGTATTTGAGACACGCTCAACCGTAGACACTAGGAACAAACATCTACTAGATCGTAATCATGCTGATGTTGTTGCGTTGCAGTATCATTATCAGTCGTTGAAATTACTTAATTCTGTAGAGACTGGTAATTTGCCCATTTTGCCGGTGTTTTCTTCGCAGTTGACTACTAGCAATGATCGTACTTCCTTACTCATCACGACAGCACCTACCTTCTTATCGGCGAAACACTCCGCCGAAGATTCAACTGACACCTTTACCTCAGTAGTTCATGAAGCATCGAGACCGAGCAGAGACAGCTTGAAGGATGTTTCATCAGAAGATGATGACGTTAGCGTGTGTGTGCATGATGAGCCCCAAGAGACACAAACCGCCAGCAGCAGACTGGAATCTTCAAACCTTCCTGCTGCGGAAGAGATGACACCAGTTGTATTATTAGCGGAACACCGTGACGTGGGCTTCAGCAGTGAAGGTGATAATGTAAAAGCAGCGCAGTCGATGCACGAGGATCACGCAGAGCATGAACATGACGTCACGGTCAGCATGGACGATGTGGGTGTCCACTCCAAGTGTGACCATGCTACATCGTCGTCTGATTTACTCGTCATACAACATACGTCTGAGCTGCCTATGGATGACGTGATTGAAGTACAATCCAAAGAATCTCGGCTAAATGTATCTGATTTGCAAGACGGAGGTAGTTATGTGGACAGTAGTACTGCTGGTACTGCTGCAGATGGAGACACAAACGACTCCATGCGGTCTCCAGTGAGTATAGAAAAGTACAGCCTCTCGGAAGGAACCGTTTCCATCACTGGACTGACCGAAGAACTGGTACCTAACGTCTGCGTTCCTGGATTATCGCAGCTGCAGCAGCAAGATACTGATGAGAGAGAGACGGTTACAGAACAACATGCCAATCAGGGTGCTTCGTGTTTCAGTGAATTGCAGCCGCCCAGTGATGAGAACATTAACGTGCCGACAATGTCTAATGGCGATAAATCTTTAACTCCACCGCAGCTGACAGAGGAAAAAGCCAAGAAGAAAAGGAGGAACAGAAAAAAGAAAACGAAATCACCAAAAGATGATCTCACGCCACTGGAGGCGTCGCTTGATTGCACTGATTTGGTGTCTGTAAACGAAAGTAACAATGTTAGCACAGTTACACGTGAGACTTGTTCTACCGCTGCTGCAGAAGCCAGAAATTTTGATGATGATGACCTTCACACCATCACTTTAGCATCCTGTGAAGCGTCTGCCGGTGTTGCATCGTCAGGTCCAAAGAGGAACAAAAAGCGGAAACGGACAAAAAAGGCTGGGCAAGTTGCATCAGATATTGCCGTGAGTAATTCGATCATCGTGGACACAACGGCATTGCCAGCAACAGTCACTGCGGCAGAGCAGAGCATCCTCAGCGGGGTAGAAGTAAGTGATCGTGTTAGTAATGAACCGAGCAAGGATACACCGTCTCTCGTTGCCGAAGCCGTGGCGCGAAAAGACGTGGTTGAAACTCTTCAGGAAGTAGTCACTACTCAAAGCCGTCCTGGAAACTGGAATTCCCAGCCGGTATTGTCACCACTCGGCGTGGCATGTTCGGAAACAGTTGGTCTCCCGACAGCTACCAGTGATGGCACTGCGTTAGGACTTCAGCTGTCTGACCGGACAGTAACTGCAGAAGCATCGGTTCGAAATATATCACCTACAGATGTGACTGTTATGCCCAGAGAAGACAACGACGACTTCCAGAAGCCTCTTGAACTGTCTACTCAAACTGTAGGTTTGGAGATCTCTAACTCAGCCGTGGGCGACGACTCCGCTTTGTCTACAAAGCCTGGCAAAAGAAAAAATCGAAAGAGGCGCAAACGAAAAACAACTGATGAACCTTTGCCTGTAGAAGACGGTAAAGAGAGTAAGTCCCGCGATAATAGTATATCACTGGACTCCGTAGTGCAGAACCATGAAAAATTAGACATTTCCGTTGTTGCAGAAGCCAATGAACTTATGACAGAAAGCCTCGAGGAAGACACCAAAATTACTGAGCAGCCGTTGGATATTTTGTCCGTAAAAGACAATAAAGAAATGTCAGATCCATCGTCGTTACATATCGTTTCGCCTGTCTCTAAAACTGTTGCCAATAAGAAGAAAAAGAGAAAGTCGAAGGCTTCTAAAGTAGCACAGCCAGGCGCAACTGATGGAAGTCACGACTCAGATTTTGTAACAGAAAGCTTGCCTGGAACAAAAGATGACCTGTCAGAGAAAGATGAAATTATAGACGAAGCCTCTGCGCTGAATCTCACCTCAGAGATATCTAACACGGGTCTTCCAGTGGCCACTCTGACAGTAACCACAGAGGAACTAGACAATACGAATGTAATTTTGCCTGTATCCAAGGATGAAGAATGTAAAGTATCAGAAGAAGAAGCACAGTTTGAGGTTGGCAGCAGTGGCGGATCATCCTTGGATGAATATCAACTCAACGTACCCTATGCGACAGAACAAGCGTCAGATAGTACAACCGTATTGGAAAGTTCTAAGAAACGAAGGAAGAAAAGAAGACGAAACAGGCACAGGAAAATTTCCCATAAGACGACCTGTTCTGAAGCTGATAGGCCTACTGATTTGTATTCGCTGCTTATGCGGATCATTGAAATTTGCTCAGAAACTAAGGACAGCCAGGCTGCTGATTCCGGTAACCAGCTGCAGACTGACAAGCATGATACAAGTACATCACAGAGCGTTCAGGCTCCAAAAGCTGCTAGAAAGCCGAGAAAATACAAACGCTCGAAGCCAATTCGATTGCCTCCTGACGTAACAGAGCAACCAGCTGAACTAATATCTGCTGGTGCAGAGAAATCTGGTGTCGCTGCCACTTCTCCAACACATGCCATGCAATCAGCAGATATAGATACCTCGAGAATAAGTCCCACAAATCAGTTATCTGGAGAAACTAAGTCGGACTACCCAGACAGCTTGAATTTTCACGAGTCGCCATCGCAACTTGTACCGACAGAGGGAGTGAACATACGTTTGACGGATAGTACCGTTGTGGATAACAGTACTGTGTCGCAGAATGTTGAGGAGACTGACACAATTATTGCTTGGTCAGCATCGTCCTCAAAGATGAGTGATCAATCATCTGAGCATCCTTATCCTAAGTCGCCGCCAGACCCAGTTCTTGCTGATCCATGTGAAGGTCAGCTGACTGATGTGTCTGAATTTGCTGTGCCAGCAACAGATAACGTCGAAGACACTGTTGCTGAAACGATTTGCCCTTTGGACATGGCACAGACCGAACTACAAGAATCATGCTTAAAGGACGAGCCAAAACCGACTGTCGATGAACTTCACTATAGCACCATTAACCAGACGAACCAATGGAACATCGCTGGATGCATGGCGGCTGACGTCTACACTGTGATTTCAGAACATGCGAACGTGAACGAAACCAGTGACACTGTGAACTTTAGATCGGAGCCGAATGATGATACAGATCTCATAAAGCCACTAACAGTCGTAGCAGATAACCATCAGGTACCGGATGCCGACGACGGTGTTGAAATCCTGGACAGGAATTCTAACCCATGTTGGTTTGACGGCGCTGCAGGGCAACAGGCGCCGACGTCGTGCTGTGAAACTAGTTCCGTCGACTCGGAAGTCGAGAGGATATTTTCTAACCGCGTGGCCGACGACGACGACCGTGACGACGAATCGAGTCTTGTCGGAGATGGTGACTCGCTTAAAGACGCCGCCGACGACGACGACGATGACGAACTTGGGTTAGAAGACAACGACGTCGTCATAACCGAGTACGTCGACGTGGAAATCATCGAGGAGACGGAAACCATCACTGTTATAGATAACGACGATGACTTATCACCTTCCATTTCTGACAGACGCAGTCCTGATATTGATGGCGCGCCATCTGAATCAAAGTCAATTACTTCAGGCGTGTCCCCTCTCCTTGCCGCTGTCCCTGTAAAGGGAACAGCAGAAGACGTTGTACTGTTCCAACCGTATAGTTTCAGACTTCACGAAAATGAAGATGAGCATCAGTTACCCGGAATGACACCTGACGCTAGCACAGGAAATACGAAGGCGCCAGCGGGCCACGACACCCAAGGACAGTGTCCGCAGTGGTTTAGCAACTATTCCGCGACGGGAGATATGCCCAGTTTTCACTGGCCTCCCACGCCCGAGGATCGTGCCGTCCATTCGGACGTTGCAGAGGTTCTTGGGTTGCGGAGATTTTCGAGAAAGCGGCAACACCCGACCGACGACACATCTTCCTCGGACAGCGGTGACAACAAACAGGGTTCCGATAATTCGCAGTTCTTTCTGTCCCATCATCAAGCAGCTGGGAACTTCGCCGCAGACCCAGTTCCGGCTTGGCCTTTCCTTGCCAGCCACTCTCAGTGGTCGTCGCCTGATGCCGTGATTGACGCCTCTTTCGGTGAGGCGTTTGTCGTCGGCAAACAGAATCTAGCAAGAGAACCGCAAGACGCTGCGAAACCTCCGGCTCGACCGTGGCAGAACGTCACCGCGACAGTTCCAGTCGACGTCGACCTCGCCGACAGATCATATCTTGTCCATCCAGACAGAGACTTTTCCCGAGAAGAGGAGGAACTTTCGGGTGACAGTTTGAACGAAAGCAGTTCCGTTGCTGCCGGCAGTTTCTTCGAAGAACCCAAAACTTTCGCCCGGGCTACCGTGTCGTCGGACCAAGCGCAGGCAAGTTGTGGAGACATATACGAGTCGTGTTCGACCGACTCGCTTGATTTTCAGACAAAAGCTGGGCCTGCAAGTGAACATCCTGAACTTAGACGATCGTCGACAGATTGCATCAGTGAGGACTCGCTAGCAGAAACGAGTTTCGTGGCTGGAAAAGACGATGCTGATTCGACGATGAACAAAGACATAGCGGAAACTCAGAGTGCAAAGAACGCGACTACTGCATCACCTCACGCTGTCGTGGAACAACGGCAGGACGCAGATCTCACAAGGGTAAACGTCAGGCGAAAGAAATTTCGCGGTGTAAGCGCCAAAGTCAAATGTCCGAAGCCGGGAGTCGCCGTGAAGACGAACAGAAAACGAAAGCTGGGAAATGCGGGAAAAGACGGCAGTGATCGTGGCGAGACAGACTCTGATAGCGCAGAGCTGGAGTAGAAACTGAAACACAGTGGCGATGGCAGTTTCATTGGGTGCTATTGATGTTTTAAAGGGTTAAAGGTGCGAATAGCTCTCTCATGGGAAACCATTCTCAGAGCTGCGGGGCGTCATGCCATATGGGATCACACAGTGTTACCTGCCACCAGACATGTACAGATGAACGCGCCTGCCTTAACCCATCCAGGAGATCATGTGGTCATGCTTCCCGCAGCATAGGCGTAGGAGCTCAATCAACTTTAGGGGGCACGACATTTTTGCCCGAAAAATATGTATGAAAAACTAACAAAATGCCTGAATTTTACATGATTCTTGCCCGAAAAAAATTAACAAAATTCCCGATTTTTACACGATTTTTGCCCGAAAAATGCCCGAATTTTACATATAATAATTGGCGGAAAAATAATTTCCCGTGCCCACCCCCTCATGCTCTCCCCCCATCTCCTACGCCTATGTCCCCCAGTAAAAATTGGTCGTGGTCACAATGCGCTGAGAAAATTGTAGGTATCTGACAGTTATTAGTCTAAGCATGTTGCCATATAATTGAATATACTCCGCTTAGCCACGATTTGTCAACGAATTGCGTACAAGTAGGCTTTCAAACATTTCAAGCAGAATCATTAAGCTTATTCGACAAACTTCTGAAGTCTTTTAAAACAAAAATTCGTACGAAATCGATTCTGTGAAATGCGTTGTTAACTTGTTACCTCAAAATGCATTTGCTAACTGGACTTTGCCCGGACCCGCTGGGGAGCCTATACGAGATGCAGCGCCCGCAGACCTCAGGGACAATGAGGCCTTTGGTTGGGTTGGGGAGGGACAGGGAAGGGGATGGAGAAAGAAGAGGCAAAGAGAAGGGAGAGGACATGAGAGCATGATTAGGCCTAAAATCCGCCTAATTCCCCAAGTTTTTTAAATTAACCGCAGTTTATATTGAGAGGTGAGTTAAAGGTAAAGTAAGTTAAATGTCTGGGTACTTGCTATAGCGCTGCTTACATGAGTCAAGGCTCAGAACCAGAAGCGCTCGTAAACTGGCAGCTGATTGACATGAGCTATTCCACGGCGTATTATGTGGTCGTTCATTGCCAGGTCTAGCGAACAATTAGACCTGCGCCGTCTGCGGTGCAGCACACAGACATACCACCGTCCCACTCAATCGCACTAGGCCTTCACCCCGTAGCCGTAGCCCGTAAGCTACTACTCATTTCCCGTCCCACAAAGGGTAGGAGGCTGAGTTGGACTGGGCAAATGACCCGAGTGAAATTCGAACCCGCGACCTCAAAGTTACGAGTCCGACACTGTAGCCTATCACTAGACCATCTGAACCAGGTCCTGCGAATGGTCTAGTGAGCTAACATCATTTTGAGCACTAAGTTGCCACCAGTAGCTTTGGTATGACCAGCGTAACCATTCAGACAACCACAGTTTTCTCTGTTATCTCTGCTTATTGTAGTTGCGACGTATCCAGTGGCGTATTAGAAATCTGAAAATGGGATCCAGGGAGTTCATTTCAGGTGTACATTTTCAAGTGTTCAAAATTTAAAATAGAATTTTTTTCACATTAAATATTAGTACAAAAAGTTTCTTCACCTCCGGGGGGGGGGGGGGGGGGGGGCAGGCGCAAGCCCTCCCTCCCCCGAATACGCCCCTGGACGTATCGGTTCCGGTACAGTGCCATAATTTACTGTCATTTCAAATAAATTTGGTGTTGTTATTATCTATTTCGAACAGTTAACGCTGTCGTTGCCAGACTTACTAAAGGAGCGATCACAACTTCACAAGTAAAATAAAACATGCAATAGAACATAAAACAAGTCCAGCAAGACATGCACAACTGTTGTAACCCTCATTAGCATTATGTTTTAGCTTGCAGCCAGTGACGGCGTCACGGCGTACCGTCCAGGACTGGACGGTACGCCGTCATTGGCTGCAAGATAAAACAAAATGCTAATGAGGGCTGCAACAGTTGTG